>Ga0180223_1001814_pt1 | contig 14821 bp, 13 predicted proteins | sample eDN5th30CKraftOP_FD_151337 | JGI IMG/M metagenome (GOLD analysis project Ga0180223, IMG submission 151337) | Enriched Organic Plus compost microbial communities from Emeryville, California, USA - eDNA 5th pass 30_C Kraft OP (version 2) (version 2) ...
AAACCAGCCTGCGCACGGGCATTCCGGTTTCGACGCTGTCCAAGGTGCAGAACAATCAGGCAACGTTGAATTACGAGGCCCTGGTCAAGCTGTCCGTTGGACTGGACGTCGATATCGGCGAATTCTTCCGCGCCGATCCGCAAGAACTCCGCGCCACGCGCAGGGCCATCAACCGCAGCGGCAGCGGACGGCATGGCCAGAGCGAACGCTATGCCTACGACATCTTCGCGACGGAGCTGTCGAAGAAGCGGCTCGTGCCCGGCCTGCTCACCATCACCGCGACGACTCTCGACGGGATTGGCGGGCTGAGCCGCCATGAGGGCGAAGAGTTCATCTTCGTCGTGTCCGGAATTCTGGATCTGCGCACGGAGTTCTATGAACCCGCGCTGCTGCATCCGGGCGACACAGCCTATATCGACAGCACCATGGGCCACGCCTATCTCACCGCCAATACGTCCGGCGGCGCTACGCAGATCCTCGCTGTCTGCACGCATGCCGACTACCCGTGACTACACAGCAATGCGCAACGGAAACCTCCAATGCCCATGACGACATCCACCGCACAGCCGGCCGGCGCTGCGTTGTTCTCCCGCATCGTGCAGATGCCGCACGATCCGATTCTGATCTCGATGGAGCAGTTTGCTGCGGACCCGCGCCGCTTCAAGGTCAATCTCGGCGTCGGCATGTATTACGACGAAAGCGGGCGGATCCCTCTTCTCCAGGCCGTTCGCGCAGCTGAAGAGATGCTTGCGGCCCGCCCTGTGCCCTGGGGCTATCTCCCGGTCGAAGGGCTGCCGGACTTTCGCCGTGCCGCGGCGGAGCTGCTGTTTGGCACAAGCTCTCCTGCGCTGCAGGAAGGACGCATTGCGACGGTGCAGAGCCTCGGCGGCACGGGGGCGCTCCGGGTCGGAGCCGACCTGCTGTTTCAGCTCCGGCCGGATGCTCAGTCGAAGCCCGTCGTTGCATTGAGCGATCCCACATGGGCCAATCACCCCGCCATCTTCGAGGCAGCGGGGTTTGAGATCGTCACCTATCCCTATGTCGACCCGGCGACCAGCGATCTCGATTTCAACGGAATGCTGGCAGCCATTGCTCAGCTCGCGCCCGGCACCGTTGTGCTTCTGCACGCCTGCTGCCACAACCCGTCCGGCGTCGATCTGAACGACGCGGAGTGGCGCCGCCTCACCGCCGTTCTCATCGAACGCCGGCTCGTCCCGTTCCTCGATATCGCCTATCAGGGATTCGGTTCCGGCATCGAGGCCGACTCCTATCCGGTGCGCCTGATGGCAGAGAGCGGCCTGCCGCTGTTTGTCGCCCTGTCCTTCTCCAAGTCATTCGCACTCTATGGCGAACGCATCGGCGCGCTGTGCGTCGTGACCGGCCGTCCCGATGACGCCATCCGGCTGACGGAGCAGACCAAGAGCATCGGCCGCGGAAGCTATTCAACCCCGCCCACCCACGGCGCAGCCGTGGTTGCAACGGTCCTCAACCGTCCCGACCTGCGGGCGCTCTGGATCAGCGAACTCGACGCCATGCGCACCAGGATCGGCGTCATGCGGCACAAGCTGGTCGATCTGCTGGCCGGCCACAACGGCCGCGACTTCTCCCATCTGGTCAAACAGCGCGGGCTGTTCTCCTTTTCCGGTTTGTCGCCCGCCCAGGTCGAAAAACTGAAGCTCGACCACGCGATCTACGCCGTCGAGAATGGCCGGCTGTGCATGGCGGCCCTCAATGACGGCAATGTCGAGCGGGTCGCCGAGGCCATCCGCCAGGTCGTTGATGTCGGGCAGCCCTTGCTCGACGCGCATCACGAGGCGAGGGAGTGATCGTGACATCGCCGTCTTCGCTGTTCTTTGCGACACCGCGCAGCCGTACCGAACTCGACGCTGACTATTCGCCGAGCCGGTTTATCGACAACCTCGGCAAAGTCATCGACGATTGGCGAAACCGCACAGCCACCTCACAGGCCGCGCATGCGGGACGGCTCTCTGCAGACCTTGCCTATGGCCCGCATCCGCGCGAACGGTTCGATCTCTATCGATCCGAGGCCCGTCACGCTCCGCTGCTGGTTTTCATCCATGGCGGCTTCTGGCGCGCCGTGTCGAAAGACGAGTCGGGCTTCATTGCCGACGCCTGGACCCAACAGGGCGTGCATGTCGCGGTGATGGATTACGCGCTCGCCCCGGAGGTGACGCTCTCGACCATTGTCGATCAGATCCGCCGCGGACTTGCCTGGCTGCAGGCGGAAGCGCCACGGCTCGGGTTCGACGCCTCCCGCATGGTCATCAGCGGTCATTCCGCCGGCGCCCAGCTTGCCGCGATGAGCCGCATCGCGACGCCGTCCGTCCCGGTGATATCCGTCGCCGGCCTCGTGCTCGTATCCGGCGTCTTCGAACTCGCCGCCCTCAGCGGCTGTTACGTCAATGACGCCCTGAACATGACCGAGACCGAGATCTCCACACTCAGCCCGGTCCGCCTGCGTCCCGCCACGCCGCGGCCGATCGTGATGGCCGTGGGCGAGAATGAGCCTGTCGCCTTTCATGAGCAGACAAGGCATTTCGCCTGGACCTGGCGGGATCACGGCCCCGTCCGCGAACCTCTGCTGGTCCCGCGCCGCAATCACTTCGACATCCTCGATGATCTCGCCGATCCCCGTTCGGAGCTCGGCCGCAAGGTCAGCCAGCTTCTGTCAGGAGACCCTCTGCATGAGAAACGTGATTGAGACCGGGCTGCCGTCGCCGCGGCAGCCTTTCTCCTGGGCCACCCGCGCCAATGGCCTGATTTTCACGACCCACGGCCCGGTGCTGCCGGACGGCAACATTCTGCAAGGCTCGATCGAGGATCAGGCGCGCCTGACACTCGAAAATCTGCGTCAGGCGTTGGCCAGCGCCGGCGCAACTCTCGACGATGTCGTACAGGTCCAGATCTTTCTCATCGATGGCGCAGACATGGCGCCAGTCGATCAGGTCTACCGCAGCTTTTTTGCGGCCCCCTTCCCGACCCGCGCCAGCCTGATCGTGGCGGGTCTCGTGGCGCCTGGCATGCGGATCGAACTCTCGGCCATCGCAGCTCCGAACACGGATCGCGCGCGATAACCCGCATCCGCCGGATGCGACGTCGCACCTGCCAGGCTTTCATCCTTTCGGGATGGCGTAGCTGCGCCGTGCTGGATCGGGAAGCGGAATGGCGTCGATCAATTGCCGCGTGAAAGGATGTTTCGGCGCGTTCCAGACCTCGGAGCTGGTTCCGATTTCGACGATCTCACCCAGCGACATCACCGCGATGCGACGGGCAAATGCCTCCACGAGAGCGAGGTCATGCGTGATCATCAGATAGGCGACGTTGAACTCGCGCTGAAGGTCGGCCAGCAAATTGATCACCTGGGCCTGAACCGACACGTCCAGTGCGGAGACGGGCTCGTCGCAGACGATCAGTTTGGGGCTGAGCGCAAGCGCGCGCGCAATGCCGATCCGCTGCCGCTGGCCACCTGAAAATTCGTGCGGATACCGCCGCTTCCAGTCCGGACGCAGTCCGACGCGGTGCATCAGCCATTCCACGCGTTCGGTGCGCTCCGACGCCGTACCGATCCTTTGCACATCGAGCGGCTCGCGGATCAATGCTTCCGCCGTGCGCCGCGGATTGAGCGAGGAGAAGGGATCCTGGAAAATGAACTGCACATCACGCGCAAGCGAGGCGCGCGCGGTGCGGGACAAACCGACAAGCTCGGTGGTGTCGAGGCGGATTGACCCGGAGACCGGCTGCACCAGACCGACGATACTTTTTGCGAGAGTCGTCTTGCCGCACCCGGACTCTCCGACGAGACCGACGGTTTCTCCCGGAAACACATCAAGGCTGACGCCACGCACCGCGCGCACCACCCCGCGCGCGGTCTTGAAGCTGCAAACCAGATCACGAATGCTCAGCAGAGGCGACATCAGGCAGCCATTCTCAGGATCAGGCCAGCACACAGGCGATTTCGCGCCCCGGCCCCAGCGACCGAAGACGCGGCTCTCCCGCCGAGCATCGTTCCGTGGCCAGATCACAGCGCGGAGCGAAAGCGCATCCCGGCGGCAAATCGTAAATCGAGGGCACGAGGCCCGGAATCTCCTGCAGCACCTTGTCGGGAAACCGCCGCCCCGGCCGCGGAGTCGCAGCGAGCAGCCCGCGTGTATAGGGGTGGCGCGGCTGATCAAACAAATCACCGACCGCCGCCTCCTCGACCTTGCGGCCGGCATACATCACCATCACGCGGTCGGCCACCTGGGCCACCAGGCCAAGGTTGTGGGTGATCAGCATGATGGCCATGCCGAGGTCGCGCTGCAGGGAGGTCAGCAGCGTCATGATCTGGGCCTGAATGGTCACGTCCAGTGCGGTTGTCGGCTCGTCGGCGATGATGAGATCAGGGCGGCAGGCAATCGCGATCGCAATCACCACGCGCTGGCGCTGCCCGCCGGACAGGCGATGCGGATACTCGTCCACCATGCGGTGCGGATCCGGCAATCGCACCTGTTCAAGCAGCTCGATGGCGCGCTGCCGGGCCGCTGCCTTGCTCACCGGCTCATGAGCGCGGATGATCTCGATGATCTGATGCCCGATCGTCATGCTCGGATTGAGGCTGGTCATCGGTTCCTGAAAAACCATCGCGATCCGCCGTCCGCGAATGTCGCGCATCGCCCTAGCATCCAGAGCGGTCAGCTCGGTCCCATCGAACCGGAGTGAACCGCCGGTGACACTGAGCGCCGGCGGCAGCAAATTCATGATGGCGAGCGACGTCACCGATTTGCCGCAGCCTGATTCTCCGACCACCGCGAGCCGCTCGCCACGCCTGATCTCGAACGAAAGCTTGCGCACCACGGGCGTCGCGCGCGCGCCGCGCAGGACGACGTCAAGGTCCCGAACCTCAAGCAACATGGGGCGCGACGACATCACCGCTGCTCCCTCAGCCGCGGGTTCAACGCATCATTCAGACCTTCACCCACCAGATTGAGCGCAAGCGCGGTGACAAGAAGCGCCAGACCCGGAATGACGACGATATACCACGCTTCCCGAAGCTGATCCTTCCCCATGCCGATCATGGTCCCCCAGGTCAGCACGTTCGGATCCCCAAATCCGAGGAAGGACAGCCCGGCTTCCATCAGGATGGCGGTCGCAATCAGAATGCTGGACATCACGACAATGGGGGGCGCCGCATTCGGCAGGATCTGCGCCATGATGATGCGGGCATCGGACATCCCGATCACCTTGCAGGACTGCACGAATTCGCGGTTGCGCAGGATGATGAATTCGGCCCGCGCAAGACGCGCGATCACCGGCCAGGACACGATGGTCAATGCCGCGATGATCATCTCGATGCTTGGTCCAAGGATCGCGAGCAACACGATAGCCAGCATGAACTGCGGAATGGTCTGAAACAGCTCGGTGATCCGCATCAGGATATCGTCAATCAGGCCCTCATAATAGCCTGCCACAGCTCCGACGGCCGTTCCGACCAGCAACGCCACCGCCGTCGAGATGAAGCCGACCAGGAGAGAGGTGCGCGCGCCGTGGAAGAGGCCTGCGCTGATGTCCCGCCCGAGACTGTCGGTCCCCAGCGGATATTCGATGTCCTGTCCCGGCCAGAGAAGCGGCTGTCCCGCCATGTTCAGCGGATCGTCGGGATAGAAGAAGTTGGCGCTGAGCGCCATGAGCGCCACGATCGACAGAAGGACGCCGCCGATCACCAGCGCCCAACGGGCGGATATCAGTTGCAGCATCGCCCGCAGCCTTCTCATCATCGAAGCTCCACCGTGGGATTGAGCCAGACGTAGAGCAGATCGACGATCAGGTTTGCGACGATGACGAAAACGGAGCTGAGGACCAGGATGCTGAGGAGCAGGTTGATATCACGCTGAAATACCGCATCGAACATCAGACGCCCGATGCCGGGCCAGGAGAAAACCGTCTCGACCAGCACGGCTCCCCCCAGCAGCGTGCCGAGATTCATGCCGATCATGGTGATCAACGGCGTCAGCGCGTTGCGCAGGACGTGACGCAGCGCTACGCGCGTTTCCGAGATCCCCTTTGCCCGCGCCAGGCGGACATAATCCATCCCGTAGACCTCAAGCATGCTGGCCCTCACCAGCCGCGTATAGATCGCCAGCAGAAAGAATGCTTGGGTGAGTGCAGGCAGCAGCAGGTGGCGCGCGACCTCGCCGACGAATGCAAGGCCCGTCGCACCCCGGGCGACGTTGTACATGCCTCCGGTCGGAAGCCAGCCCAGCTTGACCGAGAACAGCAGGATCATCATGAGGCCGATCCAGAACAACGGCGTCGCGTAGAAGAAGAGCGTGATCACGCCGATCACCCGATCCAGCGGACGATTGGCGAAGCGCGCCGACAGGACGCCGAGCACAATGCCGCCGACGGACGCCAGGCCGATGCTGGCGCCCATCAGGATCAACGTCGCCGGCATGCGCTCGAAGATCAGCGACGCAACGCTCTCGCCATAGCGAAACGAGTATCCGAAATCGAGCTGGGCCAGCCGCATCAGATAGAGCCCAAGCTGCACCAGGAGCGGCTGATCCAGGCCCAGTTGCTTGCGGAGATTGGCGACGTATTCAGCGTCACCTGTTCCCGACGCCCCGGCGATCGCGTCCGCGGCATCTCCCGGCGCAAGGTGCAGGAGAAAGAAATCCAGGGTTGCCAGGCAGAAGATGAGGATCACCGCCTGGACCGTGCGGCGGATCAAAAAGCGAAGAAGAGGCGGCATCTGGGGTCGCAACTAAACGCTCGCATTTCCAACGGCCTTCCCCGGCATGACCATGCGGCCAAGCACCTCTTTGAGAAGAGTCATGATATCATAGACGGGGACGCGAAGACGGCGGGCAAGCGCCTCCCGGTAAGGCGGAAGATTGGCGCATTCGAATACGACCGCCCCGATATCAGGACAGGCGCGCATCAAAGCCTCGCCGGCCGCAATGACATCCTGCTCCGCGGCGGCGGGATCAAGCCCGATCGCCGGATCGTCCGCACGCAAGACGCGCAGCAGTTCACCGCCCTGTTCAAGGCCACCGACGACAACCGAGGCGGGCGCGCCGACTGCGTCCAGCAGGCTGCGATCGAGACCGCCGCTATCCAGCGCGAGGATGCCAAGGCGTTGGCCTGGCCCAAGCTCCGCGGCCCGGTCGGCAACCTGCAGGAGGCTCGACGTCACCACCGGAACCGGACATCCCTCCTGCAGCAGCGGCTGATGCCGGGCCAGGAAGCCGCAGGACGTGGTGATGATCTCCGCGCCCCGCTCGACCAGACTGTCTCGTGCCTGGAGAAAGCCGGAGGCAAGAAGGCCGCTCTCCTGTCCCATCGCATGTTTGGCCGTCGCGCCCGGCACCACCTCAAAGAGGCCCCGCCCGCCGAATGTCGCCGGGTGGCCGATATCGCCCGGCGGCCGCGGGAAACGGGTGTCCAGCATGATCACACCGACGCGGTGCGGCAAACACGGATGCGTATCACCCGGCATCCGGCCTCCCTCACCTTACGGGTCGAGCCACGCATTGGCGAGCGGATCACGGATGCCTTCGGCGCCGCTCATGAAGTCATGCAGCTTTGCCGATGCGATCGTGATGTTGAGCGGCAGCGCCAGCGGAAAGAGCGGCAGGTCACGCATCGCGATCTGCTGGAACCGCGCGAACAAGGCCCGCCGCTTTTCGGCATCAGGCTCCACTGCCGCCTCTTCCAGGACCTGATCCATCTCCGGATTGTTGTAGCCGGAGGCGTTGACGAAGGGCGATCCTTTGACGGCGGCCTTGGAATAGTAGAACCGCTGGAGGCCGATGGTCGGATCGGCCGTGGCTGAACCCGGAAACAGGCTGATGTCGAAGTCGTACTCGCCATAGACGCGGCGGACAAAGCTCGGGACATCGGAAATGCGGATCTCGACATCCACACCGACCTGACGGAACGATTGGCGGATGAACTCGGCCTCGCGCTGATAGACGTCGCTGATCGTCGGCAGGTCGAGCGTGACCTTGAAGCGCATGTTGCCGGCGGCGCGCGGATAACCGGCCTTGTCCAGCATGTCGTTCGCGAGTTTCAGATCGAAGGGATATTGAGGGAGCCCGCTGGCGTGGAATTTCTTGAGCACCGGCGGCACCGGGCTGTCGAGCGGGATCGCCAGGCCATACCATACCGCCTTGATCATGGCGGTGCGATTGATCGCATGCCGCAGGGCCTGACGGACTTCCACCTTCCCGAGAATCGGCTTGCGCAGATTGAACTCAAGGAAGTCCATGCTGTTGTTGAGCTCGTCGCCACGCTCTTCGACCGTGAAGTTCGGGTTCTTGCGGAACCGCTCCACCTCGCTCAACGGCACGGGGGTTGTCCCGCCAAGCTGCAGTTCACCGGCCTCGAATGCCGCCGCACGGGCGTTCGCATCGCTGAAGGTGCGGACGATGACCTTGTCCAGATAGGGCTTGCCGGCATCCCAATAATCGGGATTGCGCTCGAGCGCGATGAAGTTGCCGCGCTTCCACTCGACAAACTTGTAGGGCCCCGTCCCGATCGGGTTGTTGTTGCGGGGATTGGTGAGCGGATCGCTGCCTTCATAGATATGCTTCGGCAGGATCGGCGACTCGGAGCTCGACAGCGCGCTCATGATCGCAGGCGAAGGTCGCGCCAGACGGAAAATCGCCGTGGTTGAATCAGGTGTCTCCACCGCCGAGAGCGCAGCCAGCACATTCCGTCCGCGAGGGTGGAATTTCTTCAGCAGCTCCATGAAGCTGAAGGCCACGTCTGCCGATGTGAAAGGCTGGCCATCATGCCATTTGACGTTCGGCTGCAGCTTGAATTCGATCGATTTGCCGTCCGGCGCGACCGACCATGAGCGCGCAAGCTGCGGACGTGGATTCACGTCGTAGTCGTAGCTGAGCAGGCCCTCGATCATCTTGGGTGAGATCACGGTGAGCGGCGCCGCGGTATTGAAGGCGCTCACCATGCTGGGGGGTTCCGGGATGATCGTCATCACCACCGTTCCGCCGCGCTTGCCGGCCGCCGCGGCCAGGCTGGGCCATGCCCCCGCGCAAAGAACGCCCACCGCGCTGGCGCCAAGAAAACGACGGCGATCCATCTTCATCTCTGCCGGCAATGATGCCGAAAGATTGCTTGAATACGTGCTGAGCACCATGACCTGACCACTCCCCCAACACCCGGCATCATGACAGCAACGTAACATAATCGTATTCTGTATACAAATACTATTCGCCGCGTTATGTTCCGCTCATGAGGGAGCAGCACGCAACGCCGACCACAGCCACGGAAGAGCGCACCGGCGCGCAAATCCTTGCGGACCACGCCGCACGTTGGGGATTGCAGACCGTCTTTCATGTTCCCGGCGAAGGCATTCTTGAAATTCTCGATGCATTCGCCGAACGGCAGCCATCGGTCCGGCTGATCCATGCTCGCAATGAAAGCGGCATGACCTTCATGGCCAGCGGCGCCGCGCGGGCGACTGGCCGTCCGGCCCTGGCTCTCGCGGCCCGTGCGCCGGGAGCCCTCAACACCTGCCTCGCCCTGCACACGGCGATGACCGATGCGGTGCCGCTGATCATGATCATCGGCCAGGCTTCGATGGCGTTCTTCGAGCGCGAGTCTTTTCTCGATACGGATTTCCATCGCACCTTCGGGCCGCTGGCGAAATGGGTCGCGCTCGTCACAGATCCTGCCCGGGTGCCTGAATATCTCAGCCGCGCCTATCACGTCGCCATGAGCGGCCGCATGGGGCCGGTCGTCCTGGTGATGCCGGAAGACGCGATGCAGGCCAGGGTGCAGATCCCCGACGTGGCGGAACCGCCGGCGCCAATTCGGGCCGCGCCCTCCCGGTCCGACCTCGACACCATTCGCGACATCATCGCCCGGGCAGAACGGCCGCTGCTTCTGCTCGGAGGCAGCGGATGGGACCAGGCAAGTTGCGATGCCATCAAAAAATTCGCGACCGCAAACGCACTTCCAACGATCGTGAGCTATCGGCGGCGCGATCTCTTCGACAACGACGACCCGCATTTTGCCGGCGAGATCGGCATCGGGCTGGCGCCCGACGTTGCCGGCCTTGTCCATGAGGCGGATGCCATCGTTGCGCTGGGCGTGCGCCTCGGCGAACTGAACATGATCGGCGGCGGCTTCCACGGCTTCGGCCTGCTGACCACGCCAAAGCCGCGGCAGCGGCTCATTCACATTCATCCCGCGGCCGACGAACTGAACCGCGTCTATCAGGCCGATCTCGCAGTCGCAGCCACCCCCCGCGAAGCTGCATTCGCGCTGGCGGGTCTGCCTTCAGTCTCACCGCCGGCGCGGGGCGCATGGCTGTCGAAGGCGCGGACACAGTGGGAGGTGTTCTCGAATTCCGGCCTCTGTCCCGGGCCGCTCGATCTCAAGGCGATCTATCTGTGGCTGCGGCAGCGTCTCCCCGAGGATACAATCGTTGCCGTGGGCGCCGGCGCTTATGCGCTCTGGCCGCAGCGCTATTTCGGCTATCATCTGCCGGGCACCCAGCTTGGGCCGAAGAGCGGCGCCATGGGATATGGTCTTCCAGCAGCAATCGGCGCGGCGATTGCGAAGCCTGACCGGCGATGTGTGGCCATCGCCGGAGATGGTTGTTTCATGATGAATGCGGAGGAATTGGCCACCGCAGTTCATCATCGGATTCCCGTTGTCACGATCGTGCCAAACAACAACGCCTTCGGCGCGATCCGCCTGGGTCAGCAGCGCCTGTTTGGCCGTAGCGTGGGCACCGAGCTGACCAATCCCGATTTCGTGGATTTCGCCAGAAGCTTCGGCGCGCATGGCGAACGGGTCACCACGACGGACGAATTCGCACCGGCTTTCGAGCGCGCATTCGCCGCCGGCAGTCCGGCCCTGGTCGAACTGGTGGTGCCGGCGGACGCAACGCGGCCGGGAGCCTGACCGGCGTCGGAATCCATTCCATCGCCGCCGAAACGTAAGGATACGAGCCATGACGACGGAAGGCATACATACCAACTTTCACGGCGAGATGAGCTACGGCGATTATCTTGGCCTCGACACGCTGCTCTCCGCGCAACACCCGCTGTCCCACGAGCACGACGAGCTGCTGTTCATCATCATTCACCAGACCAAAGAGCTTTGGCTGAAGCTGTTCAATCACGAACTCGACGCGGCGATAGCGAATATCAGGGCGGACCAGCTCCAGCCCGCCTTCAAATGCCTGGCGCGGGTGGGGCGTATTCAGGAGCAGCTCATCCAGGCCTGGTCGGTGCTGACAACGATGACGCCGGCCGATTATTTGAAGTTCCGTCCGTATCTCGGCCGTTCGAGCGGCTTCCAGTCATGGCAGTACCGGCTGATCGAGTTCAAGCTCGGCGCCAAGAACGCCCAGATGCTGGGGCCGCACCGGCACAGGCCGGACATCCTCGAGCGCCTGCAAACGGTCTTTGCCGCGCCCAGCATCTATGACGAAGTCTTCCGCCTGCTCGACCGGCGCGGCTTTCCCATTCCGCCCGAGCTGCTGTCGCGTGACTTCAGCACGCCCCATCAGCCGAACAAGGCGATCGAAGCCATCTGGCTCGAAATCTATCAACGGTCCGACACGTATTTCGACCTCTACGAGCTCGCGGAGGAGCTGGTCGATATGGAGGATGCGTTCCAGCAATGGCGCTTTCGCCACATGAAAACGGTGGAGCGCATCATCGGCGCACGGCCGGGCACCGGAGGCAGCTCCGGCGTCGGTTATCTGAAGAAGGTGCTGGAGAATTCCTTCTTTCCGGAACTCTGGTCCGTGCGAACCATCATTTGAACGGACCCATGCAAAGTGAGCGCAGCCGCGCCATGACGTCCCGTTCGGTGATTGTGGTCGGCGCCGGCATTGCCGGGCTTACGGCCGCTTATCGGCTACAGCAGGCCGGGATGGCCGTCACCGTTCTCGAGGCGCAGAGCCATATCGGCGGCCGCATGGCGGAGTTGCGCCATGGTGACATCGTCTACAATACGGGCGCGCGGCTAATCTATCCGTTCGGCCGGACGTTGATGGGCCTGATCGCTGAGCTTGATCTCACCTCGGCCCTCGTCCCGGTCAAAGGCCTCTCGGCCGATTGCGAATCCACGGCCAGCACCTATCGCATCACCTTGATGCCAAGCCCGAAAACCCTGGCAACGCCCGGTCTGTCGCTGCCGGATCGCCTGCGCCTGCTGGCCTTCTCGGCACATGCTCTCTCGCTGCGGATGCGGGTCGATCCGGACGACTTTACGTCGGCTTCCTTCTGCGATGACACGACGCTTGCCGACTACTGCGATCGACGCATGGGACCGCGCGCCCGCAGGATGCTGATCGACCCGCTGTTCCGCGGCACCCGGAGCTGGAATCCGGAAGACATCTCGTCCGCTTTCCTGATGTCGACGCTGCCGCAGATGTTTTTCCGCGACACCGTCTACGGGCTGAAAGGCGGGATGGGGCGCCTGACTGCCGCGCTGGCGGAACAGCTCGATGTCCGCGACGGCGTCAAAGCTGTAAGCATCGATATGTCTCGGCCGGGATTTTGCCGTGTCGAAGCCCTCAAGGACGGCCGAACGATCACCTTGGATGCCGACGTGGTGATCTGCGCTGTCGAAGGCGCGGCCGCCGGAACACTGTTGGCCGACAAGACGAGCACCGAGGCCACCTTCTTCGATCATGTCCGCTATAACAGTCTCGGCGTGGTCCACTATGCCGTGACTGGTGATATCGCTCCCGCAATGCGGTTTGCCAGGAGGGACAAGCCAACCCTGCTATCCACTTATCAGCAGCTTCCGGCGTCGCCCCAGCAGGGACGGCCGAAAGCACAGGTCTACTGCCAGCTCACGCCGGAAGCGACCAGCGCCGCCAGCACCGAGGGCAGCCTTGCGTCACTCGAGCAGCGTGTGCGGGCCGATGTGCGGCAGTATTTGCCCGACATTGATCAGCGCATCGCTGACAGTTTCGTACAATGGATCGAACATAAACTGCCGATTCCCTATCCCGGCTTTGCAGCCAAGGTGACGGCATTTCGCGAATGGCAGCGCCACGAGCGGCGGCGGGTCTATTTCTGCGGCGACTATCTGGCCCAGGCGCTGGTCACCGGCGCATGCGCCAGCGGCGCAGAAGCGGCTGATGTGGTGATGAGACATTGGGCATCTGCCTAATCTCTTGACCGACTCGCGTTCTGAATACAGTGTGCGAACATGGCTATGGCTCTTCAACGTGCACCCCGCCTCCGCGACCAAGTCTATCAGGCTGTCCGCACCATGCTGCGTGACGGCACATTTCCTGACGCCGGACTGGCGGAGGAAGACCTCGCCGATCAGCTGCAGGTATCCCGGACTCCGATCCGCGAGGCCTTGTTCCAGCTGTGCCGCGAGGGCGTCCTTGAAGACACCGGGCGTGGCTATCGCATGCCGGAGCCGACCGCCGACGATGTTCGCGAGATCATGCAACTGCGCCGTCTGGTCGAGCCGGCCATTGCCCAAACCATCGTCGCGGCGCGCGAACCGGCGCTGGTCATCGCATTCCAGGAGGCCGTCGCCCAGGAGGCCAAGGCCATCAACAAGCCGGATGCCAAGGCCTTCATCGCGGCAAACGCCAAATTCCGCTCGCACTTTCTCTCGGGCGGCGGCAACCGCCGCATCACGCAACTGATGGAGACCGTCGACGATCAGGTTGCGCGGCTCCGCCAGCGTACACTTGGTCCGATTCCAAACCGGCAGATTACGCTGGACTGTCACCGCGCCTTTCTTGACGCGCTGGCGCTGGGCGACAAGCGGGCGGCCGAGAACGCCATCAATCGTCTGCTCGATGCCGCAGAGGCTTATTATAAGCTGATCTGGTAAGCCGAATCTGATCTGCGCCCGTTGAGCGCCGTCCAAAGCTTGGCGGGCGTTGCCGGTGCATCGATCGGCGCACCGCCAGCACCGGCGAGAGCGTTGTTGACCGCACCCAGAACAGCACCGAGAGCGGCGATCGCACCCGCCTGACCGCACCCCTTGACGCCGAGCCGATTTGTACGGCACGGCTGATCCTCGACAAGATGAAGCATCACCGGCGGCATGTCGGCTGCGTGCATGATCCCGTAATCCATCAGGGAGCCGACCATCAGTTGTCCGGTCTCCCTGTCGAACTGAATCTCCTCTTTGAGCGCCTGCCCGATGCCCTGGGCGATGCCGCCGACGACCTGGGCCGTCACCGCCGCATGATCGAGGCATCGCCCAAAATCATCTACGGCCGTATAGGCGGCAATCAGGACCTCGCCCGTGGCAGGGTCGATCTCGACCTCGCAGACATGGCATCCGTTCGGATAGGTTGCTGAGACCGATGGGCTCACACCCTGCCCATCCAACGGCGACTCCGCGACCAGATCGTCCCAGTCAAGCCTGCGATTGCTGGCTCTGCTGCTGAAGACTCCACCCTCAAACGAAACGTCATCCTCGGACCCACCAAACAAAGCGGCGGCGCGACGAAGGCCTGCCGCGCGCAGCGCTTGCGCCGCGCTGTGGACAGCAGACCCCGCAACCACAAGCGTTTTGGCGCCATAAGTGCCGCCCCCTGCTGGCTGTCTGGAACTGTCGGCCGGGACCCGCACCATATCGTCGGCAAGGCCAATCACCTCCCGCAGGATGGCCTTGAAGCCCGCGTCATGATCCTGGCCGGTATCGTGAGAGCCGACATTCAATGACAGCCCATGCACGTGATCCAGTCGAAGCGTGGCAATCTCAGGCGGCCCATCGCTGGTGACGTCGAGCCAGCAACACAATCCAAGTCCACGCACCCGCCCCTGCGCCAGCGCCGCGGCGCAGCGCCCCGCAAAGC
>Ga0180223_1001821_pt1 | contig 14781 bp, 9 predicted proteins | sample eDN5th30CKraftOP_FD_151337 | JGI IMG/M metagenome (GOLD analysis project Ga0180223, IMG submission 151337) | Enriched Organic Plus compost microbial communities from Emeryville, California, USA - eDNA 5th pass 30_C Kraft OP (version 2) (version 2) ...
CGGTGAAGGCCGGCACCTGCGGCACCTCGTTGCCGGCGCTGACGCCGCTCAGCAGCGAGGCCAGCGTCACGTCGACGATGCGGGACTTGATCCAGGCGCCGCCCGCGGTGAGCTCGAGCCCTTCCGCCAGCCGGGCATTGACGCTGCCCTCGACGCCGTAGCTGCGGAAGGCCTGGTTGGTCAAGAAGGGCAGGAAGGTCGCGGGGTCGACGCCGGTGAGCTGGCCGTCCTTGACGTCGTTGTAGAACACGGCGCCGCTCAGCCGCACGCCATCGGCGATCTCGGCCTTGGTGCCGAGCTCGTAGGTCCAGGACTTCGCCGGGCGGAACGGCGTCGAGAGCATGCCGAAGCCGGCATAGGAGGTGGTCTTCTCGAAGCCGCCCGAGGCATAGCCGCGCGCCGCCGAGACATAGCTCATCACCTTGTCGTTCCAGTGGTAGGACAGGGCGAGGCGGCCGGTCAGATAGGTGTCGTCGAAGCTGTTGCGCTGCGTGAGCGAGGGGACCGTGCCGGGATAGCCGTTGGTGAGGTAGTTGCCGCGCAGCTTCTGCCGGTCGTGAGCGATGCGCAGCCCGCCCGAGAGGTCGAAGCCATATCCGATCGGCACGGTCGCATCGGCGAAGGCGGCGATGGTCTCGCTCGCGATCTTGTTGTCGAAATGGCCGTTCAGCGTCGGCGAATAGGCCGTGCCGGCGTCGCGCTTCGTCTGATAGTCGGACCGGAAGTAGCTGGCGCCGACCACCCACTGGATCGGCGAGCCCTCATGCGAGTTCAGCCGCAGCTCCTGGTTGAAGATGTGCTCGCGATCCTCGAAATGGATCTTGTCGGTGTAGGGATTGTTGAAGATGAAGGCCGGCAGCCCGGTCGCGCGGCTGAACAGCATCGAATCGGTGAAGTCGCCGCGATTGGTGAGCGAGACGTCCTGGTAGCTCGTGGTCGAGGTCAGGATGAAGGGCGCGAAGCGCTTGGTGATCTTCAGCGAGCCGCTGGCGATCTCCTGCTGGTTGCTCGGCCGGATATCGGCGCTGCTGGTCGGGAAATGCGCCTGCTCCCGCAGGATGAAGGCGGAGTTGGTCCGCCGGTCCCGGTTGTAGTTGCCGGTAAGGTCGATGGTCAGGCTGTCGTCGGGCGTGAAGCGCAGCGTGCCGCGCGCGGCGCTGAGACGCGCGCCGTTCTCGCGCCCGCCCACGATGATGTTCGGGATGTCGCCATTGTAGTTCTGCACGCGGATGGCGGCGCGGCCGGCGAGCTTGTCCTCGATCAGCCAGCCGCCCGCCGTGCCCTGCACGAAGCCGTAGCCATGGCTGCCGCCCTCGGCGTCGATCTTGAACACGCGCTTGCCGTCGGCGGGAGCGCTGACCACGTTGATCGCCCCGGCGAAGGCGTTGCGGCCGAAGGTGGTGCCCTGCGGGCCGCGCAGCACCTCGATATGGTCGACGTCGAGGAAGGGCGCGCCGATGGCGGAGAGCGTCGTCGGCACGCCGTCCACCGAAAGACCGATCACGCTGTCGAGCGAGTTGAGCGCCGTGCCGAGCGTGCCGACGCCGCGCATCGTCATGTAGCTCTCGCCGAAGCGGCCGAAATCCATGAAGTTGGTGCCGGGCGACTGGCGCGCCACATCCGCGACCGCGTCGAGCGAGGATGGCGGCACCGCCTCCGGCGTCAGGACGGTCGTCGCCATCGGCAGGTTCGCATCGGCCTGCGGACGCTTGGTGGCCGTGATGGTGATGGTATCGAGCTCGATCGTTCCGCCGGTCGCCTGCGCCTGCGCCGCGCCCGACAGCCCGATATTGGCGGCGATCAGCGCCATCGCCGTACCGCCCGCCAATCTTGCCCGAACAGCCCCATTCATCATCGTCATCCCGGATTCGCGAACCTCAGCGACCAATACAGGCGCGACGCCGGCGACCGCCATGGCGGGACTGTCGTTCGAACGCGAAAAACATTCGCGAAAACAAATATATATTAGAGCGCTTCCAGAGTTCTCTAGGCGCCTTTACCTTGCCTGATCTCGGAGCGCGGCGAGCAGCCGAAGTATTTCCGGTAGGCGGCACTGAAGGCGGACGGGCGCGAGAAGCCGACGCGATGCGCGGCCTCGGCGACGCCCAGCCCATGCTCCTGCAGCAGGACACGCGCCATCAGCAGCCTTTGGTCGCGGACATGGCCGAAGATCGTGGTGCCGAACACGGCCTTGAAATTGGTCTGCAGCGTCGTGACGTTGACGCCGACGCGGCGCGCGAGCTGCAGGCTCGTGGGCGTATTCACCAGGTCGGAATCGAGGATCTCGCGCGCTTCCAGCACCCGCTCGTACTGGCGCCGCCCCATCAGCGCGATCATGCGGCGTTCCTGCTTGAGGAGCTCCGCGACCTCGACGACATAGGACAGGGCGTTGCTCTCCAGGAAGAGCTCCGCGAGCTGGCCGCGATAGGGATGCTCGTGGCACAGGCGGGCGATCTCCAGCAACCGGGCCGAACGCGCCAGCGTTTCCATCCGGAATTCGCCCGTGACGAGCTCCTGCAGCGTCGCCAGCCCGTCATCCGCCAGATCGCCGCCGAAACGCGCGAAGAAGGCCGGCTTCAGGAAGAAGCCGGCGGTCAGGAAGCGCTGGCCGCTGACGACGGGGCTACGATAGCGCATCGGCACGCCGAACCCCATCAGATGGACCCGTTCGGGGCAGCGCGTGACGCGCCCGTAGCCGATCACCTCGGTCTCGGTGGCGCAGCCCTTCAGCATGACGCCGCAGAGCAGGGTCGGCTCCATATCGACGGTGAGGTCCTGGTTCGTGACATAGGTGATGTCGCTCGCCGTCACCGTCAGCCCGGGCTGCACCTCATGGGCCAGCAGGCGCCCGGTATAGAGCGGCGTATCGAGCTCGCGCGGCGAGACGTCGACCGGCTGGGCCCCGAGCGAGAAGGCGGCGCCGAGGCGAACGATATCCGATGCCGTCATGCCGCCTGAGGGGATCAGATTCTGCAATGCCATGGTAGCGCAAGGTCTTTCTTGATTAGGAACAGTTCCATCCTAGCGTATTCTCCAAGCAGTCTACCTCGTTTCGGTACGCCTTGAAAATAGTCAATCGCGAAAAAGAAACCGAACTCAGTCTTTCCCGCCGACGATTATTTGCCGTTACGGTTTCCGGGGCCGCCGCCGCCTGATTTGACAGGGTCAGCCGGGCTGTGCACCCAGCCACCGGCATTTGGAGGCAGTCGTGGCCGGTGGTTTTCAGAAGACGATGATGAAGGCCTTCGGGGCCACGGATCATCTCATGACCGTCGTTTCGGTCACGGACATCACGCCGGGCTTCCGGCGCATCCGCTTTTCGGCTCCGACGATGATCGACGGCCGCGAGACGCCGACGGCGAGCTATATCCGGCTCTGGGCGCCGGATCCGGCCGAGCCGGGCAAGGTGCATCAGCGCGGCTATACGCTGGTCGAGCCCGACGCGGCGACGGGAGAGGTCAGCTTCGACTTCGTGCTGCACGAGCCGATGGGCCCGGCCTCGGGCTGGGCGGCCGCGGCGAAGCCGGGCGACACCATCGCCGCCTCCTACTACATGTTCCACAAATTCGACCCGCCGGAGGACCCGGAGGGCTACCTGCTGATGGGCGATCCCGCCGCGATCCCGGCTATCAACGCCATCCTCGGCGTGCTGCCCCCGGAGGCGCAGGTGGTGGTGATCCTCCAGGCGCATGCGCCCGACGATGCGCTGATCCCGATCGGTCAGCATCCCGGAGCCGAGGTGATCTGGACCGGCCCCGGCACCGGCGCCCTCGCGGCCGCCGTGCCGGTGCGCGACTGGTCGAACTGGTACGCCTGGTGCGCCGCCGAAAACGCCGCGATCAAGGAATTGCGCGCCGCGCTCAACCGCGTCCACGGCTTTCCGCTCAGCGACATCAAGCATGCCGCCTACTGGATCCGCGGCAAGGCGATGCGGCTGCGCAAGGAGACGAGCGGGCGAACCGACGAAGAGGCCGTCGAGGCGGCTCCCTCCGCATCCACCGTGCCGTCGACCGCCGCCGCGACGCGGTCCGGCCCGGCTCGGCGCCCGCGCTGGCGTTCGCAGGGGGGCGAGGAACTGCTGGCCTCCCTGCGCTGGAAGCTCCGCGCCGCCGGCCTGATGCAGGCGCTGGTCTCGCTGATGCAGCTCGCCCCTCTCCTCCTGATCGCCGAACTCGGCCGGCGGCTCCTGGCCGGCGAGGCGCGCTGGGAGGCCCTGGCGCCGCTGATCTTCTGGGCGATCGGCCTCTTCGGCGCGGCGGCGATGCTATCGGCCGGGCTGATGCTCTGGCTGCATGCCGTGGATGCCCGCTTCGGCTACACGCTGAGGCTGTCGATCGTCGGCAAGCTGGTGCGGCTGCCGCTCGGCTGGTTCAGCGACCGCAATGCCGCGGCCGTCCACCAGGCCGTGCAGGAGGATGCCGGACGGCTGCACTACATGGTGACCCATGCCGTGCCCGACATCGTCGCCGGCATCGTCACCCCGCTCGCGGTGATTCTCTATCTCTTCACGGTCGATGCCGGCCTCGCGGCGCTGCTGTTCCTGCCGCTGATCGCCTTCGTCGCCCTGCTCAGCCACATGATGCGCGGCGTCGCCGACAAGCTCGCCGCCCATGCCGAGTGGACGAAGCGGGCCACGGCGGCGGCGAGCGCCTTCATCGAGGCCCTGCCGGTCGTGCGCGTCTTCGGCGGCGACGGGCGGGCCTTGCGGGGGGTGCTGGACGGGCAGGCCGCCTTCCTCAACGGCTGGCAGCGCCCCATGGCCGGGCGCAAGGTCGCCTCCCAGCTCGCGATCCAGCCGCCGGCCTTCCTGCTGCTGATCATGGCGGTCGGCTGCTGGCGCGTGGTCTCCGGCGGCCTGGCGCCGGCCGATCTCCTGCCCTTCCTTTTCCTCGGCACGGCCTTCGGCACGCAGATCATGGCGGCGATGTACGGCTTCGTGCCGATGCGCGAGGCCAGGCAGGCGGCGCGGCGCATCGGCAAGCTGCTGGAAGAACGGGAGCTCGACCGCAGCCTCGCCCATCGCGACCTGCCGCCGGGGCCGCTCGGCCTGCGCTTCGACGCGGCGAGCTTCGGTTACCGCCCGCGCAGGCCGGTGCTGCACGAGATCGACCTGCTGCTGACCCCCGGCACGCTGACGGCGCTGGTCGGCCCGAGCGGCGCCGGCAAGTCGACGCTCGCCGGCCTGCCCGGCCGCTTCCACGACGTCACCTCGGGCGCGGTCCGCATCGTCGCCGGTGCGGAGGAAATCGACATCCGCGAATTGAAGCCGCAGGCGCTGCAACGCGCGGTCGGCTTCGTCTTCCAGGACGTGCGGCTGATCCAGGCCTCGCTGCGCGACAACATCGCGCTCGCCCGCCCGGATGCGACGATGGCCGAGATCGAGGCGGCCGCCCGCGCCGCGCAGATCCACGAGCGCATCCAGGCCGCGCCGCGCGGCTATGACAGTGTCGTCGGCGAGGATGCGCGTCTTTCGGGCGGCGAGGCGCAGCGTCTTTCCATCGCTCGCGCCCTGCTCGCCGATCCGCCGATCCTGGTGCTGGACGAGGCTACCGCCTTCGCCGATCCGGAATCGGAGCATCTCGTCCAGAGGGCGCTGAGCGCGCTGCTCGGCCAGCGGACCGTCCTGGTCGTGGCGCACCGGCTGCATACCGTGGTGAAGGCGGATTGCATCGCGGTGATGCAGGCCGGCCGCATCGTCCAGCGCGGGCGGCATGCCGAGCTGCTGGCCCGGCCCGGGCTCTATCGCGACCTCTGGCAGGCCGGCGGCGAAACGAGGAAGGCATCATGATCGTCTCCGCCCTGCTTCCGGCGGAGGCCCGCCCCCGCCTCGTTCCCTATGTCCTCTTCGCCGCCACGGCCGCGATCCTGCGCGCCGCCTCGGCGCTGCTGCTGGTGCCGCTGCTCGGCGAGCTGTTCTCGCCGAATCCGCGGGGCGCCCTGCCCTGGCTCGGCGCCCTCGCGGCGAGCGTCGTCGCCGGCTGGGTGCTGGAGCGCCATCTGGTGATGCGGGCCTTCGATCTCGGCTTCGCGATGATGACCTCGATGAACCGCCGCCTCGTCGACCACCTGCTGGCGGTGCCGATCGGCTGGTTCGGCGCCGAGCGCCAGTCCCAGGCGAAGCGGGCGCTCGCCGGCGCGGTGCCGGAACTGTTCGCCAGCACCGTCAACCTCGCGACCCTGGCCTCGATCAGCGTCATGCTGCCTCCGGCGATCGGCATCGGTCTGCTCTTCGTCGCCTGGCCGCTCGGCCTCGCCGCGCTCGCGGCGGTGCCGCTGCTGTTCGGCGCGCTGCTTCTCGCGGGGCGGCTGCTGCGCCAGGTCGAGGCGGATTACGCCGCCGTCTCGGAAGCCGCCGCCGCCCGCACCGAGGAATTCGCCCGCTCGCAGCTCGTGCTGCGCGCCGCGGGGCGCATCGGCGTCGACGGCACGCCGCTCGGCGCGGCCCTCGCGGCGCAGCGCCGCAGCGGCCTGCGCCTGCTCTGGTTCACCGTGCCGGGCACGCTCGTCTTCTCGCTCGCGATGCAGATCACCCTGCTCGCGCTGGTGGCGATGCTGGCCTGGATGTTCGCCAGCGGCATGACCGACGCCGCGCGCACGGTCGCGCTGATCGTCGTGGCGCTGCGCTTCCTGGAGCCGCTCAACACGCTCTCGGAGCTGTTCCCGGCGCTGGAAGGGGCTTATGGCGCCGCGGGCCGCACGCTCGCCATCCTCGACGTGCCGGCCCAGACCAGGCCGCAGATCGGCGCCAGGCCGGGCCCGCCGGCGATCGCGTTCAGCCATGTCGGCTTCAGCCCGGACGGGCTGCGGGTCCTCGCCGACATCTCCTTCACCGTGCCCGCCGGCAGCACCACCGCGATCGTCGGCCCTTCGGGCGGGGGCAAGAGCACGATCCTGTCGCTGGTCGCGCGACTCCACGACGCCGATGCCGGCGAGGTCCGCGTCTGCGGCCACGACGTCCGCGGCTACGATCCCGCGACGCTGATGGACCAACTCGCCATCGTCTTCCAGAACGTCCAGCTCTTCGAGGGCGGCATCGCCGAGAATATCCGCGTCGCCCGGCCGGAGGCCAGCGACGCGGAATTGCACGCCGCGGCCGCGGCTGCCGGCGTCGTCGAGATCGTCGAGCGCCTCGGCGGCTGGGACGCGCCGGTCGGCGAGGGCGGCGCGGCCCTTTCCGGCGGCGAGCGCCAGCGCGTCAGCATCGCCCGCGCCCTCCTGAAGGACGCGCCGATCCTGCTGCTCGACGAGGCGACGAGCGGGCTCGATGCCTTGAACGAGGCCGCGGTGGTGACGGCGCTGAGCCGATTCGGGCAGCGCACGGTTCTCATCGTCGCGCACCGGCTGGAGACCATCGCCCGCGCCGACCGGATCCTGTTCGTCGAAGCGGGGCGCGTGGTCGAGGCCGGTTCCCGCGATGAGCTGATCGCGGCCGAAGGGCGCTTCGCCGCCTATTGGAAGCATCGCCAGGCGGCCCGGAACTGGACCTTCGCCCAGGAGCATTCCTGAGCCGCCGAAGGTCAGCGCGCGAAACCCCACCCCGCAGGCGGCCCCGGCGTATCGGCGATCGGCAGGGGCGCCCTTCGCGCGCGCCCTGGTCAAGCGATCGGCCTGTCCCGGGGACCGGGACCTGCGGCCGGACCGTCAGCACCTGTCCTCGGTCTGCCGGCGAACCGCCTCGCGCAAGGCCTCGACGCCGCGCTGCGGCGCCGCGCGATCCTCCGGCGCCATAGCCCCCAGGATCGTCTCCGCCCGCCCCGCCGGTCCGCGGCAAGCCCGGCGCAGGACGGATCATCGGGAGGGTGAGGCGGCCTCGATCCGGCGCAAGCGCTCCTTGATGCCGCCGAGCATCACCATCAAAGCCCTTCATCGGGACAGCCCCGGCTCCCACCGCGGCAGAGGGCCGCGCCCGCATTCCGCCCAGGTTTGATCTCGATCAAGTCCAGTCTGAGCGCCGGAACTATACCCTCACGCCAGGCAGGATCGGAAGGACGGGACATGGGCCCTCTGCATGAGAGCGCCCTTGCAGTTTGGAAGACTTATCGAAAGGCCGGCACCGGGCGGTGTCGGCCATGAGGCATTTGGGCTTGGGGGCCGCTTCATGAAGCACGGCATAGGGATCGTCCTTTCCGGGGCGCTAGCTTTCATCGCCTTTCTGGGCGCGGCATTCGCGGTCGACGATCCGTTCCGGCAGCAGATGTGGATCACGTTCTTCGTGCTGATCGGCTTTACCGCCCTGCTGATGCGGAACGCCGATTTCGCGCCGGCCTCCCCCGTCGACGAGACGGCCTATCTCGACGAGCCGATCCGCTACGGCGTGATCGCCACCGTGTTCTGGGGCGTCGTCGGCTTCCTGGTCGGCGTGCTGATCGCCTTCCAGCTCGCCTTCCCGGACCTCAATGTCGAGCCCTGGTTCAATTTCGGCCGCGTCCGCCCGCTGCACACCTCCGCGGTGATCTTCGCGTTCGGCGGCAACGCGCTGATCGCCAGCTCGTTCTACGTCGTGCAGCGCACCTGCCGCACGCGGCTGTTCGGCGGCGACCTCGCCTGGTTCGTGTTCTGGGGCTACCAGCTCTTCATCGTCCTGGCCGCCACGGGCTATCTGCTCGGCATCACCCAGTCGCGCGAATACGCCGAGCCCGAATGGTATGTCGATCTCTGGCTCACCATCGTCTGGGTCGCCTATCTCGTCGTCTTCATGGGCACGATCCTGCGGCGCAAGGAGCCGCATATCTACGTCGCCAACTGGTTCTTCATGTCGTTCATCATCACGATCGCCATGCTGCACGTGATCAACAACATGGCGGTGCCGGTCTCGATCTTCGGCTCGAAGAGCTATTCCGCCTTCTCCGGCGTGCAGGACGCGGTCACGCAATGGTGGTACGGCCACAACGCGGTGGCCTTCTTCCTGACCGTGCCCTTCCTGGCCATGATGTACTATTTCGTGCCCAAGCAGGTGAACCGGCCGGTCTATTCCTATCGCCTGTCGATCGTCCATTTCTGGTCGATCATCTTCCTCTACATCTGGGCCGGCCCGCACCATCTGCACTATACGGCCGTGCCCGACTGGGCGCAGACGCTGGGCATGGTGTTCTCGATCATGCTGTGGATGCCCTCCTGGGGCGGCATGATCAACGGCCTGATGACGCTGTCCGGCGCCTGGGACAAGATCCGGACCGACCCGATCGTGCGCCTGATGGTGACCGCCATCGCCTTCTACGGCATGGCGACCTTCGAGGGCCCGATGCTGTCGATCAAGGCGGTCAACGCGCTCTCGCACTACACCGACTGGACCATCGCCCACGTCCATGCCGGCGCCTTGGGCTGGAACGGCATGATCACCTTCGCCGCCGTCTACTTCCTGACGCCGAAGCTGTGGGGACGCGAGCGCCTCTACTCGATCCGCATGGTCAACTGGCACTTCTGGCTGGCGACGCTGGGGATCGTGCTCTACGCCGCCGCGATGTGGGTGTCGGGCATCATGCAGGGCCTGATGTGGCGCGAATACGACGAGCAGGGCTTCCTGATCTATTCCTTCGCCGAAACCGTCGCCGCCATGCACCCCTATTACGTCATGCGCGCCACCGGCGGGCTGCTCTATCTCACCGGCGGCTTCCTGATGGCGTGGAACGTCTACCAGACCATCCGCGGGCGCGTCCGCGACGAGGCGCCGATGGGCCGGGAACAGCCGACGAACGGCCTGACCGCGCAGCCTGCCGAGTGAGTGTGATCCATGTCCATTCTGAAGAACCACGCCAAGCTCGAAAAGAACGCGACGCTGCTGCTGATCGCTTCGCTCGCCGTCGTCACGGTCGGCGGCATCGTCGAAATCGCGCCGCTCTTCTATCTCCAGAACACCGTCGAGAAGGTTGACGGCATGCGGCCCTACACTCCGCTCGAACTCGCGGGGCGCAACATCTACATCCGCGAGGGCTGCTATGCCTGCCACTCGCAGATGATCCGGCCGTTCCGCGACGAGGTCGAGCGCTACGGGCATTACAGCCTGGCCGCCGAGTCGATGTACGACCACTCCTTCCAGTGGGGGTCGAAGCGTACCGGCCCCGACCTCGCCCGCGTCGGGCAGCGCTATTCGAACGAATGGCACGTCCAGCATCTGGTCGAGCCGCGCTCGGTCGTGCCGGAATCGGTCATGCCGAGCTACGCTTTCCTCAAGGACAAGCCGCTCGACACGGCCGGCATCTCCGGCCATCTCGTCGCCAATCGCCGCGTCGGCGTGCCCTATACCGACGACATGGTCGCCAACGCCGAGTCGGACATGCGGACCCAGGCCGACCCCGACGCGGACAGCAGCGGGCTCGAATCCCGCTATCCCAAGGTCAAGATCGGCAATTTCGACGGCAAGAAGCAGGAGCTGACCGAGATGGACGCACTGGTCGCCTATCTCCAGATGCTCGGCACGCTGGTCGATTTCTCGACCTATGACGAAACCGCGGGCTATCGCTGAGGGGGCTGCGATGGAAACCTACACCGCCATGCGGCATTTCGCCGACAGCTGGGGCCTGCTGGGCATGGCCCTGTTCTTCGTCGGCGCCGTGATCTTCGCCTTCCGCCCCGGCAGCCGCGCCCAGGCCGACGAGGCCGCCCGCATTCCGCTTCAGGATGACTGAGATGAGCGAAAAGGAAGTCGACCAGGTCACCGGCGTCTCCACGACCGGACATTCCTGGGACGGGATCAAGGAACTCGACACCCCGATGCCGCGCTGGTGGCTGATCACCTTCTATGCCACCATCGTCTGGGCGCTGGCCTATATGGTCGCCTACCCCGCCTGGCCGCTGCTGCGCACGGCGACGACCGGCCTGCTCGGGTATTCCAGCCGGGGCGAGATCAAGAAGGAGCTGAACGCCGCCCAGGAGGCCAAGGCCGGCTACATCGCGGCGATCTCCTCGAAGACGATCGACGAGATCATGGCCGACGATTCGCTGCGCACCTTCGCCGCCGCGGCCGGCGCCGCCGCGTTCAAGGTCAATTGCGTGCAGTGCCACGGCTCCGGCGCGCAGGGCTCGCCGGGCTACCCCAACCTCAACGACGACGAATGGCTCTGGGGCGGCACCGCCAAGGACATCCAGCAGACCATCGCCCACGGCATCCGCTACACCGAGGACCCCGATACCCGGATCTCGGAGATGCCCGCCTTCGGCGGCATGCTCGATTCCAAGCAGATCGCGCAGGTCACCTCCCATGTGCTCTCGCTGTCGGGCAAGGCGGAAGACGCGACCCCGGCCGATCTCGCCGCCGGCAAGGCCGTGTTCGCGCAGAACTGCGCCGCCTGCCATGGCGAGGCCGGCAAGGGCAATCGCGAGCTCGGCGCCCCGGACCTGACCGACGCCATCTGGCTCTACGGCGCGACCCCGGCGGCGATCGCCGCGCAGATCAGGGCGCCGCGGCACGGCGTCATGCCCGCCTGGGCGGGCCGTCTCGGCGACACGCTCGTCAAGGAGCTGACGGTCTATGTCCACTCGCTCGGAGGCGGCAGATAGCAGCGGAACCGCGCGGAAACGGACGCGCGCCGGTCCGCATCGCGGCGCGTGAGGCGACCGGGCCCCGCACGGCCCCATGAAACGATGGCCTGCGCCTCTCCGGAGGCCCGGCCCGGAGATCACGGATATGCTCAAAACGTCGGATATCGAGACGTTTGACGCAACGGCGGTCAATTCGGCACGCGTGCGCCAGCCGCTCTACGCGGCGCGCAAGAAGATCTTCCCCAAACGGGCCGAGGGTCGCTTCCGGCGCTTCAAATGGCTCGTGATGCTGGTCACGCTCGGCATCTATTATCTGACGCCCTGGCTGCGCTGGGACCGCGGCTCGCACGCGCCCGACCAGGCGGTGCTGGTCGATCTCGCGAACCGGCGCTTCTACTTCTTCCCGATCGAGATCTGGCCGCAGGAGCTCTATTTCGTCGCCGGGCTGCTGATCATGGCCGGCTTCGGGCTCTTCCTGGTGACCTCGACCATCGGGCGCGCCTGGTGCGGCTACACCTGTCCGCAGACGGTCTGGGTCGATCTCTTCCTGGTGATCGAGCGCGCCGTCGAGGGGGACCGCAATGCCCGGATCAAGCTCGATGCCGCGCCCTGGTCGGCCGGGAAGCTGGCGAAGCGGGTCTCCAAGCATGCGATCTGGCTGGCCGTCGCGATGGCGACGGGCGGCGCCTGGATCTTCTATTTCGCCGATGCGCCGACATTGCTGCACGAGCTGGTGACCGGAAGGGCCGCCGCGGTGGCCTACATCACCGTGGCCATCCTGACCGCCACCACCTACGTCTTCGGCGGGCTGATGCGCGAGCAGGTCTGCACCTATATGTGCCCCTGGCCGCGTATCCAGGCGGCGATGCTCGACGAGAACTCGCTCACCGTCACCTATAACGACTGGCGCGGGGAACCGCGCACGCGCCATGCGAAGAAGGCCGCCGCCGCCGGGCAGGCGGTCGGCGATTGCGTCGACTGCAACGCCTGCGTCGCGGTCTGCCCGATGGGCATCGACATCCGCGACGGCCAGCAGCTCGAATGCATCACCTGCGCGCTCTGCATCGACGCCTGCGACAGCGTCATGGACAAGCTCGGCAAGGATCGCGGGCTGATCGCCTATGCGACGCTGGCGGAATACGATTCCAACATGGCGCTGGCGACGGCGGGCGGGACCTCCGCCGTCGATCCCCGCCGGGTGCGCGACGCCGGCGGCAAGCTCTCGGACAAGATCGCCACCTTCCACCTCGGGAAGCTGCTGCGGCCGCGCACGCTGATCTATCTCGGCGCCTGGTCGCTGGTCGGGCTCGGCCTGCTCTTCGCCCTGCTGACGCGGGACCGGCTGCAGATGAACGTCCTGGCCGACCGCAACCCGCAATTCGTCGTCCTGGCCGACGGCGCGATCCGCAACGGCTACACGGTCAAGCTCCTGAACATGATCCCCGAGCTGCGGACCATCACCATGTCCCTGGAGGGGCTGCCCGGAGGCGAGATGACCATCGTCGGCACGAACCAGCCGGCCGGGCGCTCCTTCGTCGTCGAGCTCGAGCCGGACAGGCTCAAGACCCTGCGCGTCTATGTGCGCCAGCCCCGCGGGGAGGTCGCAGGCGCGACGCAGCATGTCCGCTTCGTCGTCAAGGACAAGTCGAGCTCCGAAAGCGACCATTACGACGCCACCTTCGACGCACCGGAACCGAGCCCATGAGCACTGTCGGCGGACGACGCGAACTGACCGGCCGGCATGTGCTGGCCATCATGGTCGCCTTCTTCTCGGTCATCATCGCCGTGAATCTGACGATGGCCTTCCTGGCCCGGTCGAGCTGGACCGGCCTCATCGTCGAGAACACCTATGTCGCCAGCCGCGACTTCAACGAGAAGGCCGCGGCCGGCCGCGCGCAGGCGGCGCTGGGCTGGACTTCCGCGCTCGCCATCGCCGACGGCAGGGTCAGCTACCGGCTGACCGACGGCCAGGGCCGGGCGGTGGCGGCGACCCGCGCCGCGGCGAGCTTCCGCCGCCCCGCCTACGAGTCGGAGGACCAGGACGTCACCCTTACCCTGCAGCCGGACGGGTCGCTGGCGGCGTCGGTCGCCCTGCGCGACGGCATCTGGATCGTCGAGATCCACGCCGAGGCCGGGCTCGACCGGCCCTATCACGACCGGAAGCGCCTGACCGTCCGCGACGGAACGATCCGATGAGCTGCTGCGCGCCGGGTGCCGAAGCCTTCGCGGACGCAGGCAGCCTGTCGCCGGACGAGCTGCGCCACGCCGCCCGCAGCCTCGGCGACGGGACGGCGCGGATCGAATTGTCGCTCCCGGCCGTGCATTGCGGCGCCTGCATCCGCACCGTCGAGCAGGGGCTGTCGCGCCTGGAGGGCGTGACCGACGCCCGCGTCAACCTCTCGACCCGGCGCGTCACCATCCGCTTCACGGAGGACCGGCCACCGCCGCTGGTCGAGACCCTGTCGGGGCTGGGCTATCCGCCGCATCTGTTCGACGAGGCCGATCTCGGCAAGGAGCGGACCCTCTCGGAGCTGCTGCGGGCGGTCGCGGTCTCGGGCTTCGCCGCCAGCAACGTCATGCTGCTGTCGGTTTCGGTCTGGTCCGGCGCCGACGGCCCCACCCGCGACCTCTTCCACTGGATCTCGGCGCTGATCGCCCTGCCCGCCTTGGTCTTCGCCGGCCGCATCTTCTACCGCTCGGCCTGGAGCGCGCTGCGCCACGGCCGCATGAACATGGACGTGCCCATCGCCATCGGCGTGACGATGTCCTATGCGATGAGCCTCTACGAGACCTTCAACCACGCCGACCACGCCTATTTCGACGCGGGCGTCTCGCTGCTGTTCTTCCTCCTCGTCGGCCGCACGCTCGACCATGTGATGCGCGACAAGGCACGCTCCGCCGTGCTCGGCCTCGCCCGCCTCGCGCCCCGCGGCGCGATCGTGATCGCGCCCGACGGCAGCCGCGACTATCGCGAGACCGGCGAGATCGAGCCCGGCATGCGGCTGGCGGTGGCGGCGGGGGAACGCATCTGCGTCGACGCGCGGGTGGTCGGCGGCGCCTCCGACCTGGACTGCTCGCTGGTCAATGGCGAGAGCTGGCCGAGGCGCGTCGGGCCCGGCGCGCCGGTGCAGGCGGGAACGCTCAACCTCACCGGGCCGCTGACGCTCGAGGCCACGGCGCGCGCCGAGGATTCCTTCCTGGCCGAGATGCTGCGCATGATGGAGGCGGCGGAGGGCGGGCGCACGCGCTACCGGCGCATCGCCGACCGGGTCTCGTCGCTCTACGCGCCGGTCGTCCATCTCG
>Ga0180223_1001826_pt1 | contig 14749 bp, 16 predicted proteins | sample eDN5th30CKraftOP_FD_151337 | JGI IMG/M metagenome (GOLD analysis project Ga0180223, IMG submission 151337) | Enriched Organic Plus compost microbial communities from Emeryville, California, USA - eDNA 5th pass 30_C Kraft OP (version 2) (version 2) ...
GAGGCCGGATCCCGGCTTGGTCTCGTCGAGACGGCGGCCGCGCCGGGCGACCTGCTCGCGCTGGGAGGGCGACAGGCCCGGCCCGTCGTCATCGACGATGATGCGCACCCGCGCCCGGCCGCCCGCACCTCCGCCGCGTTCGTTGGCGACCTCGATCGCCACCCGCGACTGCGCCCATTTGGCGGCATTGTCGACCAGATTGCCGACCATCTCCTCGAGATCCTGTCGCTCGCCCTGAAACCGGGCGTCGTCCGGCACCTTCACGTCGACCGCGATGTCACGGCTGCGATGGATCTTCTCCATGGTGCGCGCCAGCGCCGTGACCACCGGCACCACATCGGTGATCGAGCCGACCACCGCCGTGCGGGCGGCGAGATGGGCGCGTTCGAGATGGCGCGTCACCTGGTCGCGCATGATGGCGGTCTGCTCCTGCACCTTCGCAGCCAGCGGATCGCCGCTATGGGTCGCCGCCTCGTTCATCATCACCGACAGCGGGGTCTTCAGCGCATGGGCGAGATTGCCGACATGGGTGCGCGCGCGCTCGACGATCTCGCGATTGGCGTCGATCAGCGCATTGGTCTCGCGCGCCAGCGGCTCGATCTCGTCGGGGAAGCGCCCTTCCAGCCGCTCGGCAGCGCCGGACCGGATCGCGGCCAGGCTTTCCGAAATGCGCTTGAGCGGCGCGAGGCCGAAGCGCACCTGAAACATCGTGATCAGCAGCAGCATGACCGCCAGCGCACCGAAGGTCAGCACCAGCGAGCGGTTGAACTCGCTGATCTCCGCATCGATCTCCAGCGCATCGCCGGCAACGGTCACCATGTAACGCCCGTCATCGCCGAGATCGATGAAGCGTTCGAGCATGCGCAGCTTCTGGTCTTCCGGCCCCTGCGCATAACCCTGCCGGGTGCCGCCGAAGGTGGTGGTGACGCCAAGGTCGGCAAGCTTCGGCAACGTCGTATCCCACAGCGAGCGGGAGGTGCGCACGTCAGGCTTGGGGGCATCGAGCCGCGTGACCTGCCAGTACCAGCCGGACAGCGGCAGTTCGAACAGCGGCTCGCCGACCGGCTGCGGCAGCTTCTCGCTGCTGTCGTCCGATGGCGGTGACGCGACATCGGCCACCAGCGTGCGCAGATAAACCCCAAGGCGGCGGTCGAACGCGCGCTCCACTGCGCCGCGATACAGCGACGAGAGCGCGATGCCGGTGATCACGAGCAGCACCACCGTGGTTGCCGTCGCGGAGAGGAAGAGGCGCAGCGCGAGGGAGTTAGCGCGCATCGGCCGGGGGTGTGAGGAGATAGCCGAGGCCGCGCACGGTCTGGATCACATCGACGCCGAGCTTCTTGCGGATGCGGCCGACAAACACTTCGATGGTGTTCGAATCCCGATCGAAGTCCTGATCATACAGATGCTCGACCAGTTCGGTGCGCGAAACGACGCGGCCGGCGTGGTGCATCAGATAGGCGAGCAGGCGGTATTCGTGCGAGGTGAGCTTGACCGGATTGCCATCCACGGCGACACGGCCCGTGCGCGTGTCGAGCCGCACCGGGCCGCAGTTGAGCTCGCTCTTGGCGTGGCCGGCGGAGCGCCGCAGCAGCGCGCGGATGCGGGCCAGCACCTCCTCGAGATGGAACGGCTTGGCGACATAGTCGTCGGCGCCGGCATCGAAGCCCTGCACCTTGTCGCTCCAGCGGTCGCGCGCGGTGAGCATCAGCACCGGCATGGCGCGGCCGGCGCGCCGCCAGGCTTCCAGCACCGAGATGCCGTCCATCTTCGGCAGGCCGATATCGAGGATCACGGCATCGTAGGGCTCGCTCTCACCGAGATAGTGCCCTTCCTCGCCGTCGAAGGCGCGATCGACCACGTAGCCCGCGTCCGTCAGCGCGGTCGCGAGTTGGCGATTGAGATCGGGATCATCCTCGATCACCAGAAGCCGCAAGCTGTCCCCCTAACGCTCACCGGCAATGGCGCCGTCGGCCGCGTTGATCACGGTCCGCGTCACTTTGCCATTTCGGGCGAGCACTGTCAGCACATAGACCAGTGTATTGCCATCCTGGCACAATTGCGCCCGGACCACCTCGCCCGGCGAGCGCCGCTTGGAATTCCGGATCGCCACCGCGAGCCGCACGGCCTTGCCGCTGCTGACCGCTACGCGCTGCGCCTCCTTGCTCAGGCAACTCAGCCGCGGACGCTCGGCGGCGGAGGCCGGCGCCAGCAGCGCCAGCAGCACACCCGCGACGGGGAGGATTCGCAGTAACACCATGGGCTTGAGATAGGCGCAAACCGGTGAACCTGTCATGAACAATTCGCCGCATCCTGCGGGGGGCTTTGTGCTCAAATTGAGACAAGGTGGTTGAAATGCCTCTATCGGCGGCGGGTGAGCATCCGCGTGACTTCGCTCAAAGCCGTTGGCAGCACCTCGCCGGTCAGCGCCGCCTGCTTCTCGCGCGACCGCCCGCTGACATAGATGCCGAGCACACCGAAGCGCGCGCCGAAATAGGCCATCAGCAATCCGGACAGATTGACGAAACCGCTGATGCCCGCCTCGTGCCCCAGCCACAGCGCATGCAGCAAGGTCAGCGCGAAGGCCGGACATTCGATCAGCGACAGCTCCAATGCATAAAGCGGACGCCAGCTCCGCTGCAGCGGATCGCTGCTGGCGATTTCGGCGCGCTGGGTGGCGGCCACTTCGCTGACCTGGCTCTTGCCGATCTCAGCCAGCGCGGCGGCCCATTGCGTTTCCGCCTGCTGCACGGCCAGCGCCGCCGCGGCCTCATCGGTCGCTGTGCGGGCCAGCGCCTCGTTCACCGCATCCGGCGTCGCCTCGGTCGCACCGAGCGCATTGGCAAGCACCTGTCCCGCGACTGAGCCCAGCGGACCGCCCAGCGCCTGCCCCAGCAACGGCGCACCGAGTCCGATCACGGCCTTGGCGAGAGAATTCCAGTCCATTGTGAGTTTCCCAGATTGTTTCGAAAGTCATTTCAGTGGATTGGAAGCGCGCATCACGGTTGCTGCCTGCTCCTTCTCCCCGCGTGCGGGGCGAGGTGACGGTGTCCGTGGCCCCGATCAGTTTTCATTTCGCGATCTGATTGAAGTCGCGGGGATTGCGGCATCCTGCCGTCGCTGACGCTGCCAGTGGAACAGCTGCCACAGCGCAACTGCGATGAGGCCCGCAGCCACCAGCACCGCAAGCGCGACAGCGGCGTCCGGCATCCGCGAGGCGAGCGCACCACCACCGGCCACGACGCCTCCAGCGGTTCCCCGCTGCATCGTGGTGTTAGCCGGCACCTCGCCTTTGCCCGGCGTGGGCCGAATAACGGGTTTATTTGTTGCACGCGACGACGGAGCAGCGGACGCGAGCGCAAGCGACGCCGCCCTCACCTCCCTCACGCGCCGCGACCATCCCGTGCCGAACACCGGCCAGATCTTCAGCGACTGGAGAAAAGCGAGCCGCTCGTCGCACAGCAGCCCGACCAGCTCCCTGGCGTCCCGCCGCCGCGCCGCTTCGATGACGCGGGAGGTGATGCGGCCATCGTCGGCGAGCCGCAGCAGCCGCTGCAGCACTTTCGCCGCCCGCGACGGACCGGAATTCACGCCATAGTCGAACACCGCATAGTCGAGCCCCGCGGGGAGATCATCGCAGCGCAGGACACCCCAGTACTTGGCGCGATAGATCGCCTGCGCATCCTCGATCTTCATGGCGCGGACATCGGCCGCCGTCGCCTTCGGCATCACATATTTGCGGTAGTCGTTCAGCGTGATACCGAATTTGGTCGGTCCACCGGGATCTGACGGATGGTTGCTGTAACCACCCTCATGTTCGAGAAGCCGCTGCAGCGCCGGTGTGAGATTCGCAGCCGCCATACTGCTCTCCAAATAAAAAGGCCGCCCCGCGGCGGCCCCTCCCCAACCCTCCCCCGCGCGCGGGAGAGGGAGCGCGCTGCCGCCGTGGCTAGTGCCTCAACGAAGCAGTCACTTCGTGATCCGTCACCTACACCACCGCCCCCACCGTCGGATCGCCGAGATAAGCCGACAGCGCATTGAACATCGCCGCCTGCTGCGCGTCAGTGAGACCGCCGCCAACCCATACCGCCGACAAACGGTTCGCCGAATAGGTCGAGGCCAGCCTGAGCAAAGTGATGTTGTTCACCGGCAAGCCGGTGGATGCGACGGCCGGCGTATCCACCACCGCGCCATTCTTGAACTTGACGTAGGAACCGCTCGCCGACCGGCTGACTGCGAACAATCCGGTGCCTGCCGCTTCCGCGACGGGGCTGTTGGTGCTGTCGTTCAATCGGCTCTGGAAATTGCCGCTCGCGTTTTTCGATACGATCTGGACACTGACACCATTGGACTGGGTGCCCAGCGAGAAATTTCCGTCGGCAAGAGTCTGAACCCAGACGCCGGCGCTGGCGTCATCCTGTTTGTAATGACGCGAGCCATCCGGCTGATAGCTGGTCGTGAGATAGGCCGACGACCCGTTGCCCGCATAGCCGCGGTCGAAGGTGAAAGTCGGCGCGCTCTGGGCGGTGAGATTGTTGGTGCCCGGCGCGATCCAGTTGAGCCGCGCGGCCTGGGCATCATGCGCGGCGAGGACATAGAAGCAGTCCAGCCGCGACCACACTCCGGCATAGATCAGCTCGCTGATCAGTTCGCTCATTAGCCGCTGGCGGCGCAACGGCGGCGTCACCGACATCGCATCGATCACGATCTGGCATTCCGGCAGGACAAGACCCGCCGAAATGCCGCGATGAAACCGCGCGGCGCCGGTCGTGCGCGACACCGTCATCGCATCGCGCCAGACCGCGCCATCGGCCGAGACCTTCAGATGAAAATCATCATCGCCGGTGAGGCCGAATTCAGCGCGTCCCGAGAACGTCCGTTGGAACAGGAACGACGCCGTGTCCGCGGCATCCTCCTTGTTGACCTTGATGCGCAGGCTGCCGTCGCCGCCCTCCACATCGTACTTTGCCGTCAGCAGGACATTGTTGAGTTTGGCGGCGAGTGGATTTGACACATCCGCCGTGGTGCCGACGCCCAGCAGCGCGAGATTCTGCAACGATGCGATGGCGGCCGAGAGATCGGTCCAGGCGCTTCCGCTCCACATCAGCAGAACCGCTTCATCTTCAACGAACGCGATCCACCCCGGTCTCGGCGTGCTGAACAACCATGCGCCGTCCTGCCAGGCCGCGATCTGATTGCCATGTCCCGCCCAGGCTCCGGTGGGTGACGGGCTTGGCTTCACGATCCACCGTTGCCCTTGCGCCGGTGACAGCGGCGGAGCGTTGAGATCGCGGTCAAGCACCGCGAGCTGCACGAGGGTATCGAGCAGGTGCAGCGCTTCATTGTGGGTGACATGCTTCTGCGCCTGCGCGGACGCAAGCACGGGCAGCCCGAGATGGGGGGTGATATCGCTCAACGATGTGATCCTTTGTCGGCGCGATGCTGCGAAAGATCAGGGTGTCAGAAGCGCCGTGGCGATCGCGCCGCGTCCAACGGCTGAAGATATTTGCGCGACCGCGATCATCAGGACGGGTTGCGGAGCACCGAAGTCGGCAATCTCGTCTTCTGCCGGATAGAGAACGCTGGACGTCGAGGTGCTGATCGTCCGCATCACGCTGGATCCGAGCAACACATCGACCTCGTAGCGCTCGGCCTCCTCACCCAGCGGCACGTCGCGCACCGCCCAGGCATCGCCGGCGATCCGCGTGCGGCGGGTCCAGGAGACCACCACGCCATCCTCCGTCCGCACGGCCTTCAGATGCACCGGCGCCAGCGGCTGCAGGGCCACAGCGGACGGCGTGACCTCGACTTCGACGGCGGAGGCATCGGCGTGATCGCGTCCGGATGGTGCAAAACGCAGGCGCATCGGCCGCTCCAGAGCGTCGAGCCCGGTCGCAACCGGCACCAGAGCCTCGTTGAGCAGCACGAAAGGCGCGCCGGCCGGTATGGTCGCGGCAAGCAGGGGTTCCGTCCCGGCCTGGCCGCGCAACAACAGCGACAGCTCATGGGTCCTCATCCCCACCAGTTCGGCACTCGCAAACTGGAGGATCTCCCATTGGCCGTTGGCGTGGCGGACCGCCGCCGCATTCGCGCCATCGAGCACTCGGCCCTGCGATAATGAGGCCAGCGCGCCGCCGGAGAGACGCACCCGGATCCGGCCGCCACGATCCCAGCGATAGGACGGTCCGGGCGGAACATCGTCGATCAATTCCCCGGCCGTTGCGGGAGCGACCGCTTTCGCCAGCGCCTGGAAGCTTTCGCCGTCGAACGAGCGCCAGATCGTCACCGGTCCCGGCCAGGGATCAGCAAACACCGCCGCGCGCGTGAGGATGTCATCGGCTTCGCCCGGCAGCACCGGCAGATCCAGCATCAGCGCATGCACCGGGCCGACGGCTTCGGGAATGGGCGTCATCTGCCGCCGCGTCTTCGAGACCGGCATGTCGAACGCATCCGGATCGATCGACCGCGCGCGGACGCCGCGCCCTTCCGCATCGATCACCGTGCGCAGTTCAGCAAGGCGCCGACGTCCGTTGATGGTGATGCCGACGATATCGCCCGGCGTCAGCGCGAGCTGACGCAATGGCAGTGCGAATTCAACACTCTCGCGTCCCGCCCATACATCCTGCAGCCAGATGTTGGCGCGGCGCTCGGCGGCGGCATCATTGGTCACCACCGCGAGTTCGGCCGAACTTGCCCGGGCGGACCCGCCAACCAGGCGACGCGACATCACCGCGGCCCGGCGATACTCGAGACCGGCATCGACGTAAGAGAGCGAGACCTCGCGCGGCAGCTCCGTCTCCTGCATCCGCACCAGCCGCGCCGATGCGTGATCACCGGCCTGCAGCAGATCGTCCTCGTTGAGCTCCATCACCGCCTCACCGCCACGCGGGAAGAAGGCGAGCTGTCCCTCCACTTCGGCCGCGTCGAAGGCATAGGCGACGGCAAGCGGTTCGATGGCGGCACGCGGCGCCATCGGCCGGTCGATCAGATAACCATCGACCACATCCCGCAGCCGGCCTGACTCGAAGCCCTCGATGCCGGCATCATCGAGGATCTGCGCGATCAACGCATCAAGCGGCGCACCGCCGAGGCGGCCGGTCAGCCAATGCCCGGTCTCCCAGTTCGGTCCATCGCCCCAGACGTCAAGCGCCGCAGGAAATACCGGATAGGGCCGCGCATCCCAGGTCCACAGATGGATCGCCGATGGATCAAACATCCGCCCGCCGTAAACCGGCGATATCGGATTCATCTCCGGTGTCGCGCCCAGCGCCGGGTCAAGCGCGCCCAGCACCGCCTCAAGACAGCGGCGCTGGATCAGGTCATCACGATGACCGTTGGAGAAATACGGCACACCGCCGTCGGACGATTTCGGGTCAGGAAACGTGCTCGGCTGATTGGCGCCCTTGTCCACGGCGGGACATCCAACTTCGGTCAGCCAGATCGGCTTGCTGTGCGGCACCCAGCCGGTCGGCGCGCCAAGCTCGCTGCCGCCCGCACGCTCATAATGGTCGTTTGCCCACCAGTTCCAGAGATCCTTGACGCGGAAGGTCCATGGCTTGTCGAGACCATCGGTGATCGGCGTACGTGTCTGCGCCGCGCGATCCTCGCTGTCCGCATAGAACCAGTCATAGCCCTCGCCGCCGCGGAGATTGGCCGCGAGATAGGCGCGATCGTAGACGCTGTCCGTCACTGCGCGATCGAGATGATCCGCACCGTCGCGCCAGTCCGCCAGCGGCGCGTAATAGTCGATGCCGACGGCATCGATCGACGGCGACGCCCACAACGGATCGAGCGGAAAACGCACCTCCTCCGCGTCATCGTCGACAACATGCGCACCGTATTCGGTCCAGTCCGCGCCATAGGTGACGATCGTCTCGCCGCCCAGCAATTCCTTCACGTCATCAGCGAGCGTAACGAGATGCGACACGGCGGGATAGACACCTGCGCCGGAGCGCACCCGCGTGAGGCCCGGCAATTCGGAGCCGATCAGGAAGGCATCGACGCCGCCGGCCGCGACGCACAGATGCGCATAGTGCAGGACCAGCCGGCGGAACGACCACTGGTCCGGCCCCGTATAGATCACCGTCTCGCCGTCGACAGCAAAGTCGGCAAGTGAAGCAGTGCCAAAGAAACTGTCGAGCTGGTCCGCCGCGGCGGACGTGCCGTCGGGCGTGCCGTCGGGCGTGCCGGGCTGCTTCGGCGCGGGATCACAGGTGATGCGGCCGCGCCAGGGATAAGCCGGTTGCGGGATCGCACCGGTGTAGGGATTCGGCAGCGCGTTGTCCGCCGGCACGTCCATCGCAATGAACGGATAGAGCGTGACCTTCAGTCCGCGCGCCTTCAGCGCCGCGATCAGATGCACGACACTGCTGTCGGACGGCGTGCCGCCATAGGCCGGCCGCTCGTTCACCGACGACACGAGATGCGCCGTGTCGCGGTTCAGTCCCGCAACCGACCAGGCGACGGGATATGTTTGTTTGGTCGTGATCTCGATCGCCGGCTTCAGCATGCAATGCTGGGCGCGCAGGTCATTGCCGAGCCAGGCCACGACCAGCGCCACGCGCTCGAGGTTCGGACAGCAGGCCTGCAGGTCATCAAGCGCCGCCTCGACATCGGAGATCGCATGAGCGACATGCCGGTTCTCCGGCGCGTATTGCGCCAGCCCGACCACCTGCACCGCTTCCGACGGCTCATAGCCGAACTCGGTCGTCCCCGGAATCAACGTCACCGCGCGCACCATCGGCTCCAGCGCGCCGATCGGCCGGATCACCTCGAACGACAGTTGCGGAATGCGGTTGCCGAACGACGCCAGCGGCAATTGCTCGAACACGACATAGGCCAGGCCGCGATAGGCCGGCGCGCCGCCTTCGATCTCCTTCGCGACGATGAGCGGATCAGCCTCCTGCGTCTCGCTGCCGGTATGGACGCGGACCATCAGGCCGTTCAGGTCCAGCGGCTTGCCATCCGCCCAGACCCGGGCGACACGTCCGATCGGACCTTCGCACAGCCCGACGGCGAAGTTGGCGTAATAGCTGTAGGTGGTGGTGGTCGTCGTCGGGCCGGGCACCATGCCGCCCTTGCCGCCCTGCGTCTCGCTCTCCGTGCTGATGAACTCTTCCAGGCTCGTCGCCCAGATCACCTGTCCGGAGATGCGCGCCCGGCCATAGACCCGCGCGATGGGTGCGCCTTCGGTCGACGCCATCACATCGAGATCGGAGAGGCGCGGCCCCTCGACCTGGCGCGGCTCGGACTGGCCAAACAACGCGTGATCGATGACGTTGCCGACGACCGCACCGACGATCCGCCCGGCAATCGCGCCGATCGGTCCGAGCAGTGCGCCACCGGCAGCGTTGCCAGCCAGCGAGAGGACGAGCGAAGCCATCAGTCTTCGATCCCTGGAAACTGAAATGCAAAGGAGAGCCGCCGGCGCCACCATGGCGCGATCGCCACTTCGGCAACGGCCGCGCCATCATGGGCATGGATCATCCGGCCGGTGGCCGTGACGATGGCGGCATGCTTCGCCGGCAGGTTCGCACGCCACCGGAACAGCAACACGTCGCCCGGCGCATGGGCCTCGCGGCCGATCTCGACGAGATGACGCCGCGCCGCCTCAGCCAGCGCCTCGTGGCCGGTTGCCTCCGCCCAGTCCGACGAGTAGGCCGGAACACGTTCCGGCTCGGTCTCATACACCGCGCGCCAGATGCCGCGCACGAGGCCGAGGCAATCACAGCCAACGCCTTTCAGCGAGGCCTGATGACGGTAGGGCGTGCCGATCCAGCCGCGTGCCTCGGCAACAAGAACAGAGCGTGTGATCATTCCAGCACCAGGCTTCCGCCATCGTTGCCCGGCTGGCCAGGGACTGGATAGCTGATGACGAAATCGTTGCCGGGGATATGCGGAAAGCCGCGGAAGTTGACGATGTTGTCGAAGCGGTCGCGGCAAGTGGCGAAGCGCTTGTCGCATCCAGCGGTCACGACGAAGGCGTCGCCCGGCGCGACCGGCTCCGGCATCGTCTGCCACAGCGAGATCGTGACACCGCCAGTGTCGACGCGATGGATTTTCACCTCGACGGCGAGGCCATCATTCGCGCCGGATGTGAAGGTCAGCTTTCCCGCGCTGAACCAGCCATCCGCAAAGGCATCAAGACCGCTGACCCGCAACAGCGAGACGCTGTCGAGCGCGGTCACCACGCCTATGCCGCGCAATTCCGGAACATTCAGATCCACGGCACAGCGCCCATCGCCGAGATCGGCGGAACACATCGCGGTGTAACGGCGCCCGCTCTCCTCCGCGAGCCGGTGCGTCAGCGAGCGCAACTCGGCCGTGAAAGCCGCGCCTTCGCGGCGGACCTCGCCCAGCACGCCTTTCATCAGCAGGACATGCAGCGCGGGATCGGACCAGTCCACTAGATAGAGTTCGATGGCTGCGGCATCATAACGCCCGGCTGCGAGATCGGCTTCCGTCAATGAATCGGCCACCAGAGCGCCGGAGATATCCATGCCCTGCACCGCGAGACCGAGCTGGGATGTCGCCTCCGAGCCCGAGAGGCCGGTATCGGCGCGGCACGGAACAGCATCCAGCACGAGATCGCGATCATGATCCGTGAAGCCAAGCACCACATCGTCGCGCCGCCGCACGATCCAGCAGCGGCAGAGCGTGGTGATGCCGGAGTTGAGTTTTGTTTGAAGCAGTGGCGGGATGGCGCGCATCTGTTATCCGAACGATGGTTGAGACGCGATTTTGGATGGCGATTCGCTCAGCCTCGTGTCCCCGGCGCATGCGGCACAACGTGGCGCTTTGCAGCCCCGGGACACGAGGCCGAGTAAGTGGTGAGGTTACGTACTGGGTCTCAAAGCCTGATCTCAACCAGCGGGATCCTCGGGATCGCGCCCGCGGCAAAGGCCGAGAGATCGACCTCGAGATAGTCCGTGTCGAAGCGCACCGGCACGTCGAAGCGGAAGCCGGCGGTGATCCCGGCATCAACCGCCGGAACATGCCCAGGCAGGAACGTCACCAGGCCGGTCGCCGTATCGCAGGTGAAGTCATCGCCTTCATCAGCCTCAACACCACCCACCGCGATCCGGACACTGCCCGCCACCGGCTTGACCACGGACCGCTGATACGGCGCGTAAAGCGCGCCATAGGTCTTCACCAGCCGGAAGATCGCCGTCTCGCCATCCCCCGTTCCGATCGGCTGGTCGAGCGGGGTGATGTTGACGCCAGGCGCAGCAGACGTGTGATCCAGCCGGTCGCGCCAGCGGAAGCCATGCAGACGCCCGCGCCGCTCCTCGAAGAAGGCGATGACCTGCGACAGCGCATCCAGCGTCTTCACGCCATAGCCGGCATCGTAGCGGCGGCGCGAGTGGGCCCAGCGGGCGTTGCGCTCCTCGCGACCGGAGCCGAGCGTCACAACTTCCGTGCGCCGCTCCGGGCCGCCGGCGCTGCCAAGCGCGATATCGAGCGGAAACAGCACCTCGTGAAACGGTGTGGTCATGACGTCAGAATCCGCGCTGGCCGCGCGCGACAGCGCGGGCGATCTGGCCGGTCACATAGCTCTCCGATCGGCGAAAGCCCTCCATGTCCGGCGTGGCGATATTGATCGTCACCGATGGTGAAACCTGATTGCCGCGCGAGGACACGGCCATGAATGGCGCAGCCGCATCAGCGCCCGCCCCGAAGACGCCGTTCGAGCCCGAGGGAAGATAGGACGCGGCCCCGAGCACGCCACCGCCAGCCGGCAGCTTGACATCGGCCATCTTGCTGGTCAGCTCCTTCGCGCTGCCCGCGGTCGCACCAAACAATCCGGAGAACAGGCTCTCGATGCCGCTGGTCAATCCTCGCGTGATCGGCGCGAAGGCCATGCGCAGGGCGAGGTCCGACAACCGCAGGGTGAGCGATTGCAGCACGTCGTCGAAATCCTGCCCGCTGGTGATGGCGCTGGTGAAAGCGGATGTCATCGACCGCGCAAAGCTGCCCGCGCCGATTTCAAGATCGCGCGTGCGCAACTCGAGCGTCGCCAATTGGTCCGACAAGGCGCCTGCAGTGCTGGTGGTGTCATCCGCCATGGTCCGGCTCCCTCATCTGTCAGGAAAACGCCGCATCAGTTGCTCAAGGGCCGCGCGGCCGGGCGGCTGTTGCGACAGTCCCGCCACGCCCTCCATGGCGCAGACGAGTTCGCGCAACGTCATTCGCCAGAACGTCTCCGGCGGCAGCCGCAGCACGCCAAGCCCGAATCCCATCGCGGCGCGCCAGCTGAATGAATTGCGGCCTATGGATTCACCGCCGCCACGCCGAAAGGGCCTGGTGACGGCTCCTCCGCAGCGAAGGTCGCAGCGACAAGTGCGGCCGCGATACGGACGTAGCCGGCGGCGCCATGATCGACCGTCATCCGCGCCACCTCATCATCGCTCACGGCTTCGCCCGCGCCCCGCAGACCGGCCGCGATGATGCGCACAAGATCACGCGAACTCAGCCGTCCCGCGCCGAACCGTTCGGCCAGCGCGACAAGATCCGTCACACCGAACGAGGCCTCAAGCTCGGCCAAGGCACCCAGCGTCAGCACCAGCCGCCGCTGCGCACCGCCGATCTCCGCCTCGATCTCGCCGCGATGATGATTGGGCATGGATGCACTCTCAACTTTCAGACTGCATGAGAATTCTTCGAGTGAAATGGAGCGATAGCGTTGCCGCGCACTCGGCGCGCCCCCTCGCCCCGCGCTTGCGGGGAGAGGGTTGGGGTGAGGGGCGAGCTTGAACTTCAACAAACGCCGTTCCCCTCACCCGGCCCTCCGCTTCGCTCGGGCCACCCTCTCCCAGCAGGACACCCCACGCCGCAAGCGGCGCGGGGACCCCGCCGCGGGGCGAGGGAAGCAATCAGCGCTGCGCACAAGCGTATCCCAGCAAACACATGGCTCACGCCAACAAACTACGCCGCGGCAAACGTCAGCGCGCCAGCAGATTCCAGTGCAAGTTCATAGGTCACCTCGCCGTTGTGTTCACCCGCGAATTCCAGCGTGGTGATCTGGAACGATCCCTCCACCGTGCCGAAATCCGGAATGACGATCTGGCAGCTCTTCACCGCGCCATCAAAGAACGCCTGACGCACGGTGGCGTCGCTGGCGGCATCCTTGAAGATCCCGCGGCCGGCGATCGAGGCGCGCTTGACGCCTGCGCCGTCCAGCAGCTCGCGCCATCGCCCCGTGGATTCCGCGTGGGTGATATCGACACTCTCCGCATTGAACGACAGCCGCCGCGAGCGCAGCCCGGCGACAGTGATGAAATTCGACCCGTCGTGCATCTTCACGAGCAGGTCCTTGCCTTTCTGGGCGGCCATGCTGGGATCCTTCAGTTCGGTTCGGTGACGGCGCGGAAGCGCACCAGCGCGTGATAGGTGCGGCCATCGGCTTCGCGACGCACATCGGCGACAGCGAAGCGCAGGTTGATGAGGCGATGGGCGTCAAGCGCCAGCGGCGCATCGTCGAGCGCCTGCAGCAGGGCACCCGCAATCAGATGCGCCTCGCGATGGCCGCCCTGGCGCGACCAGGCATGCAGCGTGATCTCGTGTTCCTCGCCAGGCTCGCTTGCCGTCGACCAGTCGGAGACGCGCGCCTCGCCCAGGGTGACATAGGGAAACGCGGCGGAACGCGGCGGCTCGTCATAGACACGCGCGCCGCCCAGCAGGCTGGTCAGTGGCGTATCAGCAGACAATGCGTCATGGATCGCGGCGCGCAGCGCCACGGCGGCAGTGGACATGGATGATCCTTGCGTTAGTCGGCGCGTTCTTCGGCGCGGATCTCGAGATAGCGGCGGCGGCCGTCGGCATCGCGCAGCGTGTCGATGCGGAACAGCCGCGAACCATCACGCAGGCGGTGGCGCGTCGTGAGATCCTCGCGATGTCGCAGCACGATGCGATGCGTCACCGTGGCGCCCTGCCCCATCGCCTCAATCGCATGGCGCGCAGAGAGGGGCACGACCGAGGCCCACACCGTCGCGGCTGCTTCATAGCTGCGTGTCATGCCGCCTGCGCCATCGGGCGTTTCCACCGGCTCCTCGATGACAAGCCGGCGATTGAGATCACCCGGCCCGGTCATAGCGACAACACCCTGAAATGTGCGAGCAGCGCCGCCACGGTGCCCGGCAGCAGCGCGACGCTGGTGCCGATGGCGGCAAGGCCACGGTTCTCATACCAATGGGCGATCAGCAGCCGCACCGCCTGGCGCAGCGGCTCCGGCACGTCGGCGGGAGCATCGCCATATCCGACCTCAACATCGATCTCGATGCCGGCGACCATGCGCCCCGGCCCCGCCAGCGACCACGGCGCGAAGCCGATCACCGGCGAGGTGTCCGACATATCGATGGTGAAGGCCTGCGTATCGATCGCATGGGCGAAGCCATCCGCATCGAACACCCGCGCCGCCGCGATGTCGCGCAGCGGTGCGGGCGCCACTTTGAGACGTCCGTCGCCGGGCCAGGCGTCACGCACCAGCCGCCAAGTCTGGGTGATCAATGCGCGCCGCGTCTGCGCTTCGACATGGCTGCGGGCGGCGGCGATCAGGGCGGTGATGATGTCATCGTCATCATCGTGCTCGACGCGCAGGAAGGCCTTTGCCTCGACAAGCGACACCGGCTCGACGGCCGGCGCCGTGAGAAGATAGGAGGACATGGTGGGATATATCCGTTCAGGCATACAGGAGAGATTGGGCACAAGGGCTCTCTTTGGGCACAGAGACTGCCTCAAACTCGGAGGTGTT
>Ga0180223_1001831_pt1 | contig 14715 bp, 15 predicted proteins | sample eDN5th30CKraftOP_FD_151337 | JGI IMG/M metagenome (GOLD analysis project Ga0180223, IMG submission 151337) | Enriched Organic Plus compost microbial communities from Emeryville, California, USA - eDNA 5th pass 30_C Kraft OP (version 2) (version 2) ...
CTTTGACCGGCCGGGCGCTGACGCGCATGGTGCATTACAAGCGCATTCCCATCGTCGGCGATATCGCCGGCATCGCGGCGCTGGCGGTGCTGGCGATCTGGCCGAGCGCGTTGCCGCTCGTCGCGGTGCTGGCGCTGATGTCCGTGATCGGCTTTTCCTTCGGCATGGTGTTTCCGGTGTCGACCGTGTGCATGCAGAACGCCGTCGACCGGCCGCAAATGGGCATCGCCACCGGTTCGGCCAATTTCTTCCGCGCGCTGTTCTCGGCGCTGGTGGTGGCGATCCTCGGCGCCATCGTGCTTGGCGGATTGGGCGGTGCCGCGGGCGCGTCGGTGGAGATGCTGGCGCGCGCGGCCTCGGCGACTGATCTCGCGCTGGCGTTCCGGCTGGTGTTCGCCGCCTGCGCCGCGGTGCTGGCCTGCGGCCTTTGCTTCATCCTGGCGCTGGAAGAACTGCCGCTGCGCGGTCCCGGCGGCCCGGCGGTCGAGCCGCATTGAGCCAGTAACAGCCAGGATTAGTGCGCCACCGCCATTTCGAGCGCCTGGCCGAGCTTCTGGGTGTTGAACGGCTTTTCCAGGAAGGCGATGTTCTGCTGGCTCAGCCATTTGCGGTGCTTCTGCGCCGGGTCGTAGCCTGACATGCAGACGATGCCCATGCCGGGCCGTGTCGTGATCGCTTCCTTGATCAGCGATACGCCGTCCAGCCCGCCGGGCAACACCACGTCGGTGAGCAGGATGTCGATCTTGGCGGGCGACACGATCAGGTCGAGCGCCTCCATGCCGTTGGCGACGGCGTGAACCTTGAAGCCGAGGTGGCGCAGCTGCGCGCCGGCGACGATGCGGACATCGGCGTCGTCCTCGACCAGCAGCACGGTCCTCTCGCTCGCCATATTGGCGGCCGCGGTGGCGTTGTCGACTTCGTCCGGCTGGCAGGTCGAAGCGATGCGCGGCAGCCGGATCGTCACCGACGTGCCGGTGCGCGGCGCGCTCTCGATCTTGAGCTGGCCGCCCGACTGCTCGGTGAAGCCCTGCACCATGGAGAGACCGAGACCGCTGCCCAGGCCATCGGCCTTGGTCGTGAAGAACGGCTCGGCGGCGCGCGCCAGCACGTCCTCGGTCATGCCGAAGCCGGTATCGCTGACGGTGATGCAGACTTCCTCGCCGGTCGGCCAGCGCGACGATTTGGCAAGCGTCGGCTCGCAAGGCCGGCATTCGGTGGCGATGGTGATCTGGCCGCCTTCGGGCATGGCGTCGCGGGCATTGATGGCGAGATTGAGCAGCGCATTGGCCAGCTGATTGCGGTCGACCGAAATCACCGCGTCCCTGGCGTTGAGCCTTGTCACAAGGTCGATATTGGTGCCGAGCGTCCGCTGCAGCAGGCGCAAGGTATCGAGCACCATCTGGTCGATCGGCGTCGGTTCGGCGCGCAGCGGCGTCTGCCGCGAGAAGGCCAGCAGGCGGCGCACGAGTTCGCGCCCGCGGCGCGTTGCGCGCATCGCGGCGTCGACCAGATCGGGATCGGCGGTCAGCCCGCGCGCGGCGGCCCGATCGACGAATTCGAGACTGCCGGCGATGACCGAGAGCAGATTGTTGAAGTCGTGGGCGACGCCGGCGGTCAATTGGCCGACCGCCTCCATCTTCTGCATCTGCCCGAGCGTCATTTGCGCTTCCTCGCGCCGCCGCATCTCCTGCGCCAGTTCGGCGGTGCGCGCGCTGACGCGGGCCTCGAGCTCCTGATTGGCGCGCGCCAGCAATTCCTCGGTGCGGCGGCGGATGGTGACGTCCTGGATCGTGCCGAATATGCCGGTAATCGCCCCGGCACTGTCGCGCACCGGCGTCATCCAGAGTTCGAGATCGACGATCGCGCCATCGGGCCGCCGTGCGCGAATGACCAGATAGGGAATTTCCCGGCCGGCGATGACGTCGTTGCCGGCTTTCTTGAGGGCTGGCTGATCTTCGGGAAGGACCATCTCGTAGAAGCCGCGCACGGTCAGCGAATGTTCGGACGAGAAGCCGAACATGGCGTAGATGCCGTCGGACCAGGTGATGGTCTTCGAGACGAGATCATTCTTGAAGTGGCCGAGGAGCGCGAGCCGCTCGGCGCGGGCGAGGTTGTCGCGGCTTTCCTTGAGCGAGGCTTCGGACTGCATGCGCCCGGTAATGTCGGAAAGGGTGCCGACCATGCGAACTGCCTTGCCTTCGGCATTGCGCTGCGCCAGACCGCGGCTCTGCACCCAGATATAGTGACCGTCGGCGTGTTTGATCCTGAACTCGATCGCGTAGGGCTCGCCGTTCTCCAGATGGGCCCGCAGCGCTTCCTGTGCGGCGGTGCGGTCATCGGGGTGAATAAGGTCGTGGACGGCTTCCAAGGAGGGCGCCGCCGCATTCGCGGGGATGCCCATCAGCCTCTTCCATTGCGGCGACTTGTAATTGTCGCCGGTCTCGATGTTCCAGTCCCAGATGCCGTCGTTGACCGCTTCTTCAACCAGACGATACCGCTCCTGACTTCGACGCAGATCATCCTGCGCGCCGAGCAGCTTTTGTTCGCGCGCAATGCCCCATCTGATGCCGAGCAAGATCGCCCCGGTGATGAGCAGGGCGATGACCCAGTAGACCTGCGCCTGCCGGTTGGCGTGCCGATAAATGTATTCTTCGGTGACGGAGACCGTAGCAATTAGCGGATAGTCGCCGATGACACGATAGGCGACGAGCCTGGTGAATTGATCGAAGGCTTGAAAGCGATTGAAGAAGTGTCCGTTGCGCGCACTGATGACGTGGCGGAACAGCATTGAGGATGGGCCGAGACGCGTGCCGAAGGGCACGCTTATGGCTTTGCCGTTGACGGCGCGGGCCCGCACGATGCCATCCATGCCGACCAAGCCGAATGCACCGTTCGCACCGAGATCGAGATCGGCGCCGACCTGACTCAGGGTGTCGGGCGTGACGATCGCGGCAACGACGCCGGCAAATGTGCCGTCCTCTCCGAACAGTCTGCGTGTGACAACGATGGTCGCGCGATTGCTGAATTTCGATTGGATCGGCTCACTGAAGAACAGCTCGTCGGTCGGCGTTTCCTTCTGTCGCTGGAAGTATTCCCGGTCGGCGAAGTTCTGGCCGGTGGGTATCATCCCCGAACCGGAGCCGACGCCCGACGAGGCAGCGATGGCATTGCCATTCTTGTCGAGGATCACGAACCTGTATTCGAGATCGGTCTGGGCTGCCGTGTCGTTCAGCCAGGCTTGGAGTTCGTCAGCCGATCTCGATTGCTGATAAGCGCGGCGAAGAAGCTGAAGAGTCGAGTCGACGCTGCGGAAAATGTGCGAGTAGGACTGATCGACAATGCGGACGAGGTTATCTGTCGTCCGTGTTGCATTGGCGACGGCATCGCGCCGGTCGTTGGTGATCAAAAACGCCAGGACGCCGTAAACGACGGCGAGCATGCACAGGCCGATGAACGTCACCGGTTGTATCCAGGCGCGCCAACCGGGACCGCCGGCAAAGCGGCCGCGAGGCTGCCCACGCGCGTCACCTGGCTGGGCCGGCGTCTCAAGGATGGCCCCGGGGGCCATCGGCTGATCTGTCACGGCGGCTCGCCTCCCGTGGGTGGGGTCACCCACGGCCGCATTCTTATCTTGCGTGGTTTATTCGAGGTACGATGGCGCTGACGTTATACACATTCTTTGTGTGCTAGCCGTGTTTAAGCGGTGCCCGGTCTCTGGAACCCGCCGGCCGGTCGCGTGCGGCATTATTGTTCGCCACACGCGACCTGTTTGATCGGTTGGTTATGCCGCGGCGAGCTTGCCGGCGAATACTGCGAAGCGATCAATCAGCGCTTTCAGGAAGTCGCGCACACCCGCGTCGGTAACAGTGTGATCGGTGGCGATCATCTCTGGCTTGTATTGAATGTAGGCTTCGCCGCCGAGGAGATGCAGGCCCTGATTGCCGAGCACCGATCGGAGGTGCTGTTGTACGACGGCGGTCGAGATCAGACCGGCCGAGGTGCCGGTGATCGCGGTCGGCTTGTTGGGCCATGACGTCTTGCCCCAGGGCCGGGCGCCCCAGTCGATCGCATTCTTGAGCACGGCCGGAATGGTGCGGCTGTGTTCGGGTGAGACGAAGAGCAGGGCGTCGGACGCCTCGACTTCGCTCTTGAAGCGCGCGACCGGCGCCGGCACCGGGAGCTCGTGGTCCTCGTTGTACATCGGCAGGTCGTCGATCTGGATGAGCCTGGCCTCGAAGGCGTCGCCGCCGAGTTTGGCCAGCGCCAGCGCCAGTTTGCGGTTGATGGACTCCTTGCGGTTCGAGCCGACGATGAGCCCCAGTTTGAGCTTAGCCATTGAAACCTCTATTTTTTAGCCTAAGTTACGATCTGTAACCGAGGATAAATAGATGACCGCTCAAAACCCTCAAGAAGGCACAGTTTCCATACCCGGTACCCTTCATGTGGCCGAGGATTGCCGCGCCGTCAGCGAGGTGCTGGCCAGAGTCGGCGATAAATGGACGGTGCTTGTCGTTTCGACTTTGGGCGACGGCCCCAAGCGCTTCAATGAACTGCGCCGGGCGCTGGGCTCGATTTCGCAGCGCATGCTGACGCTGACATTGCGCGGTCTCGAGCGTGACGGATTGGTGTCGCGCACCGTGTTTCCGACCATCCCGCCGCGCGTGGACTACGAACTGACCGAACTCGGCCGCTCACTGCTGGAGCCGGTCCTGGAACTCGGCCTGTGGGCGCGGCGAAACCGTCCGGCGATCCAGCGGGCGCGGGCGCGCTTTGACGCGGGCGCTGCAACCTGACGCGGCTGCGACAATTTCCTCGGGGCATCGTCCGGCCCTCATGCTTTGGTCTAAATGCCCCGGTTTAAAGGCATTCCAGGTGGCAAGCCGGCACAACCCGGGCCGGAAACCCTCTGGACGGCTAGTAAGGAATTACCATAGCCTGTGGGCAGCGATCGGATGGCCGTGGGGGCGGCGGCCGGTTGCAGGTGGGGCTGCATTGTTCTTGGGGGGTTAGTCGCGTGCCCCGTTACTTCTTCAATTTCAGCGACGGCCGTCGCTGGTTCACCGACGATACAGGCCAGGAATTCGGCGGGCTCGCCGCCGCGCGCCGTCATGCGGTGCGCCAGGTGCGCGATCTCAAGGCCGCCATGTGCGACCCCGGCATTCAGGATCTGTCCGGCTGGACCATGCGCGTGGTCGATGGCGAGGGCCGCGCCGTCTTCGACATCGGCTTCGACCTCAAGCCGGACCGCGTCGACGGCTGAGCCCCTCTAGAGCTTTTTGTTTTGACGCGTTGTCTTCACGCGAACCGGTGCACACTTCGCTCGAAAACGCTTTTAACGCTCGCGGCCGACGAATTCGATGCCGAGTTCGCCGCCGAGCCGCCACACCACCCGGCAGTCGCGCCGCATCTCGCCGCCGTCGTTGAAGACCGACAGGATGAAAGTGTCGGGCATCCCGGAGTCGCAATAGAGCCGGGCGCCGCTCTCGGAAATGTCCGTGATGAAACAGCTGCGCGGCAGCGCGCCGGCGCCGGTATAATATTGAGCCACGCGATTGATCGCGCGGCGCGGTGTTTTCCGTCGTTCTTTCAGCAAGGCCGATCGCACTTTGTCATCCCGGAGTGCGACAATCATACCGTCCGGCCCCTCAGATTGGCTTAAGCCGAATAAACGAATTTGAAGCAATCGCCGGCAACGACGCCGGGGGTGGGGCGGAAAAAAATTATTTAAAATTTTTTCGGTTGTTTGTCGCGGCAGGCGGCGCCCGGCGCTGTCGACGCCGCGGGCCGGCACGCTGCATCGCGTTGGAACTACTAGGATTTTACGCCCAAGGCCATCGGTTTGGATAAAAATCATAAACTAGGAAAATAGGCATTGACAGCGTGACGCTCCTCAGGTAGGTTTCAGGCATGCTCCACACTTGCGTTCAGTGAGGCGCCCGCCGCGGAGGCGCGGCGAATGCGGTTCGCCGCTTGCGCGGGAACGCGATGCCACCGCTGGCGTTGACCCTCCATATTGCTGCGCCGTCACGGCGCGGCGGTCACGACAAGCGATGAGGAGCATGGGATGGCGAAAATTGAAGACGGCCGCATCGTAGAGACGGCGACCGAAGCCCGCGCCGGGGCCACCGGCCACAATGTGCGCTACGTGCTGACTTTCGGGACCCTTGGAGTCGCCGTGCTGTTTGCCGTCGTCTATCTGTATTTCTTCGCCGCCTGACGCGTTTCCGCGCGGGGAGTTCTGCGACATTCGAACGCGCCGGTTTCGCCGGCGCGTTTTTTATTGGGGGAGGGTGATGCCAAGGAAATCAACGAGCGCGGGGGCGAAAAAGACCGCAAGCGCGGTTCCGAAAAGGCGGGCGCTGTCCAGGCGCCTGCGCGCGGCAGTGAGCGGCCAACTCGACGCTATCGACCACGTCAACAAACTGATCACCGAACAATCCGAACTGGGCGACAGCGGCCGCGTCGTCGCTGCCGTGTCCCGCTCGCTGCGCGAGACGCACGACTTGCTGCAGCCGCCCGAGCAAGAAAAGAAGCGCGATGTCGCCGATGACGAATCTTTCCCCTACGACGTCGAACAATTCCGTTCCGAGCTTGCACGCGCACTTTGCGCAGTTATCGACGAACGGCGAGCTGAAGGAGAATCTGACCCGCCTGTTCGACAAGTTGCCGGGCCGCAAACTCGAAAAGCTGAAAGCTGATTTCGGGCTCTATGCGCTGCGGCATCAGACAGCGCCCGCGCTGGCCGCAGGCGGCGCGCCATGGCGCACATGGCTCATCCTCGGCGGCCGCGGCGCCGGCAAGACGCGCGCCGGCGCCGAATGGGTGCGCCATGTCGCCTGCAACGATGCGCAGGCGCGCATCGCGCTGGTGGGCGAGACCGAACACGATGTCCGCGCCGTGATGGTGGAGGGCGTGTCGGGTCTGCTCGGCGTGCATCCCTCCTGGGAGAGGCCGCACTGGCAGCCATCGCTGCGCCGCATCGAATGGCAGAACGGCGCGGTGGCCGAGATCTACTCGGCGGAGAATTACGAAAGCCTGCGCGGCCCGCAGTTCACGGCCGCGTGGTGCGACGAACTCGCCAAGTGGCGTCAAGCCGAAGCAACCTTCGACATGCTGCAGTTCGGACTGCGCCTTGGCGAGCGGCCGCGGCAGGTGATCACCACCACGCCGCGGCCGATCGCGTTTCTCAAGAAGTTGATGGCCGATCCGTCGACGGCGCTGACCCGCGCCGGCACGGTGGCCAACGCGCTCAACCTGTCGGCGTCCTTCGTCGAGCAGGTGTTCACGCGCTACAAGGGCACGCGCATCGGCCGCCAGGAGCTCGACGGCGAGATCGTCGAGGAGCGCGCCGACGCGCTGTGGACGCGGGCCGGGCTGGAGAGCTGCCGCGTCGCAGTTCCGCCGGCGCTGACGCGCATCGTGGTGGCGATCGATCCGCCGGCGTCGTCGAAACGCGGCGCGGATGCCTGCGGCATCGTCGCCGCCGGCCGCGCCGGCGACGGCACCATTTACGTGATCGAGGACGCCAGCATTGCCGGCGCAACGCCGCAAGGCTGGGCGAGCCGCGCCATCGCGCTGTGGCGCAAGCACGAAGCCGATATGCTGATCGCCGAGGTCAACCAGGGCGGCGAGATGGTGAGCGCGGTGCTGCGCTCGATCGACAGCGGCGTGCCGGTGACGACGACGCGGGCGACGCGCGGCAAATATCACCGCGCCGAGCCGGTGTCGCAAATGTACGAGCAGGGCAGGGTGAAGCACGCCGGCAATTTTTCGGAGCTGGAAGACGAGATGTGCGACTTCGGCCTCGATGGCCTGTCGTCCGGCCATTCGCCGGACCGGCTCGACGCGCTGGTGTGGGCGGTGGCGGCCTTGACGTTCGCGGCGCGGCCGGAGCCGCGGATCAGAAGGCTGTAAAATACAGCGTCACAGGACGCTTGATCTCCAGCGCATGCACCAATGCGGGACAGTTTGCGCGGTTTTATGCGGAAAATCCTGCTACTCATGCGCGCGACAATGCGTCGCCACGGGCAATAATTTTTCTGGGCGAGAATGTGCCCATACCGTGGAACGACTTTGTTTTATCAGAGTTGTTTATTCCGGCTGTGCCAATGCGCGACACAATTGTTAACGCGCGCATAGCTCAGGCTCGAGTCATGCCGCCAGACGTCATGTTTTGGTCACATTGAGGCGGCGGAAGGGGCGTTCCTCAAGAGGCGGCAGTCCTGCCGCTCCCTCCATCGGCGGCGTCAATGCCGCTCTTCAAGACAGGTGACCGGAATATTGAAACGAGCTGCACTCGCGATCATGACGATCGCTTCGATCACGGCGGCGGCGACGAGCGCCGACGCCCGACCGAAACATCGCCAGCCGGCGCAAGCGCCCCAGGCGCAAGTGACGTGCGACCAGCGCGGCTGTTCAGACAGCCCGACCGCGGTGGCCGCACGCAAGGCAACGCAACGCACCCCGGGTGCGCGCGTCCGCACGCCGGCCACGAATGAAGCTTACACCGCCCGCGCCGAACAGCGGCAGGCGGCGCAAGTGGATGCCAACGGCAACTCCGTCATCGTCGGCGGTCGGCCGGCGGGATGCCCGCACCAGTTCTGCGGCTGCGAGGCGTCGCTCTATGTGTTCGGCGAGATCCGCAAGGATCTGAATCTTGCGGCCAACTGGGTCCGCAAATTCCCGCGCACGCAACCCGCCGCGGGCATGGTGGCTGCACGGTCCGGCCATGTGTTCGTGCTGATGAGCCACGTCGAGGGCAACCAGTGGCTGGTGCATGACGGCAATTCCGGCGGCGGCAAGACCCGCCGGCATGTCCGCTCGATCGCCGGCTATGCCATCGTCAACCCGCATGCATCGCGGGTGGCGTCGAACTAGGATCGGACTCAGCACTCGCTGGGTTTTCAGCGACATCAACTAGAGGAGCCCGCCGTTACCGGCGGGCTTTTTTTATGCTCGACACCTTGAAGAGATTGCTTCGTCCCGCCGAACAGAAAGCCTCGCGCGCGGCCCGCCTCATTGCGCTGGAAAGCGGCGGCCGCGCCCGCTGGACGCCGCGCGACTACGCGGCGCTGGCGCGCGAGGGTTACACGCGCAACGCCATCGTGCATCGTGCGGTGCGGCTGACCGCGGAGGCGGTCGGCTCGCTGTCCTTCGTGCTCTATGACGGCGCCAGCGAACTCACCGCGCATCCGCTGCTCGACGTCCTGGCACGGCCGAACCCGCGCCAGGACGGGCCGGCCTTTCTCGAGGCGGTCGCCGCGCATCTGATGCTGTCCGGTAATGCCTATGTCGAGGCGGTGAGCATCGGCGGCGAGGGCGCGCCGCGCGAACTCTATGCGCTGCGGCCCGACCGCGTGAAGGTGGTGCCGGGACCGGACGGCTGGCCGGCCGCGTTCGATTACACGGTAGGCGGCAACACCGTGCGATTCGCGCAAGAGGGCGCAAGCGCGGGAACGGTGCCGCCGATCCTCCATCTGACCTTGCTCAATCCGCTCGACGACTATTACGGCGTCAGCCCGCTCGAGGCGGCGGCTACCGCGGTCGATACCCACAACGCCGCGACGGCCTGGAACAAGGCGCTGCTCGACAATGCGGCGCGGCCCTCCGGTGCGCTGCTTTATTCCGGCGCCGAGGGCGCCGTGCTCAACGACTCGCAGTTCGCGCGGCTGAAGAAGGAACTGGGCGACGAATATCAGGGCGCGGTCAATGCCGGGCGGCCGATGCTGCTCGAAGGCGGGCTCGACTGGAAGGCGATGTCGCTGACCCCCAAGGACATGGACTTCATGGAAGCCAAGAACGCCGCGGCGCGCGAGATCGCGCTGGCCTTCGGCGTGCCGCCGATGCTGCTCGCCATCCCCGGCGACAACACCTATTCGAACTACACCGAGGCCAATCGCGTGTTCTGGCGCGGCAGCGTGCTGCCTTTGGCGGGTCGCATTGCCGCGGCGCTGGCGCAGTGGCTGGCGCCGGGCTTCGGCGCGGCCAAGCTGACGCTTGCCGTCGATACCGACCGCATCGAGGCGCTCAGCGCCGACCGCGCCGCGCTGTGGGAGCGCGTCACCAAGGCGCCGTTCCTCACCGTCAACGAGAAGCGCGCGGCGACCGGCTATGGCGCGGTCGAGGGCGGGGACGTGGTCTCTTCTTGATCCCTCCCATAGCCCGTCGAAGACGGGCGTAAACGCCCTGGCGAGGGGGAGGGTGGCGAGCGCAAGCGAGCCGGGTGGGGTTCTTTCACCTCGGCGAAGCGACCCCACCCCCGCGCCTGACGGCGCGGACCCTCCCCGAAGACGGGGAGGGATAAGAGAAGACCATGCCTGACATCGTCGAGACTTTTTCCACGCGCGGCGATCTCGCCCACGTGGCGCTGCTGCTGTGGGCGCTGATGGCCTCGGCGCTGGCCTGGTTCGCGCTGCGCGAGCTGGCCGCCGCGATCCGGCGCTTCGACGACTTCGTGCGCGAACTTGCACGCTTCAATGAAACATTCGGAGACCGATGATGGACACGCTGCATACCGTGCTGCGCTCGATCAAGCGCGAGACCAAAGGCGGCGCTTCGCAGCGCCGCGACCACCTCGACGTGTTTCGCGAATTCCTCGACCACCTCGACCGCGCCAGCAAGCGCAAGACTGCGTCCGCGCCGCGTGGCGCGAAGCCGCCGAAGGGCCGGCGCGGGCGGAAGTAAGGCCTTCACCAATCGCTGTCGTCCTCGCGCATAGCCGTCCGAAGGACGGCGTTCTTTCAGAACGCCTATGGCGGGGACCCATACGCCGTGAGCGCTCGACAGGGCACGGCGTATGGGTCCCGGCTCGCGCTCGCTGTCGCTCGCTTGGCCGGGACGACGCAAGGAGCACTTCATGCTCGCTCTCTCCTCCGACCCCATGATCGCTTCCGTGTTCGCGCCGAAGACGCGCATTCATGAGGACGGCACCGTGGAAGGCTATGCCTCACTTTTCGGCGCTATCGATCAGGCGCGCGACATGGTCGTGCGCGGCGCCTTCGCCCAGACCTTGCGGCAGAGAAGCGTGCGCCGCGTGCCGATGCTGTTCCAGCACGACCCGGCCGAACCGGTCGGCGTCTGGCTCGAATTGCGCGAGGACGAGCGCGGGCTCTACGCGCGCGGCCGGCTCATCCCGGAGGTGGCGCGTGGCCGCGAACTGCTGGCGCTGATCCGTTCGGGCGCTGTCGACGGCCTGTCGATCGGCTTTCGCACCGTGAAGGGCCGCATCGATCCGAGGACGCGCGTGCGGTCGCTACTCGCGGTCGACCTCTGGGAGATTTCCATCGTCACGTTCCCGCTGCTGGCGGGCGCGCGCGTGCATGCGGTGAAGGACGCATCCTCCCGGCGCCCCTCATTCGCGCGCACGCGCGCGGAAGCGGAGTGGCGCGCGGTGATGGCAGGCGAGGGCGCGGCGCGCGTTCAATCGCCGCGGCCGCTGGCGCCGCCGCGCATCGAACGTCTGCGAAGGCGGGCGGGGTGATGCAATGCGCGTGGACATTGTCGATCTTGAGTGGCAGCGCCGGCTGGCGCTGCGCGCGCTCGCCTGCGCCTTGAGCGAACTGAAGTGTCTGGCCGCAGAGACGCGGCTAGATCGCGCCATGCGGCGGCACGCTCTGGCGCTCAAGTATGGCTACGACCCGGCGCAGCCGCGCGTGCCGAGGGGCGAGCCCGAAGGTGGGCAGTGGACTGAGACGGATGCTAACGGCAATCCGCTTAGCAAGCGCCCGAAGAATGACCGGGTCCGCCTTGCCGGCGATTGGCCATCTAACAATCCACCGGAGCCGCTGGACGATGAGCCGAAGAACTTTGCCAAAGAACCGGCGACGTCAGCGGAGCGAACCTCGGTTATGAAATACATTGCCCGGCGCGCCGTTGAGACCGGCGTGTCCGTGGCCGTCATAGTAGGGACCGCACGGTGGCTTCTGTTACGCCAGGCCGAGATTGTCAGCTACAACGATCCGCCCGCTTCGCTCGAAGATCTCCGGAAAGCGGCTTCGACGCCGGCCTCTGGATATGATATTCATCACATTGTGGAGCGGACATCTGCCGAAGAACATGGTTTCGCGCGGGAGGCTATCAACCATCCCATTAACTTGGTTCGCATCCCGCGCCTGAAGCACCAGGAGATCAATGCCTGGTATCAGACGAAGAACGCGGAGTATGGCGGCTTGTCGCCTCGAGAATATCTCTCAGGACGAAGCTGGGGCGTGAGGGAAGCGGTTGGCTTAAGGGCCTTGAGGATTCATGGAGTGCTCAAGTAATGAGACGCGTGAACCTATCCCTGTTGACGGTCCCCGAACTGGTGGAGCGATTTACTGCTTGCGGACTGGATCAGTTCAACGCCCAATGGCATGGCAACATTGGGAAGTATAATTGTCTGTATGACGAGGCCGTGCGCATCAAGGATGAACTCGCACGGCGGCCAGGAGATGAGCGGACCGCGCTTGTGCCCCTGTTTGACCATCCAAATCCGCAAGTGCGCCTGAACTCAGCCCAGTGGGCATTGGCTGTAGCGCCGGTGGCTGCCCGCGCTGCACTACAGATTTTGTGGGATCGAAAAGAGTTTCCTCAAGCGGCTCACGCACGTCAGTCGTTGATGGCGCTAGATGAGGGCACAAGCCGGCTGATTTAGCTTGCGTATGTGTGCGACGGGGCGAGGCTTCCCCAAGCGCGCTTTCGTCGCGCAACTGGGTGAGGACGCGACCGTCGCAGAATTATTGCAAGAGGCGGCCAAGCGCGAGAAGGTGCCTTTCGTCTACGCCTTCAAGTAGGGTCGCGGCTTAAGGCTTCACCCCCGCAAACCTTGCCCCGCCGAGCATGCCTTCGCTGACGAGTTCGACAAAGCGGACATAGCTTTCGTAGAAGGCGTCGTGGCCGGACACCGTGCCGGCGGCGAGCGTTTCGCCGCGCAGCTTTTGATACATCGCGAGACGCGCTTTCAGGATCTCCGCCCAGTCGGCGGTGAGATCGTCCACCGACGTCACCGTGAAGCCGGCGGCTTCGATCAACGTCGTGTAGGCGGGAATGTCATAGAGGTTGGTGGCGGCCATGCCGGCCCACATCAGCTCGGCGTCGTCCTTCGCCAGCGGCCGGTGCGCGACCCAGTCGGTGAAGGCGAGGCGGCCGCCTGATTTGAGAATGCGGTGCGCTTCCGCCAGCGCCTTCGACTTGTCCGGTACATGCAGGAACGCCTCCTGGCTGACCACGACATCGACGCTTTGATCGTCGAGCGGCACCGCCATGACATTGCCTTCGATGACGCGGACGCGGTCTGACAGGCCGGCAAGCTGCGTCAGTTCGGCCGCGCCGCGGACGCGCGCGGGGGTCAGTTCGATTCCGGTGACATCAGCGCCGTAGCGAGCGCTGAGATAACGCGCGGGACCGCCCAGGCCGGCGCAGAAGTCGGCGACGCGCATGCCGGGTTTAATGCCGGCGCGTTCGGCCAGCGCGTCGTTGGCGGCGAGGCCGCCGTAATGATCCTGGTCATGCGGGAACAGTTCGTCCGGCGCAATGCCGGTCAGGTTGCCACGCGCGGCGAGCAGCTTGGCCTTGATGATGTCGGCCGAGATGGGATGGCGCTCGTAGAAGTCGATCGCCGAACGGATTTCGGTTGTCACGCGCGTTTCCTCTTTTCACGCGCCGTTCTTGTCATTCGCCCGGCGCCGGCCGGCCGAGGATAGCGAAGTTTTGCCGATGCACCAGAGACATCCATTCAACAGGAGAACCACAATGGATATCGAGACGACCACGCTGGAGACCAAATCCTACGAAACCAAGTCGGGCATTCCGCACGACGCGGTGGTGACGCAGGCCGAGATGATGCGCGCCTTCGAGGCCTTCAAGGAGAGCAATGACGAACGCCTGGCGCTCGAGCAGAAGCGCGCCGGCGATGCGCTGATCGAGGACAAGCTCGTCCGCATCAACGCCGCACTCGACGCGCAGCAGCGCAAGCTCGACGACATCGTGCTGAAGTCGGCGCGGCCGGCGTTTGGGGCCGAGCACAAGGCAATGCGCGGTGTTCATGCGCTCGAGCACAAGAAGGCCTTCGACGCCTATATGCGCGGCGGCGATGCCGCCGGCCTCGCGGCGCTCGAGATGAAGGCGATGTCGATCGGCTCCAATGCTGACGGCGGCTATACCGTGCCGGTGGAGCTGGAGACCGAGATCGGCAGGCGCCTCACGGCGATCTCGCCGATCCGTTCGATCGCCGGGGTGCGCACCATCTCCGGCAATGTCTACAAGAAGCCTTTCATGACGACCGGCCCCGCCGTTGGCTGGGTTGGCGAGACCGACCCGCGCTCGCAGACGGCGTCGCCGACGCTCGACCAGTTGTCGTTCCCGGCGATGGAGCTCTACGCCCAGCCGGCGGCGACAGCGACCCTGCTCGAGGACTCGGCGGTGAACATCGATGAGTGGCTGGCGCAGGAAGTGGAAACCGTGTTCGCGGCGCAGGAGGGCACCGCCTTCGTCACCGGCGACGGCTCGAACAAGCCGAAGGGCTTCCTCAACTATACCGCGGTGGCGAACGCCTCCTGGAGCTGGGGCAATCTCGGCTATATCGCCTCCGGCGCGGCCGGCGCTTTCGCCGGCTCGAACCCGTCCGATACCCTGGTCGATCTGATCTATGCGCTCAAGGCCGGCTACCGGCAGAACGCCAATTTCGTGATGAACCGCAAGACGCAGGCGAGCATCCGAAAATTCAAGGACTCGACCGGG
>Ga0180223_1001837_pt1 | contig 14646 bp, 10 predicted proteins | sample eDN5th30CKraftOP_FD_151337 | JGI IMG/M metagenome (GOLD analysis project Ga0180223, IMG submission 151337) | Enriched Organic Plus compost microbial communities from Emeryville, California, USA - eDNA 5th pass 30_C Kraft OP (version 2) (version 2) ...
CGTGGTGTGCACGCAGACGTCGGTGGTGATGCCGGTCAGCACGATGTTGCGCCAGCCGCGGGTGCGCAGCAGCAGTTCGAGATCGGTGGCGCAGAACGAGCCCTTGCCCGGTTTGTCGATGATTGGTTCATCGGTCAGCGGCGCAAGCTCGGGGATGATCTCCCAGCCCGGTTCGCCGCGCACCAGAATGCGCCCGCACGGACCGGGATCGCCGATGCCGGCGCCCATCTGCCGCGAGCGCCAGCGTTTGTTGGCTGGAAGATCCGTCAGGTCAGGGCGATGGCCTTCGCGGGTATGGATGATGCCGTAGCCCTTGGCGCGCATCGCATCGAGCACCGCGCGGATCGGCTTGATCGGCGCGCGGGTGAGCGAGAGGTCGTAGCCCATCTTGTCGACATAGCCCCCTTCGCCGCAGAAGTCGGTCTGCATGTCGATGATGATCAGCGCCGTGTTCTGTGGCGTGAGATCACCATCGAACGGCCAGGCATAAGGATCGCCGGGAATCGTGGTCATGCGGCCGTTACTCCGCGGCGCGCGCGAGGCGCTCGCCAAATCGCCGTGTCGGCTTCGCAAAGCCGCAGGATGTTCCGTCGGTGTGGACCACCTCGTCCTCCCACGGCAGCCGATAGCGGCCCGCTGCGAGGTCCGTCATGTAGGTGTAGGGGCAATCCTGCGCGCCGCCCTGTACGGCGGTGAAGCCGCGGTGCCCGAACTGATAGATGTTGTTCTCGACCGACCAGTGCTTGCGCGCCTCGCGCACCAGGTCCGGCCGCACTTCGGCGGTGATGATCTCGTCCGGCCGTCCGCTGGTGCCATGAGCGAGAAGGGTGCCGTCGAAATTCACGATCATGCCTTCGCCCATGGAGTCGAAGGTGCCATCCGATCCGCACATGCAGACATTCGCCGTGACCATCAGGTTGCAGAAGGCGTTCGACTGGTTGGTGAAGCGCCAGGCATCGCGGATTGGCGCCGTATAGCCAGCCGTGCGGAGCATGATCTCCGCGCCCTTGTAGGCGCATTCGCGCGCCATCTCCGGGAACATGCCGTCGTGGCAGATGATCAGCGCGATCTTGGCGCCTTTCGGTCCGGTGATGACGGGTATGCCGATGTCGCCCGGCTCCCACGGCTCGACCGGCACCCAGGGATGCATCTTGCGATAGTAGAGTTTCAGTTCGCCCTGATCGTCGATGATCAGCCCGCTGTTGAACGGGTTGGCGCCGGGATTGTGCTCCATGATGGAGAAGCAGCCCCAGATGCCGTTGTCGCGGCAGGCCTGTTTGAAGGCGGCGACTTCCGGCCCGTCGAGCGAGCACATGATCGCGGGATTGGTATCCATCGACAGGCCGTGCAGCGCGTATTCCGGAAACACCACCAGATCCATGGTCGGCATGTTGCGCCGCGCCTTCGCGACCATGTCGACGATGCGCTGGGTCTGCGCCGCGAGATCATCCGGCGTCACGACGACCGGAAGCTGAAGCTGCACGAGGCCGATGACGACGCCGTTGGGCGTTTTGTTGAGGCCGCCAAGTGCGCTCATTCGAACCTCCTACTTGGTGATGCTTAGTTCGCCGGGCACATCACGCAGGGCCTTCTTCGAACCGGCCGAGGCGATCATGATGAACAGCGTGAGGATGTAGGGCGCGGCGTTGAAGAAGTAATAGCCCTGGGTGATGCCGACCGATTGCAGCGCGGGTCCGATCGCGCCGGCTGCGCCGAACAGCAGCGCCGCGATCACGCAGCGCACCGGGTCCCAGCGCGCGAAGATCACCAGCGCCACCGCCATCAGGCCCTGGCCGGATGACAGGCCCTGGTTCCACGAGCCCGGATAGTAGAGCGAGAGGAACGCGCCGCCGACGCCGGCAAGGAATCCGCCGAGCGTGGTTGAGAGGAAGCGCACCAGATCGACCGACACGCCCATCGCCTTGGCCGCGGGCGCGCTGTCTCCGGTCATGCGCACGATCAGGCCCCATTTCGTGTTGGCGAAGGCCCAGGCCATGACGGCGGCGACGATGATGCCGACCAGCAGCAGCGGATTGACCTGCAGCGCGGTCGCGATCTGCTGATTGCCGGTCCATTCGCCGAGCGAGAAGGATTCAAGCCGCGGCGCGGAGGGCTGGATGTAGGCTTTGCCGAAGAAGAACGCGAGCCCGGTGCCGAACAGCATCATCGCGATGCCGATGGCGATGTCGTTCACCTTCGGCAGCTTGCAGACATAGCCATGGATCGCGCCGAGCACCGCACCCGCACAGCCCGCGGCGAAGACGCCGAGCCATGGCGAACCGCTGTGATACGAGATCGCATAGGCCGACATCGCGCCGAGCACCAGCGTGCCCTCAAGCCCGAGATTCACGCGGCCGGATTTCTCCGTCAGGCACTCACCAAGCGCGACGAACATGAACGGCGTCGAGACGCGAAGCGCGCCGCCAATGATCGCAATGAGGACGATGAAGGTGCTGTCGCTCATGTGCGATCCGCCGTGCCGCTGACCTGAAAGATCTTGAAGCGCCCGTAAAGGGTTTCCGACACCAGCAGGACGACGAAGGTCAGCCCCTGCAGCACCAGCACCGTCGCATCCGGCAGGTCCATGCGCCGCTGGATCAGGCCGCCGGCGGCGACAATGCCGCCGAACATGATGGCGACCGGGATGATCGCGATCGGATTCTGCCGCGCCAGGAAGGCGACCAGGATTCCGGTGAAGCCATAGCCCGCGACCAGCGAGGCATTGGCGCGGCCCTGGATCGCCGCGACTTCAAAGAAGCCGGCAAGCCCGGCACAGGCGCCTGCGATCAGACAACATGCGACGATCAGCCGTCCGACCGGCAGGCCTTGCGCCTGTGCCGCGCGGGCATTGCCGCCGGAGATCCGCACGGCGAAGCCGAAGGTTGTCCGCGACAGCAGGATATGCAGGACGATCGCCAGCAGGATGCCCGCCGCAAGCCCCCAGTGGACATCGGTGCCGGGGATCTTGCCGACCATGTAAGCGTCGCCGATCGGCATGGTGGATGGCTTGTTGGGATTGGTGAGGTCGCGCAGCGAGCCTTCAACAAAGAAGTTCATGATCGCGATGCCGATATAGGTCAGCAGCAGCGATGAGATCGTTTCGTTGACGCCGCGGGAGTAGCGCAGGAATCCGGAAATGCCGACCCACAGCGCGCCGACCCCCATGCCGATCGCTGCCATGATCATCAGCGCGAGCATCGGCGGCACTTTGCCGAGCACGAGCGGAATGGCGATGGCGGCGGAGGCAAAGCCGCCGAGCACCAGCGCGCCTTCGCCGCCGATCATGACGAGGCCGATGCGCGCCGGAATGGCGACCGCCAGTGCGGTGAGGATCAGCGGTGCGGAGCGCTGCAGCGTATTCTGCAGCGAGAAGGCCGTTCCAAAGCCGCCCTGAATGATCAGCTGAAAGAATTGGACCGGGGATTTGCCGAGCGCCAGCAGGAAGAGAGAGAACAGGACCGCCGACACCGCGAGAGCAAACAAGGGGATCGCGATATATTCGGCGCTGCGGCGGATGCGGATTGAAAGATCGCTGCGCCACTGGCTGGCGGAAGCGGTCGGGAGTGCATTTGAGCTCAACGGTTCGGCCAGGTTTGCCATCGGTGTCTGTCATTTCGTTGCGGTCATTCCGGGGCGCATGCAAAGCATGCGGACCCGGAATCCAGCGGCGATCTCCGAGTGGGCAGTTGGATTCCGGGTTCGCGCGTTGCACGCGCGCCCCGGAATGACCGGCTAGGTGATCGAGCCGACGACGCCTTCGAGCAGATAGTTCATCTGGTCGAGGAACGGGTCGAGATTGTCGTAGGTCTTGCTGATGACGATGTTGCCCTTGTTGTCCTTCAGCGGACCGACATAGATCGGCTTCTTGGCCTTGAGGTCAGCGATGGCGGCGGTTGCCGCGGTGCGAGCGGCGTCGCTGGCGCCGGCGCCGAACGGCGTGTTCTGCACCATGTCCACCTCGTAGCCGCCGCTCACCATGTTCGGCAGCTTCTCGCCTTTGGCCAGCGTGGCGGCATAGCCCTTGTAGATCGTCTCCCATTTATATTCGGCACCGGTGATGAAGCCTTTCGGCGCGAGCGGAGCCTGCGAGGCATTGTGGCCGCAGGTCTTCGCGCCGCGCTTCTCGGCGGTTTCGATCACCACCTTCGGGCCGTCCACGTGGCAGGTGATGACGTCGCAGCCGGCATCGACCAATGCGTTCACCGCTTCGGCCTCGCGGACCGGCATCGACCAGTCGCCGGTGAAGATCACCTGCACCACGGCATTGGGGTTGGTCTTCTTCGCGCCCAGCATGAAGGAGTTGATGTTGCTGAGCACCGAAGAGATCGGTTTGGCCGCCACGAAGCCGAGCTTGTTGGACTTGGTGGAGAGGCCGGCGGCGACGCCGTCCACATAGTGGGCCTGGTTGAGGTAGCCGAAATAGCTGCCGAGATTCTTGGGATGTTTCTCGGCACTCCAGAGTGGCGCTGCATGCCGGAACTCAACTTTTGCATATTTTTTAGCCAGATCGACCATAAAGGGATCAAAGTATCCGAACGATGTCCCGAGGACGATGTTCGCTCCGTCGAGGTTGACCATCGACTCCATCGACTTGGAGCAGGCGTCCGTCTCGGGGACATTCTCCTCCTCGACCACCTTCACGCCGGACACGCTCTTGAGCGCCTTGACGGCAACAGCGTGTGCCTGATTCCAGCCGAAATCATCGCGCGGACCGACATAAACGATGCCGATGGTGACGTCGCCCGCCGCCAGTGCAAAACGCCCGGTGGGGGCGGCCGCAAACGCCAAGCCAGCGGCGCTGCTCTGCAGGAAAGCACGCCGTGAGAAACCCGATTGTGACATGAAACTCTCCCCAAACCTCTGACGGACGGCGGCGTCTCGCGCCGCATTCGCGGTCAGGCAGGGAACTTTTTGCAAAGGATGTGCCACGGACTGCGGGCTTGTCCGGCGCGGCGGCAACAAGGCGCTCACCGGCTCGTTCTGCATCCGGTTTAGATCAGCACTAATCTCGAAGCGCCGATCGAATGTCCGGATGAACCGGCTTGCCATATGACGTGATACTTCGGAGCTTTCGTGTAATAATATTCACTCACGCTCCGCGTCCGGAGCACGACCCGTTCTGATGGAGTCGGTCATGTTCTGGATTTCTTTATGCGGTCGCGTTTTCTGTGGCGGCCCGGTTTCCACGTCGCCGGACAACGCTTGAACTGTGCAGGACGTGCCGGCGAGCATCTGCGATATCGACTTTCGGCGGGGCGCATGCTAAGCGGCCTCATGGTCGATCGCGCCCGACATTCTGTTGTGCTTGCCAGAGTCCGTGGCTGGATCGGCCTGCTTGTGACCGTTGCGCTTCTGGTCGTGAGCGTCAGCCATTCACATGCCTGCGGCAATCCGCAACAGATGTCGTCGGTGTCGGTGTCCGCGACTGTGAATACGGGCGATACCGACGTGTTTCCAAAAGCCGTGATGGATGCCGTGCACTGTCACGGCTGCGTCGTCGGATATCTCGTCGTCGGTGTCGATGCTGCCTTGAGCCATCTGGTTTCAGCGAAGGTTGAAACGCTGTCCGGCGCCAGCCTCGTCGGCAAACGCACGCTTCTCGATCCTCCTCCTCCAAAAGCCTGACCTTACAACGCGTCGGCTCGCCTTCTCCGAGGCGCGCTTGCGCATGACTCCGGCCGTTTCCACGGCCGATCGCGCGACCACGTTCAGCGTGGGTCGTCCAGCAGTCGATTGTCAGGTTGGATATCATGAGCGGAATTCCGCTGCGCATGGTCTGCGCAGCCGCGGGGCTGGCGGTGGTCGCCATTGCCTCGGCCCCGGCTGCGCTTGCGCAGGCATCCTCGAAAGTTTTGACGCTGCAACAGGCGTTGAGCCGTGCCGCGGCCGCGAATCCGCGTCTGGCTGCGGCAGGTTTTGACGTCGGCATTGCCGACGGCCGCCGTCGCCAGGCGGGTGCGGTCCCCAATCCCGAAGCGTCGGTCGAAGTGGATAACATACTGGGTTCTGGCGCTTATCGCGGCACCCGGTCAGCCGAGACCACGCTGCAGCTCAGTCAGCTCATTGAGCTTGGCGGCAAGCGTCAGGCGCGCATCGCCGCGGGACTCGCAGAGACTGACGGCGCGATCTGGCAGCGCGAGGCGGAGCGGCTGGCGGTCCTGTCCGATACGGCGACGGCCTTTGTCTCCGTGCTCGGCGCGCAGCGTCGCGTGCAGATCATCGACGAACAGGTCATGGCGCTCGACCGGCTGACGCCGGAATTGCGGCGGCGTGTGGAGGCGGGAGCGTCATCGCCGGCGGAGATTTCCCGCGCCCAGGTGGCGACCGACCTGCTGCGCGTCGAAGGCCTGCGCGCGCGAACATCTTTGGCGACCGAGCGCCGTGAACTGGCTGTGCTGATGGGTGATTCGTCGCCGACTTTCGCCAGCGTGACCGGACAATTTGCCAGCACAGGCCGGCCGCCGTCGTTCCAGTCGCTGCTTGCCGCGATCAACAGCAATCCGCAACTGATCCGCTGGACGTCGGTGCGCGCCCAGCGCGAGGCCGAACTGCTGACGGCGCGCCTGAAGCCCATTCCAGATCTGCGCGTCAGCGCCGGGTGGCGTCACTATAACGACACCGGCGACAGCGCCGTGCGCCTCGGCATTTCCGTGCCGCTGCCGGTGTGGGACCAGAACCAGGGCGATATCGCCGCGGCGAACGAAACGCTGCGCAAGACCCGGGCCGAGCGCGAGATCAACAAGGCAGCGCTGATCGGCGTCGCAGGCCGTGCCTATGACGCGGCGACCGGAGCGCTGGCCGAACTGTCACTGCTGCGTTCCTCCGTTCTTCCCAACTCGCGCAAGGCTGCCGACGCGGTGAACGAAGGATACGTGCAGGGCCGCTTCACCCTGCTTGACCTGCTGGATGCGCAAAGTGCCGTCGCCCAGGCGGCGCTGCGCGAGCAGGAGGCGCTGCAGAGCTTTCACACCGCGGTCACGACCATCGAGGGTCTTGTCGGCCGCCCCTTCGTCCTCGCCCGCGAGAGGAGCAGCAAATGAAGCTGTTCATGCGTTACGCCATTTTTTGTCTGATGCTGGCTGCGATCGGCTACGGCGCGTTTCAGATATTGCCGGCCACCTTCGGCAAAGCGCCTGCCGGCGGACACGGCCACGGGGAAGAGGAGGGCCACGCGCACGGCGCGGAAGCTGCGACGATGAGCGATGCGAAGGCGGCGGCGGCCGGCATCACGCTGGAGACGGCGGGGCCTTCGACGCTGCGTCAGGCGTTGCGCGTCAATGGCATCCTGCAGCCCAATCAGGAAGCGATGGCGCAGGTGACGCCGCGCTTCCCCGGCATTGTGCGCGACGTGCGCAAGCGCGTCGGCGATCACGTCGCCAAGGGCGATCTTTTGGCGACGGTCGAGAGCAACCAGAGTCTCACGTCGTATGAGCTGAAAGCCCCGCTGGCAGGCACCGTGCTCGACCGGCAGGTGTCGCTCGGCGAATATGCATCCGAACAAAAGCCTGCCTTTGTCGTTGCCGATCTCTCGACGGTGTGGGCGGACTTCTCCGTGCCGCGTCAGGACCTCAAGCGTGTGAAAGTCGGCGACAGGGTCGTGATCGATCCGGACGACGGTGGCGATCCGGTCGACGCAACCGTCGCGTATCTCTCGCCGGTCGGCGCCAGCGAAACCCAGAGCGCGCTGGCGCGCGCCGTTGTTCCCAATGCGGATGGCCGGCTGCGGCCGGGCATGTTCGTCACCGGACGTGTCCTGCTCGCGGAAACGCCGGTCGACATCGCCGTGAAGCTCGATGCGGTGCAAAGCTTCGAGAACCGGCCGGTGGTGTTTGTCCGCAACGGCGACAAGTTCGAGCCGCGCGATGTCGAACTCGGCCAGCGCGATGGCGACCGCGTCGAGATCCTGTTCGGGCTCGAGGCCGGCGACACCTATGCCGCGAGGAACAGCTTCGTGATCAAGGCGGACATCGCCAAGAGCACTGCGGCGCACGAGCACTAGGGCGCAGCCATGATCGATCGCATCCTTGAATTCTCCATCCGCCAGCGCTGGCTGGTGCTTCTGATCACGCTCGGCGTGGCGGCTTTCGGGGCGTGGAATTTTACCCGCCTGCCGATCGATGCCGTGCCGGACATCACCAATGTGCAGGTGCAGATCAACACATCCGCGCCCGGCTATTCGCCGCTTGAAGTCGAGCAGCGCATCACCTTCCCGATCGAGACCGGGATGGGTGGTCTGCCGCATCTTCAATATACGCGTTCGCTGTCGCGCTATGGTCTCAGCCAGGTGACGGTGGTGTTTGCGGACGGCACGGACATCTACTTCGCGCGCCAGCTTGTGAACGAACGCATCCAGCAGGTGAAGGACCAACTGCCGCCCGGCACGGAGACGGCGATGGGGCCGATCTCCACCGGCCTGGGCGAGATCTTCATGTATGCGGTGGAAGCGAAGAAGGAGGCCAAACGGCCGGACGGCAGTCCCTATAGCGCGACCGATCTGCGCACCATTCAGGACTGGATCATCAAGCCGCAGCTTCGCACCGTGCCCGGCATCGTCGAGGTCAACACCATCGGCGGCTTCGAGAAGCAGTATCACGTGTTGCCCGATCCGGCGCGGCTGATGGCCTATGGGCTGTCATTCCGTGACGTGATGACGGCGCTTGCCGCGAACAACGCCAATCTCGGCGCCGGCTATATCGAGCGCAACGGCGAGCAATACCTGGTTCGCACGCCGGGGCAGGTCGCCAATGTCGACGACATCCGGGAGATCGTCATCGGCTCCCATCAGGGCATGCCGATCCGCATCAGCGATGTGGCCGAGGTCAAGGAAGGGCAGGAGTTGCGCACCGGCGCGGCGACGCTGAACGGTCAGGAAGCGGTGGTCGGCACCGCGATGCTGCTGATGGGCGAGAACAGCCGCAGCGTTGCGCAACGCGTCTCCGCCAGGCTGCAGGAGGCGCAGCGCTCGCTGCCCGAAGGCGTGGTGGCCCGTCCGGTCTATGACCGCACGTCTCTGGTGGAGGCCACCATCGCAACCGTCGAGAAGAACCTCGTCGAAGGCGCGCTGCTGGTCATCGCGATCCTGTTCCTGCTGCTCGGCAACATCCGCGCCGCCATCGTCACCGCCTGCGTCATTCCGTTGTCGATGCTGATCGCCGTCACCGGCATGGTCGAGAACAAGGTCAGCGCCAATCTGATGAGCCTCGGCGCCATCGACTTCGGCATCATCATCGACGGGGCGGTCATCGTGGTGGAAAACTGCCTGCGTCTGTTAGCTGTCGAGCAGCACCGGCGCGGCCGTCTGCTCACCCGCAGCGAACGCTTCGAGACCATCCTGGCCGGATCGCGCGAGGTGGTGAAGCCGAGCCTGTTCGGCATGATGATCATCGGCGTCGTCTATCTGCCGGTGCTCACGCTGACCGGCGTCGAAGGCAAGATGTTCACGCCGATGGCGCTCACCGTGCTGATGGCGCTGGCGGGTGCGGCGGTGCTCTCCATCACCTTCGTGCCGGCGGCGATCGCGTTGTTCGTCACCGGCAAGGTCAGCGAGCACGAGAACTGGCTGATGCGCGCCGCGCGCCGCGTCTACATGCCGCTGCTCGACATCTCGATCCGCAACCGCGGCATGGTCGCCATCGCAGCGGCATTCCTGGTGCTGATGTCCGGCGTCGTCGCCTCGCGCATGGGCGGTGAGTTCATCCCGAGTCTCGACGAGGGCGACATCGCGACCCATGCGATGCGCATTCCGGGCACCAGCCTGACCCAGGCTGTGGAGATGCAGAAGACCCTGGAGCAGACGCTGGCCGAGTTTCCCGAGGTCAAGGAGGTCTTCTCCAAGATCGGCACCGCCGAGGTCGCGACTGATCCGATGCCGCCGAATGTCGCTGACACATTCGTCATGCTCAAGCCGCGTGCCGAATGGCCCGACCCGTCGCGCAGCAAGGCCGATCTCGTAGCGGCGATCGAGAAGCGCGTGATGGACGTGCCCGGCAACAACTATGAGTTCACGCAGCCGATCCAGATGCGGTTCAACGAACTCATTTCGGGTGTGCGCAGCGACGTCGGCGTGAAGGTGTTTGGGGACGATCTCGATACGCTGCTGCGCATCGCGGGCCAGGTCCAGTCGGTGCTCCAGAGCGTTCCCGGCGCTGCGGATGTGAAGACCGAGCAGGTGTCCGGCCTGCCGATGATGACGGTGAAGCTCAACCGTGCTGCGCTGGCCCGCTACGGGCTGAGCATCGCCGACGTTCAAGGCATCGTCGAAGTCGCCATCGGCGGTCATGAGGCCGGCCTCGTATTCGAGGGAGACCGCCGTTTCGATCTGGTGGTGCGGCTACCCGAACACCAGCGGGTTGATCTCGACGCCATCAAGTCGCTGCCGATTCCGCTGCCGCCGGTGACGAACGGAGACGCAGGGGCCCAGCGTGCGGCGTTCAGCGTCTCCCCGTTGGCGAAGCTTCGCTACATTCCGCTCTCTGCCGTCGCGGCCATCGAGGTGGCGCCAGGCCCGAACCAGATCAGCCGCGAGGACGGCAAGCGCCGTGTCGTGGTGTCCGCCAACGTGCGCGAACGTGATCTCGGCTCGTTCGTCGCGGACGCGCAGCGTGCAGTCGCGGAGCGGGTTCAGCTTCCGGCCGGTTACTGGATCGGCTGGGGCGGCCAGTTCGAGCAGCTTGTCTCGGCGACCCAGCGGCTCACCATCGTGGTGCCGATTGCGCTGCTGCTGATCTTCATGCTGCTGGTGATGAGCCTGGGCTCGGCGGCGAATGCGGCGCTGGTGTTCAGCGGCGTGCCGCTGGCGCTCACCGGCGGCATCCTTGCGCTGGTGCTGCGGGGGATTCCCCTCTCGATCAGCGCCGGCATCGGCTTCATCGCCTTGTCCGGCGTCGCGGTGCTCAACGGCCTTGTCATCATCGCCTTCATCGAGCGCCTGCGCGAGGAGGGGAAACCGATCCTTGAGGCGGTGCGCGACGGCGCGTTGACGCGGCTGCGTCCGGTGCTGATGACCGCGCTGGTGGCGTCGCTGGGCTTCGTGCCGATGGCGATCGCGACCGGCGCCGGTGCTGAAGTGCAGCGGCCGCTCGCCACCGTAGTCATCGGCGGCATCATCTCGTCGACCATCCTGACGCTGCTGGTTCTGCCGGCGCTCTACCTGCTGTTCCGTCGTGAGACACCGGCGGAGGACGCAACATCATCTCACATCACCTCAACCGAACAGGGAGTCCATCCATGAAATACGTCATCGCTGTTGCCATCACGCTTGCCTTTGCGGCACCTGCCATCGCCCAGCATGCTCACGGCAGCAAGGGTCCGAATGGCGGCATGATGGAAGATGTCGCTGGCGTTCATGCCGAACTGCTGACATCGGGCACCACCATCACCGTCAATATCCTGGACGAGGCCAGCAAGCCGGTCAGCGCCAAGGGAATGTCCGCATCGATGCTGATCGTGAACGGCGCCGACCGCGAGACGGTCAAGCTGGATGTCTCCGGCGACAGCGCGCTGAAGGGTGAGGCCAAGAAGCCGGTCGCGCCGAATACGCAGGTCACGCTGATGCTGAAGACCGCCGCAGGCAAATCCGGGCAGGCGCGCTACCGCATCGAAAAATAGGAATCGACCGGAGAATCAGCGTGCGACAGGGGTGGCTGGACCAGCCGGAGTCCAGAATGCGGCGTGTCGTTCAACTGTCGCACATCGCATCGGGCGGCATTGTGGAAGTATGTCACTACCATCCCTGGAGCAGCGCGCATTCCCGTGCCATCGCATGAGGACCTGGAAGTCCTGAAAAGCCGCGGTTTCCGCTGCGAACCGGTCGATGTCGCTGCAAGCCGCTGTCGCATGTCAGAATGCCGCAGTGGTCATTCGCGGTGGACATCTTAACCTGTTGCGAACACTATGCCGTCATTGCCAATGGAGGTCCTGGACCGGGCGTAAGTGGGTGAGGGTGAATGAGTGTGAAGCGATGGATGGCAGGTCTTGCTACATCGCTGGTGGTGGCATTCTGCGCCGGAAGTCCGGACAGAGCGCAGGCGCTCGACCTCGATATCTTCGGCTGGTTTTCGGACAAGCCGCCGGCCCCGTCTGAACAGGCGCTCTCCTACAAGCTCGAGTTCCAGCTTCCCGACGATGCGAGCGACGCGAAACAGTCGCTGCAGGATGCGTCCAACCTGTACCGCCTGCGTCAGGAACCGCCGCCGGACGGCCGCTCGCTGGTGCGCCGCGCGCAGGGCGACCTCGGTCCGTTGCTCGATGCGATGTGGGGCAGCGGCTATTACAACGCCACTGTTGAGATCCGTGTCGCCGATGTGCTGGTTCCCTCCGGGGCCGACGTGGAAGCAGCCGCGCGAGCCGCGGAGAATCTCCGCAACAGCGCTGTGGTGCCCATCACCGTCACGATTGTTCCCGGGCCGCTGTTCAAGATCCGCAACGTGAACGTGGTCGAGACACGGACGAATCGTCCGTTCTCGCTCGGCGAACTTCCGCCCCGCTTCATCAAGATCGAGGATGGGCAGCCCGCCCGGGCAGGCGACATTCGCGCCGCCGAAGCGGTGATGATCGATCACTTCCGCGCGCAATCCTATCCGCTGGTGAAAGCGACGCGGATCGAACCGGTCGTGTATCACCGGCTCAACGTCCTCGACGTGACCTTCTATATCGATCGCGGTCCCAAGGCGCCGATCGGAGATGTCACCCTGGCCGGCCAGTCGGAGGTCGACCCCAAGGTTGTGAAGTCCTTCATCTACATCCGCCGCGGAGATCCGTATTCGCCGCGGGTGCTTGAAGACACCCGCAAGTCGATCCTGCAGGTTCCTGCGATCGGGTCGGTGCGCTTCCGCGAGGGCGAGCAGCTCGACAGCGAGGGCATGCTGCCACTCACCGCCGAAGTGGGAGATCGCAAGAAGCGTGTCATCGGATTCTCGGCGCGCTATTCCACGCTCGACGGCCCGCTGCTGCACGGATACTGGCAGCATCGCAATCTGTTTGGTGGCGGCGAAAGCCTCCGGCTGGAGAGCGACCTCTTCCTGCGGCCGGACGGGACGTCCTCGCTGCTTGACTCGCTCCGGCACTTCGACGGCTCGGATATCGGCGGACGCGTCAAGGCCACCTTCATGAAGCCCGCGCTCGGCGGCTCGCGCAACGATCTGCTGGTCGATGCGATGGTGGAGCGCGATGCGACCGGTGGCGACCAGTATGGCGGCTACACCAGCGATCGGTTTGTGGGCAACATCGGGATACGCCATCGCTTCTCGCGGACCTTCTCGGTGCAGGCGGGGTTGGCGGGTGAATTCGGCCGCACGGAGGACACGCTTGGCGTCGTCAATTACACGCTGGTCGGCGTGCCGGTGTCGGTGACCTACGATTCAACGGATCAACTGCTTGATCCGACGCGCGGCATGCGCATCGCGGCCAGCGTCACGCCCTATCCGGGCTTCCTCGGTTCATCGGTCGGTCTTGTCGAAACCAGAGGCCGCGCATCGGCCTATTACTCGTTTGACGAGGATGCGCGCGTGGTGCTTGCGGGCATGCTGGGGGTCGGGTCCATCGTCGGTCCCAAGCTCAGTGATATCCCCTCGACGCATCGCTTCTATGCCGGCGGCGGCGGGTCCGTCCGCGGCTTCCGGTATCAGAGCCTCAGTCCGCTGGGACCGACGGGGCAGGTCGTCGGCGGGCGCAGCCTGTTCGAGGCTTCGGTTGAGGCCCGCGTGAAAGTCACGGACACGATCGGCCTCGTGCCGTTCTTCGACATGGGCAACGCCTTCGACGCGGCTTACCCGGACTTCAACGAGACGCTGCGATATTCCGCCGGGCTCGGGCTTCGTTATTACACGGCCATCGGCCCTATTCGCGTCGATGTCGCGTTGCCGATCAACCGGCGCCCCGGCGATTCCTCTTACGGCATCTATGTCGGTATTGGACAGGCGTTCTGACATGAAACACCGCATCCGCCGTCATGTCCTGGTGATCTCTGCCGCCGCGCTGTTCGCGCTCGCTGCCGGCGTCTTTGTTTCGACCGTTACGACCTTCGGCGCCGATGACGACAAGGGCATCCTCGGAAGCCTGCTCTCGCGCGCGCTCTCGACGCCGACGACGCGGGTGTCGATCGGCGCGGTGGAGGGCGCGTTGTCGTCGAGTGCGACGATCCGCAACGTCTCCATCGCCGACAAGGACGGCGTCTGGCTCGAACTCGATCAGGCCCGCATCGTCTGGACGCGGAGCGCGCTGCTGTTGCGCCGTCTCGAGATCGATGAGCTCGAGATCGGAACGCTGACCATCCACCGGCAGCCTGCTCCGGCCGAGGACCCAGGTGCCGTCAGCAGCGAGCCGGTGCTGCCGGAATTGCCGGTCAAGGTCCAGGTGCGCGATTTCCGCCTGCAGACACTGGCGCTGGGCGAGCCGGTGGTCGGCACCGCCGCGCGGCTGTCCGCAAACGGACATGCGACACTCGGCAATCCCTCCGAAGGGCTCGACCTTCAGCTCGACCTGCGCCGGCTGGATATGGCTGGTGCGCTCTCCGCGAAACTCGGGCTGGTGCCGCAATCATCACGGCTCGATCTCGCGCTGAAAGTCGAGGAGCCGGCCAACGGCCTTGTCGTCAGCATCGCCAATGTGCCGGGCCGTCCGCCGCTCAATCTCGATCTCAACGGGACC
>Ga0180223_1001839_pt1 | contig 14613 bp, 17 predicted proteins | sample eDN5th30CKraftOP_FD_151337 | JGI IMG/M metagenome (GOLD analysis project Ga0180223, IMG submission 151337) | Enriched Organic Plus compost microbial communities from Emeryville, California, USA - eDNA 5th pass 30_C Kraft OP (version 2) (version 2) ...
AGCATCGAATAGCCGAAGAAGCCGGGCGTGACGTTCTTCAGGTTGCGGTAGTTCTTCTCGCGCACCGAATGCGGCGTTTCCTCGAATAGAAAGAACTCGAATTCGGCCGCGGCACTGACGCGGAAACCCATGTCGGCGGCGCGGGAGAGAACCCGGCGCAAGGTGCCGCGCGGACAGACCTCTTCCCACTTGTCGGCGAATTCGCAGAGGAAGAGCGGCAGATCGTCCTCGAGCGGGAGCAGGCGCATGGTGTCAGGCAGCAAGCGCACCGCCGCGTCGGGATAGCCGGTATGCCAGCCGGTGACCTTCACGTTGTCATAGAGCTGGTCGTTGCTGTCCCAGCCGACGACGACGTCGCAAAACCCGAGTCCTTTCTCGATCGAACTCTCGAACTTGTCGCGGCCGATATATTTGCCGCGGAAAACACCATCGACGTCGAACAGGCCGACGCGGACATAGGGCAGATCGCGCTGGCGGACGTAATCGACGGCTTCCTGAGCGGAAGAAATGGCGGGAATTTTGCGCATGATTGCCCTCGAGAAACCCGAGCAAAATCATACCGGAACCGGCGCGGTAGGGACAGTAAAAAACTGTGTATTCAATAAGTTAGAGGCAAAATGGTCTTGCCGGCGCACGCAGAATGGTCTGCTCGCCCGTGCGAAAAACGATACGAAATCGGTTGGCGCGCCGGCATGCCGAGGACGAACGGAAACCGGCCGCGCCAACCTGCTGCGCGACCGGCTTTGCGTCGCCCGCGCTTAACAGGACGGGAGGTTGGAGGCTGTCGCGGCCGGCGTGCCAGTGCCGCTACCCGAAGCGCCCGGCGTCGTGGCACTGCCGGTCTTGCCGCTCGCTCCGGACGCCGAGCCGCTGGCCGCGCTGCCGGTGGTTGCCGAGCCGCTGCCCGACTTGCCCGACATGGCGCTCTTGAGTTGCACCTGGCCGTTGGTGTCGCGGCAGTGCGTCGCCGCCGAGACATTTCCTGACATGCCGGTGTTCGACTTCATGTTGGACTGAGCCGAGGCTCCGGCGGTCATCATGATCGTGGCGGCCGAAGCGACGAGTGCGAGTTTCGCAGCATTCATGGAACATCTCCTTGTGTCGCGCCACCCAGTGCCTCGACAATGAAGCGTGCGCACCATCGTTCCTGCCGGCGATCGAATATCTGAGAAAGGTCAGACGTGCTTGCCTATTTGCGGCGCGGATCATCGATGATGAGCAAGGAATCGCGGCATTTGCATCGCCGCGCCTCAACCCCGCCCAATATCAGGCCACGCGGCGACCGCCACTCCAGACGGCGCGCACTGCGGCGCCGTCCGGTGTGACATGGACGCGGATGGCATCGGCGCGTTTGCCGATGGCGATCTCGCCGCGATCGGTGAGACCGACCGCTTCGGCCGGCGTCTTGCTCACGGTGCGGATCGCGGCGGGCAAATCGTAGTTCGGTGCTTCCTTCGGCAGCATCAGCGCCGCGAGCAGCAGACTCGACGGCACATAATCCGAAGACATGAGATCAAGCAGGCCGGCGCGCGCCAGTTCGGCGGTCGCGACATTGCCGGAGTGCGAGCCGCCGCGCACGAGATTGGGCGCGCCCATCATCACCTTGATGCCATTGGCGTGCAGGTCCTGCGCCGACGGAAGGTTGGTCGGGAACTCGGCAACTGACACTCGGTCATGAATCGCCTGATCGACATGCTCGGGCGTGGTGTCGTCATGGCTGGCCAGCGGCGTGCCGAACTTGCCGGCGAGTTCGACCAGACCCTTGTAGTTGTCGGCGGCGTACCGCTCCGACAGTTCGATCCGCCGGTTGAACATTTCGTCGAGTTCAGCGTCGTTCATGCCGCTCTTGCCGCGGTAATATTCGCGCAGCTTCTGTGGATCCTGGAACTGGCGCTGGCCCGGCGTGTGATCCATCAGCGACAGCAGCCGCACGTCGGGGCGGCCGATCAGTTCCGCGGTGTCGACGACGACCTTCGGCATCGGCACTTCGCAGCGCAAATGCAGATAATGGTCGATGCGCAGCAGGCCGGCGGCGCGGGCCTTGTCGATGGCGCCGGACAGCAAAGCGGCCTGGCCGTCGGCCGCTTCCGCGCCTTCCTCGCGCCAGACCCGCAGCGAATCGAGCACGGTGGTGATGCCGCTGGTGGCGATCTGCGCGTCATAGGACACGACCGCCGAAACCGCGTCCCACTGCACTTTCGGCCGCGGCTGCACATGGGCCTCAAGATGATCGGTATGCAGCTCGACAAGGCCGGGCAGCAGCAGGTCGCCTTCGGCATCGATCCCCTTCTCGGGCGCCTTGCCTTCGCCGATCTCGGCGATGCGGTCGCCGTCGAAGGCGACATAGCCGCGTTCGATCATTCGGTCGGCGAGGACGATGCGGGCATTTTCGATGATATCGGGCATAGCTTCTCTAGGCGGCAGTGGCAAAACGGGTGACGTCGACGGCGACATCGGCGATGTCGTCGCGCACCTGCTCGTCGTGGACGATCGCAACGATGGCGGCGCCGCGGCTTTTCCGCTCGCGCACGATATCGACGACCACGGCGCGGTTCTTGGCGTCGAGCGAGGCGGTAGGCTCGTCCAATAGCAGGATCGGGTGCTCGGGCAACAGCCCCCGCGCTAAGTTGATGCGCTGCTGTTCGCCGCCGGAGAAGGTGGCGGGCGGCAGGCTCCACAGCCGCTCCGGAACGTTGAAGCGCTTGAGCATGGCGGCGGCGCGCGCCGTGGCCTCGTCGCGGGCAACGCCCTTGGCGATCAGCGGCTCGGCGACGATGTCGAGCGCCGAGACGCGCGGCACCGCGCGCAGGAACTGGGTGACGTAGCCCAGCGCGCGCTGGCGCACGGCGAGGATGCGGCGGGGCGCGGCAGTGGCGAGATCGACCTGCGCCTCGCCATCGCGCACCAGGATGGCGCCTTCATCAACGCGGTAGTTGCCGTAGATCAGCTTGAGGATCGACGACTTGCCGGCGCCGGACGGGCCGGTGAGCACGACGCACTGGCCGGCCTCGGCCTTGAAGCTGACATCGTTCAGCACCGGCAGCCTGAGGCCGCCCTGCAGGTGCATGACGAAGGTCTTGGTGACGTCTTTGAGTTCAAGCGCGGGCATCATCACACCGGCAAGATCGAGGACACGAGGAGCTGGGTGTAAGGCTGATGCGGATCGTCGAGCACCTGATCGGTCAGGCCGGCCTCGATTACCTCGCCGCCCTTCATCACCATGATGCGGTTCGATAGCAGCCGCGCCACGGCGAGATCATGCGTGACGATGATGGCGGCGATGCGCATTTCCGAAACGATGCGGCGCAAGAGATCGAGCAGGCGCGCCTGCACCGAAACGTCGAGGCCGCCGGTCGGTTCGTCCATGAAGAGGAGGCGCGGCGCGGTGACGAGGTTGCGCGCGATCTGCAGGCGCTGGCGCATGCCGCCCGAATAGGTGCGCGGCGTGTCGTCGATACGGTTCTCCGGAATCTCGACGCGGCCGAGCCAGTCGGCGGCGGTGGCGCGGATGCCGGCATAATTGCGCTGGCCGATCGCCATCAGCCGCTCGCCGACATTGCCGCCGGCGGAGACGCCCATGCGCAGGCCGTGTTGCGGGTCCTGATGCACATAGCCCCAGTCGGTGCGCAGCAGGAAGCGGCGTTCCGGCTCGCTCATGTCCCAGAGGCTCTTCATGCCGCCATCGCGCATGCGATAGAGAATGCGCCCCGAGGTCGGCTCGATCTGCGTCGACAGCATCTGCAGCAGCGTTGATTTGCCGGAGCCGGATTCACCGACCACCGCCATGACTTCGCCCTCGTAAAGCTCGAACGAGGCGTCGCGGCAGCCGAGCTGGCGGCCGTAATATTTGGCCAGGCCTTCGGCGATGAGGAGGGGCTTGTCGTCTTCAAAAGGGGTCATGCGCTTGCCTCGCTGAAGACGACACGGAAGCTGTAGCCGTGGCGCTCGAAACCGATGTTCTCGTAAAAGGCGTGCGCCCGTTCGCGTTTGGCGTTGGAAGACAGCACGATCTTGTAGCACTGCTTTTCCTTCGCCCGCTCCATGGCGAAGGCCATCATGGCGCGGCCGACGCCGCGGCTGTGCAGCGACGGGCCAACCGCGACGTCCTCGACCACCGCCGACGGCGCGCCGAGATGGCCGAGGTTGTCCATGATCAGCAGCGCGAAGGTGCCAACGATGCGGCCTTCGAGTTCGGCGACATAGAGCGTGTAGTCGGGATAGCGCGCGAAGCGGTCGAAGATGCGCTCGGCATCGATCGTCGGCAGCACCTTGCCGTCATCGAGATCGGGCTGCGCATAGAGCGCCAGCACGCCGGGCAGGTCGCGTTTCTCCGCCTCGCGGATGGTAACGGCGTCGATCTCAACCATGGGCGGCCTCGCGCGGGCTCGCCGCCGCGGAACCGTGCCCCTCGGCGCGGCGCTGCTCGCAAAAATCGGTGTCGGAACAGACGAACATGCGGCTGCCCTGATCGTCGGTGATGACCTCGTCGAGATAGGAATTCATCGCGCCGCACAGTTCGCAGCAGGCGTCATGCCGGTACGGCTCGAACGGATGATCTTCGAAGTCGAGGGACTTCACATTCGTATAAGGCGGGATGGCGTAGATGCGCTTCTCGCGGCCGGCGCCGAACAGTTGCAGCGCGGCGCTGTCCGACAGCTTCGGATTGTCGAATTTCGGGATCGGCGAGGGATCCATCACGTAACGGCCGCCGACCTCGACCGGATAGGCGTAGGTCGTGGCGATGTGGCCGTGGCGGGCGATGTCCTCGTACAGCTTTACATGCATCAGGCCGTATTCGGACAGTGCATGCATGCGCCGTGTCTCGGTCTCGCGCGGTTCGAGAAAACGCAGGGGCTCCGGAATCGGCACCTGATAGACCAGCACCTGATTCTCGGTGAGCGCGGTCTCCGGAATGCGGTGCCGCGTCTGGATAACGGTGGCTTCTTCGGTTTTCGTCGTGGTCTCGACGCCGGCGGTCTTCACGAAGAACTTGCGGATCGAGACGGCGTTGGTGGTGTCGTCCGAGCCCTGGTCGATGACTTTCAACGTATCGTCGGGACCGAGGATCGAGGCGGTGACCTGCACGCCGCCGGTGCCCCAGCCATAAGGCATCGGCATTTCCCTTGAGGCGAACGGCACCTGATAGCCGGGAATGGCGATCGCCTTGAGGATCGCGCGCCGGATCATGCGCTTGGTCTGCTCATCGAGATAAGCGAAGTTGTAAACCGGTGCACTCATTCGGCGGCATCCTGCATCGGCGTGTCTGTCTGTGGATTGTCTGCGTAGAACTCGGCCTGCAGTTTGCGCAGCAGACCAAGCTCGGACTGGAAGTCGACATAGTGCGGCAGCTTCAGGTGCTCGACGAAGCCGGTCGCCTGCACGTTGTCCGAATGGCTGAGCACGAATTCCTCGTCCTGCGCCGGGGAGCCGGTTTCCTCGCCGAGTTCGCGGGCACGCAGCGCGCGATCGACCAGCGCCATCGCCATGGCCTTGCGCTCGCTCTGGCCGAAGACGAGGCCGTAACCGCGCGTGAAGCGCGGCGCCTGCGTGCCGTTGCCGGTGAACTGGTTGACCATCTGGCATTCGGTCACGGCGATGGTGCCGAGCGGCACGGCGAAGCCGGCATCCTCGGCGAAGAATTCGACCTCGATCTCGCCGTAGCGGATTTCACCGGCGAAAGGATGCGTGCGGCCGAAGCCGCGCTGCGTCGAATAGCCGAGCGCCAGCAGGAAACCTTCGTCGCCGCGCGCGAGATTCTGCAGGCGCAGATCGCGGTTGGCGGGAAACGACAGGGGCTCGCGGGTGAGATCGCCGACTTCCTCGGCGGGCGGATCGTCGCCTTCGATCAGGCCGCCGCCAGCGAGCAGTTCGGCAACCGACTTGAAGCGAGTGCTGTCGGCCGGCGCGGTGGCGGGCTCTTCGATCTCGCTTTGTTCGGCGAGCGTGTGGTCGAGCAGGCGGTGGGTGTAGTCGAAAGTGGGCCCGAGCACCTGGCCGCCGGGCAGATCCTTGAAAGTCGCCGAGATGCGCCGGCGAATGTCCATGTTGCCAGTCTCGAGCGGCTCCGATGCGCCGAAGCGCGGCAGCGTGGTGCGATAGGCGCGCAGCAGGAAGATGGCTTCGATCAGGTCGCCGCGCGCCTGCTTGACGGCGAGCGCGGCGAGTTCGCGATCGTACAGCGAGCCCTCGCACATCACGCGATCGACCGCGAGCGCGAGCTGGTTGTCGATCTGATCGAGCGAGAGTTCCGGCACGGTGCGGTCGCCACGCCGCGCGTCGGCGAGCAGCTTGTGGGCGTTGTCGATGGCGCGTTCGCCGCCTTTGACTGCGACATACATATGTCAGCGCTCCATCACGGTGACCGAACGCGGCAGCGCCGCGATGTCGTGGCCGGCGACCAGCACCAGATCGACGCCGCGCGGGAACAGCGCGCGATTGTCTTTCATGCGGGCGGCGAAATCGGCGGGCAGGGGAGAAGCCGCGAATTCATGCGTCGTCTTGATGCCGGGGCCGCGCAAAGTGAGCGGGGTTCCGGCGAAGTCGTCGATCTGTACAAGAAGAGTGGTCGAACGATCCGGATATTCCGGTGTGCCTTGGGCAAATTGCGCCAGTGGCGGCATGGCCGCGGCGTCCGCGATCAGTGCAAAAGCTGCTCCAGTCGGGTCGCGCACGATCGGCGCGCCGGTATGGAAGCGGATCCAGTCGGCGACCTTCTTTTCCGCGGCGAAGGCGGTGTCGAGCCACAGCGGCGTCTCGTAATCGGCAAGGCTCTTGATCAGCGCGGCGGTGGCGGGCGCGAAGGGGGCCGGCGCTTCGACGCCTTTGAGGCTTCGAATGTCGCCCGGCCGCGCCATGCAATCCATCAGGGCGCGGAATGACGCTTGGCTTTCGTAGGCGGGATCGAATTCGGGGGTATTGGCGGTGACGTCGAGCATTTCAATCCTCCCCGCGCACCAGCGTGAAGAAGTCGACCCTTGTGGCCGCGGTACGGGCGCGTGCGAGATCGTTCTTCTCTTTTTGTCTCTGCCGCAGCGGCGCGAGCACCCGCGTCTCGATCGCCTCGCGCCTGTCGTCGACCTGCCAGAGCGCGTCGCACAGCGCGACCATCCGCGCCTTCTCGCGATCGCGGCCGAGCACATAGCCGAAGCCGGTTTCGCCCGACGACAGCTGCACCGCGGCGCGCGTGACAGTGGCTTCGCCGGCGTTGAAGGGCGCGCCGCGCGAACCGATACGGCCGCGCAACATAACGAGGCCGATTTCCGGCGGCCGGGGTTCCGAATAAGCGAGGTTGTCATCCAGTTGACGCAGACCGTGGGCAATTTCCTTTGAATCGGCACGCGCTAGGACGGCCAGGGCCTCCCGCCGTTTTGCCACCTCGGGCCGGGCCTTAGCGGAAATTGAGTCGGTGTCGGGCGTCATGCGCAATGGTCTCGGCGGGCCGCAGGGAAGTTGTCTAATCAACTAGACAAGCACCATTTATAACTTGTCTAGCCGACTAGACAAGTTATAAATGCGCAGCCGTGACGCTGTGATGACAGGGCCGCCATGCTCACACGCACTCCCCGGGGTGTTTCCAGAGGATCTTCGGACCGCGACGACCTGCTCGCGCGCGGCGTCATGCTGTGGCGCTGCATCGCCGACGATTTCGAGCAGGCCATCCTGGTCGGCAAGCACGACAACGGCTCCAAGCTGCCGACGGAGAGCGAGATCGCCGCGCGCTATGGCGTCAACCGCCACACCGTGCGCCGTGCCATGGCGGAACTGGCGACGCGCGGGCTGGTGCGCACCGAGCGCGGCAGCGGCACCTTCGTCAAAACCGACAAGCTGAATTATCCGATCAGCCAGCGCATGAAGTTTTCCGAGATCGTGGCCGCCGCCGGTCACGAGGCGGAAGGCCGCCTGCAGGGCCATCGCCACGAGGCGGCGAACGACGACATCGCGCGCGACCTCGGCATTAAGCCCGGCGACGAGGTGGTGCGCCTGGAGATTTTGCGCGCCGCCGACCGCGTGCCGATCTCGGTCTCGACCTCATGGCTGCCGGCCGATCGCTTCGGCGACGCTGCCAAGATATTCCGCCGCGCCCGATCGATCACGCGAACGCTCGAGCATTTCGGCGTCAAGAGCTATCGTCGCAAATGGACGCGTATCAGCGCCGGTTTCACTGATGCCGTCGACGCCGGCCGGTTGCGGTTGTCGGTGCACCGGCCGATTCTCATCGCCGAAGGTCTCAACGTCACCGAAGACGATGCGCCGATCATGCTGTCGCGCGCGCGCTTCTCCGCCGATCGCGTGGCGCTGATTGTGGAAAGCTGAATGAAGCGGCGCGTGTCACGCGACTGTCATTAACCGGGCGTCTCTAGTCATCATGGCCAGCAAACTTTCCACCGCTCCGGTCGTCGATCCGACCGCCGAACTCACGCGCACGACGCTTGGCGCCTATACGGAAGTCGGGGAGCGCACCAAGCTCCTTGAGGTCGAGCTCGGCGACTACTCCTACGTCGTCAACGACAGCGACATCGCCTATGCGACCATCGGCAAGTTCACCTCGATCGCGGCGATGACCCGGATCAATCCTGGCAATCACCCGATGCACCGCGCCACGCAGTCGCATTTCACCTATCGCGCCAGCGCCTATTTCGCCGGCGCTACGGACGAGGCCGAATTTTTCGACTGGCGGCGCTCGTTCCACGTGACGATCGGCCATGACGTATGGATCTGCCACGGCGCCATCGTGCTGCCGGGACGTTCGATCGGTACCGGCGCGGTGGTGGGTGCCGGCGCGGTCGTCACCAAGGATATTCCGCCCTACATGATCGCGGTCGGCAATCCGGCGCGGGTGCTGCGGCCGCGCTTTCCGGCAGCGGTTGCCGAGCGCATGATGCGACTGGCCTGGTGGGACTGGCCCCATGAGCGGCTCGGTCAGGCGCTCGCTGACTTCCGCGCGCTCAGCGCTGAACAGTTTCTCGACAAATACGAAAGCGCACCGGCGCTGCAGGCCGCAGGTTAAGGACAGTGATGCGTATTCAGGGCGGACAGGTTCTGGCGGGCGGCGGCTTCGTCGAGGCCGATGTGCGGATCGATGACGGCGCCATTGCGTCGGTTGGCGCGACCGGCGGGAACGGCCGCAGCTTCGATGCGCGCGGGCTTTATGTGCTGCCGGGCATTGTCGATATTCATGGCGACGCCTTCGAGCGGCAACTGATGCCGCGGCCCGGCGTCGGCTTTCCGATCGACGTTGCCTTGCACGACAGCGACCGCCAGGCGGTCGCCAATGGCATTACCACCATGTTTCACGGCCTCACCTGGTCGTGGGAGCCGGGCCTGCGCGGCGCCGAGAATGCGCGCGCCGTACTGGGCGCCATCGAGACTTTGCGGCCGTCGCTCGGCGCCGACACGCATTGCCACCTGCGCTATGAGACTTTCAATCTCGATGCCGAGAGTGAAGTGACCGACTGGCTTGGCGCGCGCCGTATCGGCATGCTGGGTTTCAACGATCACATGCCGAGCGCCGATGCGCCGCCGCGCACGCGCAAGATCGCGGAGATGGCGGCCCGCGCCGGGCTGACGGTCGAGGATTTCAACACTCTGGTCGAGCGGCTGCGCGCCCGCGCCGGTGACGTGCCGGGCTCGATCGAGCGTCTCGCCGGGGCGGCGAATGCCGGCGCGGTCGCGATGCTCTCGCACGACGATACGTCGCCGGCGCAGCGGCAGTGGTTTCGTGCGCTGGGCTGCCGCGTCGCCGAATTTCCGGTGAACGCCGTAACCGCCGAAGATGCCGTTGCAGCAGGCGACCACGTCGTCATGGGCGCGCCCAATGTAGTGCGCGGCGGCAGCCATATCGGCTGGGTCGCCGCCGCCGACATGATCGCGCGCGGCCTGTGCACCGTGCTGGCGTCCGACTATTATTATCCGGCGTTGCTGCTCGCGGCGTTCCGGCTGGCGCAGGACAAGGTGCGGCCGCTCAATGAGGCCTGGGCCTATGTCTCGGAACATCCGGCGCGCGCGGCGGGCCTCACCGATCGCGGTGTCATCGCGGCCGGCAAGCGCGCCGACCTCGTTCTCGTCGAGGCCGCTGATCCGCTGCGGCCGAAGGCGATGGCGACCATCGTCAATGGCCGCTTCGTGCATCTTGCCGCCAGCAGCCGTCTGCATTGAACGCGGGTGACGTCATGGCGGCGCGCTATGCCATCTATTATGTGCCGGCCGCCGACAGCGCGCTCTATCGTTTCGGTGCCGCCGCCCTCGGCTACGACGCCTATCGCGGCAACGATGTGCCATACCTTGATGGCGTCGATGCCGCGGTCTGGCCGGCGCTGACGCGCGAGCCGCGCGTCTACGGTTTTCACGCCACCATGAAGCCGCCGATACGGCTCAAGGACGGCGCAACCGAGCACGATCTGACTGTCGCATTCGATGCGTTTGCAAAGGAGCAAGCGCCGGTCGATGCCGGCGTTCTTGTTGTCCGCGAGCTTGGCTCGTTCATTGCGCTGGTGCCGGCCGAGCCGTGCACGCCGCTCAACCGTCTGGCGGATTCATGCGTCAGGGCCTTCGACGGCCTGCGTGCCCCAATGACCGAGCAGGAACTGGCCAAACGGCTGACGCCCGGCCTGAGCGATCGGCACATCGAGCACCTGTACCGCTGGGGCTATCCTTACGTGTTCGAAGACTTCCGCTTCCACATGACCCTGACCGGCTCGCTGCCGGTGCAGAAGCGGACTAGTGCTTTCAAATTCCTATGCAATAAATTTGAGCAGATTCCCGAGGCCGCGACTTTGACGGTCGATCGCCTGGTCATTTCCAGGCAAGCGGCTCCCGCGGCACCCTTCGTCGTGCTGCATCAAGCGGCGCTGGGCCTCTCAGCCTAAAGACCATACCCGCGCATCATCCTGACCTATCGGGCGTTTTCGCGTCTCTGTCGGAAAGGCACGCCGCATTCATCCGACTGTCACATGCGGTTGTTAGCGATTGTGACAACGAGGCTCAGGAGGGCGCGGCGTGACAACGGAAGCTGTCATCGACGCTATCGGTATTTCCAAATCCTATCAGCGCGGCAAGCCCGTGCTGAACGACGTATCCATCTCGCTCAAGCGCGGCGAGATGGTGGCGCTGATCGGCGCGTCGGGTTCGGGCAAGTCGACGCTGATCCGCTCGCTGGCCGGGTTGATCCCGATCGACTGGTCGCGCAATGGCCGCGACACCGCGGGGCACATCACCGTGCTCGGTCAGCCGATCCAGCGCGGCGGCCGTATCAGTTGTAACCGCAATCTGCGCGCCCGCATCGGCGTCATTTTCCAGCAGTTCAACCTGGTGCCGCGCCTGTCGCTGCTCACCAATGTCTGCTTCGGCCTGCTCGGCCGCCTGCCGCTCATGCGTGGCACCGCCGGCCGCTTCAGTGACGACGACAAGCTCGTCGCCATGCAGGCTCTGTCGCGCGTCGGCATTGCCGAGCACGCGCTACGCCGCGCCAGTGACCTTTCCGGCGGTCAGCAGCAGCGCGCCGCCATCGCGCGCTCGCTGGTGCAGGGCGCCGAACTTCTCATCGCCGACGAGCCGATCGCCTCGCTCGACCCCGCTTCGTCGCGCCGGGTCATGGATCTCATCGCCGATATGAACCGCAATGACGGCCTCACCGTGCTGGTGTCGCTGCATCAGGTTGAATACGCGATGAAATACTGCCCGCGCACCATCGCGCTCAAGGACGGCAAGGTCGCCTATGACGGCCCGTCGAGCGCGCTCACGCCGGCCTTTCTCAACAACATCTATGGCGCGGAGTCCGAGGAGCTGTTCCTGCCGAATTTCGGCGGCGCCCCGGAGCCGAGCCACGGCCCGCACTGGTCGGACCCGCAAGGCGTATCGAATGGCAACGGCCATTGGTCCGAGCCGCCCGCGGTTGTCATGCCGGCTGCATCGACCGTGGCTATGACGAGGCCGCACACGAAAGCCGGACGACTGACTGCCTGAAGGCGGCTATTCGCCCGACCCACAGACAAGAAACGATTACAACAGGAGAAGGCACTATGCGCAAGCTAGCCATGCTTGGTACAGCTCTGGCCGTTGCCGCGAGCCTCACGGCGACCGCGGTTCAAGCCCAGACCAAGGAAATCAACTTCGGCATCATCGCGACCGAAGCGAGCAGCAACCTGAAGACCATTTGGGAGCCCTTCCTGGCGGAAATGGCCAAGGGCACCGGCATGAAGGTCAACGGCTTTTATGCGTCCGACTATGCCGGCGTGATCGAGGCGATGCGCTTCAAGAAGGTTCAGATTGCCTGGTACGGCAACAAGTCGGCGATGGAGGCCACCAACCGCGCCGATGGCCAGATCTTCGTGCAGTCGGTCGATTCGGATGGCAATCCGGGCTACTGGTCGCACCTGATTGTGCAGAACGACTCGCCGATCAAGAACCTCCAGGACGTGCTCAAGTGCGACAAGACGCTCAACTTCGGCATCGGCGACCCGAACTCGACCTCGGGCTTCCTGGTTCCGACCTCGTATATCTTCGCGGACAAGAACATCGACCCGAAGGACTGCTTCAAGACCGTGCGCAACGCTTCGCATGAAGCCAACGCCATGGCGGTCGCCAACAAGCAGATCGACGTCGGCACCAACAACAGCGAAAACCTGCGCCGCCTGGAAAAGACCGCGCCCGACGCCGCCAAGAAGATCCGCGTGATCTGGACCTCCCCGCTCATCCCGAGCGATCCGATCGTCTGGCGCAAGGACCTGTCCGCCGAGGACAAGACCAAGCTCTACACCTTCCTGCTGAGCTATGGCCGCATCGGCTTGCCGGACGAGATCGCCGCCGCCAAGAAGATTCTCGCCGGCCTGCAGTGGGCGCCGTTCAGCCCGTCGGCTGACGATCAGCTCCTGCCGATCCGTATCCTGGAAGCCAACAAGTCGATCATGAAGATCAAGGGCGACGCCAAGCTGTCGGCCGATGAGAAGGCCGCGCAGGTCAAGGCGCTCGAGGCCGACATCAAGACGTGGCAGGCCGAGGCCGACAAAGCGAATGCGAGCCCGTTCCGCAAGAAGGTCGCCGAGTTCCAGGAAGCCGACAAGGCGGGCGATCAGGCCAAGCTGAAGAAGATCATCGCCGAGCTCGCGACATCCGTGACCTCGACGCCGATGAACTAAGTCGCCACGGGGCGCCGACCTTTGCGGGCCGGCGCCCTTTTTCCGTCCCGCGACAACCTGCGAGCCTGCTCATGACCGACACCACTGCCCCTCTTGGCCCGCAACGCGGCAAGCTGACGCCGGATGTCACCGTTCCGCGTTACGCGCTGTCGCACCGGGCGAAGAGCTGGGCGATCTGGGTCATCATTTTCGGCCTGCTGGTGTGGAGCTGGTCGCCGGCCGAGATGTTCCGCGCCGCGTCGCTGGTGACCGACTGGCGCAACATGGCCGAGTTCGGCCAGGCCTTCCTGTCGCCGAATTTCCGCGAGTGGGAGAGTTACCTGATCGACATGGTGGTGACGATCCAGATCGCCATCTGGGGCACCGCGCTCGCCGTCGTGTTTGGCATCCCGGTCTCGATCCTGTGCTCGTCCAACGTTGCGCCGCAATGGATCGTGCAGCCGGTACGCCGCCTGATGGACGCCTGCCGCGCCATCAACGAAATCGTGTTCGCGCTGTTGTTCGTCGTCGCCGTCGGCCTCGGCCCCTTTGCCGGCGTGATGGCGCTGTTCGTGCATAACCTCGGCATCTTCGCCAAGCTGTTCTCCGAAGCCGTCGAGGCGGTCGACCCCCGCCCGGTCGAAGGCATTCGCGTCACCGGCGCGGTGCGCGTGCAGGAGGTGATCTTCGGCGTCATCCCGCAGGTGATGCCGATGTGGTCGTCGCTGACGCTGTATCGCCTGGAAACCAACGTGCGCTCGGCCACGACGCTCGGCATCGTCGGCGCCGGCGGCATCGGCCAGACCCTCTACGAGAGCATCCGCAGCTTTCACTACGCCGAGACCGCGGCGCAGATCATCATCGTGGTGTTGACCGTGATGCTGCTCGACATGCTGAGCTCGCGTATTCGCGCCACTTTGGTCTGACGCGATTGCCTAAAAGCTAGTGCTGTGTCGGCGAGCGTCGGGTGCGCGGTTTGGCGCGCGCCTTCCTGCGGGCACTCAGAACCGTGCGCGCATTGTGCGGGTCAACCTCGCCCGAGAGGATGCGCCTGGCCATCTTGAGCCAGTACAGCGCCTCGCTGTCGTCGTCGCGCAATGCTTTCGGTGTTGTCATGCGCGGTACCCTCGTTGATGTTCCGGCGCTGCGTCCAATGCTAGCCAACTTCCAACGGCTGTAAACGATGGCCGGCGCGATATCGTGGGATAACGCGGACTGAAATACCGATGTCATAAAACTGTCATGGAAAATTGCGCTGCGGGCGTGCGCGGCCTCGAAAAAATCGGCAATCATCTCAGCGCGTTACTCGCCCGCGCCGCAGCCTCATTGACGGTATTGCGCTGGCCGTTACGCTGAGGCCGTCAAACGGGTGGTATTGCCTGCACTGACCTGCTGGCCACAACACGGGCGTGAGTGCGACATGTCGAAAAAAGACGACACCATCAAAGCGCTGAAGAAGAAGCTCAAGAAGCTGAAGGCGGAACTCGACGCGCTGAAGGGG
>Ga0180223_1001840_pt1 | contig 14610 bp, 11 predicted proteins | sample eDN5th30CKraftOP_FD_151337 | JGI IMG/M metagenome (GOLD analysis project Ga0180223, IMG submission 151337) | Enriched Organic Plus compost microbial communities from Emeryville, California, USA - eDNA 5th pass 30_C Kraft OP (version 2) (version 2) ...
GACGGCCTCGCTCAGCGCGACGGGTTCGAGCGCGCCGCTGCCGCGCCGGGCGAAGCCGCGCAGGGTCTCGGTGATCACGCCGATCCGCTCGGTCAGGCCGATGACCTTGCCCAGCGCCCCGGCCGCGGCGGCGCCGTCGCTGCCGGCGACGAAGGCGCGCGCATTCTCGGCATAGGTGCGCAGGGCCGCCAGCGGCTGGTTGATCTCGTGGGCGACGCCGGCGGTGACCTGGCCCAGCGTCGCCAGCCGGTTGGCCTTGGCCAGCTCCTCGCGCATGTCCAGCAGACGCTCCTGGGCCCGTGTGCGCTCGGCCATCTCCGCCAGCAGCCTGCGGTTGCTGCCGGCGAGCTCCGCGGTGCGCTCGGCGACACGCCGCTCCAACTCGGCCTTCGCCTCGGCCGCGGCGCGCAGCCTCAGCGCGGCCCGCTGGCGGCGGCGCAGCAGGAAAGCCGCGAGCAGAAGCCCGACGAGCAGCACCAGCGCCGCCAGCGCCTGCAAACGGGACTGCTCGATCCGGACGGCCGGATCGACCGGCATGAGCATGGCGAGATGCCAGGCGGTCGTCGGCACCTCCCGGCGGACGAGGACGTTGAGGCCGCGGATCGGGGAGGCGCTCTGGACGAGGCCGTCATCCGGCGCCAGCGGCAGGGTCCGCAACGGCGCCTCGCCGAACTGGAGCGAGCGCCGGATTTCCCGCTGCGTCTGCGCATCGAGCGGCGCCTCGACATGGAAGCGCCAGTCGGCCGCCGTCGAGAGCAGCACCACGCCGCGCTGGTCGGCGACGTAGATCTGGCCGCCGAGCGCCCGCCAATCCGCCTCGACCCGGTCGAACTCGGCCTTGACGACGACGACGCCGAGCAGCCTGTCGCCCTCGCTGATGCGGCTCGTCAGATAAAGGCCGGGCCGGCGGCTGATCGTGCCGAGCGCGAACTGCTCGGCGGAGCCCTTCAGGAGCGCGCCGAGATAATAGTCGCGGAACGCGTAGTCGTTGCCGACGAAGCTGGTCGGCTCGTCCCAGTTGCTCGCGGCGATGGTCATCCCCGTCACGTCGAGCAGGTAGATCACGGCGGCGCGCGTCTCGCGGGCGATGCTCGCGAATTTGAGGTCGAGCGCATGCCGGTCCCCGCCGGAGAGCGCGCTGCGGACATCCGGGTCGCGGGCGAGGATCACCGGAAGCGCGCGCTGCTTCTCCAATTCGCCGCGCAGGATCGCGATGGCAAGCGTCGAGCCGTCCTCGGCGCGGGCCGCCATGGCGGCAACGGCGCGGCTGCGACCGAGATCGGCCGCCCCGATCAGGCCGGCGGCCGAGAGCAGGGCGGCCGCCAGGCCGAAGGCCGGCCAGACCCAGCCGCCCGGCGCCGCCGGGGCGCCTCCATGCGAAACCATGCGGCGGACGAAACTCATGCGCAATCATGGGCGATTTTCCACATGAAGCAATAGAATATCGTGCGGATAACCGCACAACGACTCCTCTCATCAAAGGCGATATCGCCGCAACACGCTGATATTGCTCGGCTTCCAGAACGCCTCCGGCTGGCACGCCGCTTGCGGAAAAGCGCCTGCTTCGCTCCCGAGCCAACAACAGCCGACCGGAGGAAACCATGGCTGCCCATTTCGAACCCGCGCCCGCCCTGCCGGCGCGCCCCAGGCGTTTCTACCAGCATCTCTATGTTCAGGTGCTCGCGGCGATCGCGCTCGGCATCGCGCTCGGCCATTTCTGGCCCGAGACCGGCGCCGCGATGAAGCCGCTCGGCGACGCCTTCATCAAGCTCGTGCGGATGATCATCGCGCCGGTCATCTTCCTGACGGTGACGACCGGCATCGCCGGCATGAGCGACATGAAGAAGGTCGGCCGCGTCGCCGGCAAGGCGATGATCTATTTCCTGGTGTTCTCGACCTTCGCGCTCGTCGTCGGGCTGATCGTCGCCAACGTCATCCAGCCGGGGACGGGGCTCCACATCGACCCCGCCTCGATCGACACCAAGGCGGTGCAGGGCTACGCGACCAAGGCGCACGACGCCAGCATCGTCGCCTTCCTGATGAACATCATCCCTGACACCATCGCCAGTGCCTTCGTCTCCGGCGACATCCTGCAGGTGCTGTTCTTCTCGGTGCTGTTCGGCCTGTCGCTGGCGCTGGTCGGCGAGCGCGGCCAGCCGGTGCTCTCCTTCCTGCAGTCCTTGACCGCGCCGATCTTCAAGCTGGTCTCGATCCTGATGAAGGCCGCGCCGATCGGCGCCTTCGGCGCGATGGCCTTCACCATCGGCCGCTACGGCATCGGCTCGGTCGCCAATCTCGCCCTGCTCGTCGGCACCTTCTATCTGACCTCGGCGCTGTTCGTGCTCGTCGTCCTCGGCGCCGTCGCCCGCTACAACGGCTTCTCGATCCTGGCCCTGATCCGCTACATCAAGGAGGAGATCCTGCTGGTGATCGGCACCTCCTCCTCGGAAGCGGCGCTGCCGGCCCTGATGGAGAAGATGGAAGCCGCCGGCTGCAAGCGCTCGGTGGTCGGGCTGGTGATCCCGACCGGCTATTCCTTCAACCTCGACGGCACCAACATCTACATGACGCTGGCGGCGCTGTTCATCGCCCAGGCGATGGACATCCACCTGCCGCTCGCCGACCAGGTACTGCTGCTGCTCGTCGCCATGCTGAGCTCGAAGGGCGCGGCCGGCATCACCGGCGCGGGCTTCATCACGCTCGCCGCCACGCTGATGGTCGTCCCCTCCGTGCCGGTCGCCGGCATGGCGCTGATCCTCGGCATCGACCGCTTCATGTCGGAATGCCGCGCCATCACCAACTTCATCGGCAACGCCGTCGCGACCATCGTCGTGGCCCGCTGGGAAGGCGAGCTCGACGCCGGCCGCCTGCACGCCGCGCTCAGCGGCGCGACCGTCACCGGCGACGACGGCGAGCCGCTGCCTCTGGCCGCAGCCTGAGACGGCGCGCGGGCGATGCAAGCGACAGCGCCGGCCGGGGCGATCCCCGGCCGGCGTCCGGCGTTCAGGGCGGCGCCTCGTGCGGCACATGGATCTCCGCAGTCGCCGCGCCGCTCCAGAGCAGGCGCAACTGCTCGAGGACATGCCCGCCGAAGCTCTCATAGGGAATGCGGATCGAGCTCAGCCAGGGCGCGATCCAGCGGTTGAGGGCGTTGCCGTCGACGCCGACCAGCCTGCAGTCGCGCGGAATCTCCAGATGCGACTCGACCGCGAGGCGATAGGCGCCATAGGCGATCAGGTCGCTGACGCAGAGGACGCCGCGCGGCCATCCGCCCTCGCCCACCAGCATCCGGGCAGCGGCATAGCCGATCTCGATATGCGACAGGCCGGGCGCGCTCGCCCGCCGGATCTCGCTTTCGGGCACGCCGCGCGCGACCAGCCTCGCGACGAAGCCGGCGGCGCGTTCGGCGGTGCTCGAGATGTTCTGCGCCGCCATCAGCACGGCCGGCCGGTCGATGCCCTGCGCCAGCATGAAATCGGCGGCGTCGGCGCCGGCCGCGCGGTTGTCGATCCCGACATAGGCGCCGCCGCCGAGCGGGTTGCGCCGCGCCACGAAGACGACCGGATCGCCGCGCCCGAGGGCCTGCTCGAGGCCGCGGCTGCGCACCGCGCTGACCATGACGTAGCCGGCGACGAACTGGTCCCGCATCGCCTGGAGGTAGTCGTCCTGCAATTCCGGGCGATCATGAGTGTCGCACAGGATCATCACATAGCCGGCGGCGCGCAAAGCCGCCTCGGTCGAGACGGCGATGGCGGCCATGGCGGGATTGTCGAGATTGGGCGCGAGCATCGCCACCACCCGGCTCGCCCGCCGGCGCAGCGCGCGCCCGACCGGGTTGGGGCGGTAGCCCAGCCGCTCGATCGCCGCGGCGACGCGCGCCACCGTCTCGGCCGAGGCGCGCCCGCTCTTGCCGTTGACGATGCGCGAGACGGTCGACATCGAGACGCCGGTCTCCCGCGCCACCGTGGCGAGCGAAACGGCCTCCTGCCGGAGCTTTCCCGCCTTAGCCGTCGTTCCGGACGCCATCCTGCCGCCGACCTCTCGTCTTTCGCCGCCATCGGCCGGTTTGAAGCCGGCTAAGACAGCCATGCCGGCAGAGCTGCCCGTTGACAACCTAGGCAAACGTTTGCCTTAGTGGATGTCAAGACGCTCGACGAGGCGTCGCACTTGCTCAGGGGATGAAGCCCATGCAGAGGAAACACCGGATTTCCGCCTTCGCCGCGACGGCCGGCCTCGCGGTCGGCCTGATGGCCACGACCGCCTTCGCCCAGACCACGGTGCGCATCGCCTGGTATTCCGACGGCAACGAGGGCGAGGTCGTCTCCGACCTGCTGAAGCGCTTCGAGGCGCAGAACAAGGACATCAAGGTCGTGCTCGACCAGGTGCCCTACAAGGCGATCACCGAGAACCTGCCCGTGCAGCTCGCCTCCGGCCAGGGGCCGGACATCGCCCGCGTCGTCGACCTCGGCGGCGTCGCCCGCTACGCGCTCGACATGCGGCCCTATCTCAAGGACGCCGCCTATTGGGAGCAGAATTTCGGACCGTTCCTGCCCTGGATGCGCCCGGAAGGCGATTCCAGCGCGATCACCGGCTTCATGACGCAGCTCACCGTCACCGGCCCCTTCGTCAACAAGACGCTGTTCGAGCAGGCGGGCATCGCCCTGCCCGGCGCCAAGGCGAGCTGGGAGGACTGGGGCAAGGCGGTCAAGGCGGTGGCCGACAAGGTGCAGGCGCCGTTCCCGCTCGCCATGGACCGCTCCGGCCATCGCTTCTTCTCGGTCGCGGTCGCGGAAGGTGCCAAGGTCTTCGACGACAAGGGCGAGCCGGCCGTGATCGACGACGGCTTCAAGCGCGCCGCCAAGCTGGTCTATGACTGGCACAACAATGGCGTGATGAAGAAGGAGCTCTGGGGCTCGGTCTCCGGCACCGCCTATCGCGGCGCCAATGACGAGTTCAAGAACGCCCAGGTGGTGCTGTACCACTCCGGCTCCTGGCAGATCTCGCAGTTCGACAAGACGGTCGGCGACGCCTTCGACTGGGTCGCGGTTCCCTCGCCCTGCGGTGCGGGCAATTGCTCGGGGATGCCCGGCGGCGCCGGCCTCGTCGCGATCAAGACGACCAAGAACCCGGAAGCCGTCGCCAAGGTGATGGACTATCTGGCGAGCGAGCCGGTGCTGAGCGAATTCTATGCCCGCTCGCTGTTCGTGCCGGGCCATCTCGGCATCGCCGCCAAGGGCCTCGACTACAAGGATGCGAGCCCCCAGGCCAAGGCCGCACTCAAGGTCTTCTCGGACCAGGTCGCGCAGCTCTCGCCGGTCGCCTACAAGCTGCAGGGCTATGTCAACAACCGCGTCATCTTCAACGCGGTGATCAGCCGCCTCGGCCAGGCGATCTCGGGCGAAGGCACGCTCGACGAGGCCTATAAGCGCATCGAATCCGACGTCGCCCAGCAGATCGCCGAGCGCAAGAAGTAAGAGCCATGGCCTCCGCGGAGACAAAGCCGCGCCGGGACGGCGCGGGCGGCGCCGGCATCCTCGCCGCGCCGCTCGCGCTGCTCATGCGGCTCGTCGACTGGCCGATGCAGGCGCTCCAGCGCCTGATCGGCGAGCGGCGGATGGCCTATGTCTTCATCCTGCCCAATCTTGCCTTCTTCTCGCTCTTCGTCTTCCTGCCGCTGGTCATCAACTTCATCTTCTCGGTCACGGGCGGGGCGGGGCTGTTCCCGAGCGAGCGTCCTTTCGTCGGGACGCAGCAATACGGCTATCTCTTCGACTGCGGCTCCTTCCTCGATCCGTCCTCCTGCCGCGAGGACCATTTCTGGCGCGGCGTCGCCAACACCGCCCGCTTCACCGTCTTCCAGGTCACGGCGATGGTGCTGTTCTCGCTGCTGACGGCGGTGGTGCTGAACATGAAGATCCGGGCGCGCGGCTTCTTCCGCGCCGTCTATTTCTTCCCGGTGCTGCTCTCGCCCGTGGTGGTGGCGCTGACCTGGAAATGGATCCTGCAGCGCGACGGCCTGCTCAACGCCGCGATCACCTCGCTCGGCGGCGAGCGCATCCTCTTCCTGGTCGATCCGAGCTGGGCGATGTTCTGGATCGTCTTCGTCTCGATCTGGGCCCATATGGGCTTCTACACGCTGATCCTGCTCGCAGGGCTCCAGGCCATCCCCGCCGATCTCTACGAGGCGGCCGAGATGGACGCGACGCCGCGCTGGCGCGTGTTCTGGCGGATCACCCTGCCGCTGCTCTGGCCGAACATGATCGTCGTGATCGTGCTGGCGCTGATCCGCGGCGTGCAGACCTTCGACGAGGTCTTCGTCCTGACCGGCGGCGGCCCCGGCACCGCGACGCTGATGATCGTGCACTACATCTACGAGACCGCCTTCGCCAATCAGGTCCAGAATTTCGGGCTAGCGGCGGCAGCCTCCGTTGTACTCGGCATCGTGCTCTTCGCGCTGACGCTGGCCCAGCTCGCGGCGAGCCGCCGCAAGGGGGCCGCATGAGCCTCGCCAGCCGCATGATGACCGCCCGGCGCAAGCCCGGCCGCTGGCATTGGACCGATATCGCGGCCTATGCCTATCTCGCGCTCGGCGTCGTCCTGATGTTCGGCCCGGTGCTCTGGCTCGGCCTGTCCTCGTTCAAGACGCAGGCCGGCCTGCTCGAATTCCCGCCCTCGCTGCTGCCGATGTCGCAGAAGGAGGTGGCGCTGCCCGGCCAGGCGCAGAAGCTGCCGCTCTTCGAGGTCGAGATGCCTGATGGCTCGAAGCGCGTGCTGGCGCAGGTCCGCCGCATCGGCATTCAGGCGCAGATGGTCGATCCCGAGAAGCCCGGCGAGACGATCCGCGTTCCCATCGACAAGCGCACGCCCGTCCGCGAATTCAAGCTCGCGACGGAGAACTATACCGAACCGCTGGAGCGCTTTGCCTTCACGCGCTTCCTGTGGAATTCGGTCTTCGTCACGCTGGTCGCGACCATCATCACACTGATCATCAACTCGATGGCGGCCTATGCGCTCTCGATCTACGAATTCCGCGGCAAGACGGCCGTGATGCTGATGGTCATCGGTACGCTGATGATCCCCATCACCATCATCCTCGTGCCGGTCTATCTCGTCATCACCAAGCTCGGGCTGGTCAATTCGCTCTGGGCGGTGATCCTGCCCGGCGCCGCGACCCCGACCGGCGTCTTCCTGCTGCGCCAGTACATGCTGACCCTGCCGCGCGACCTGATCGAGGCCGCGCGCATGGACAAGGCTTCCGAGTGGCAGATCTACTGGCGCATCGTCATGCCGCTCGCCATGCCGGCGCTCGCCGTGCTCGCGATCTTCTCGATCATGTGGCGCTGGAACGAGTTCCTCTGGCCGCTCGCGGTGCTGACCAAGACCGAATCCTACACGCTCCAGATCGGGCTCAACGCCTTCCAGGGCGAGTTGCAGACGCAGTGGCATTACCTCCTGGCGATGACGGTGGTGACGCTGCTGCCGGTCGCGCTCGTCTTCGTCTTCCTGCAGCGCTTCATCACCACCGGCATCGCCAATACGGGCATGAAATGAGGGAAGTGAGCTCCGCATGGCCGAACTGAAGCTCTCCGGCGTCCGCAAGGCCTATGGCGCGACGACGGTGCTGCACGGCATCGACCTCGAGGTCGCCGACGGCGAGTTCGTCGTCTTCGTCGGACCGTCCGGCTGCGGGAAATCAACCCTCCTGCGCTCGATCGCCGGGCTGGAGGAGATCACCGGCGGCACCATCGCGATCGACGGCACCGACGCGACCCATCTGCCGGCCTCCGAGCGCGGTCTTGCGATGGTGTTCCAGTCCTATGCGCTCTATCCGCATATGAGCGTCTACGCGAACATGGCCTTCGCGCTGGAGAACATGGGGCTCAAGCGCGACGAGATCGACAGGCGCGTGAAGCGCGCCGCCGAGATGCTGCGCCTCACCGACTATCTCGAGCGCAGACCTAAGGCGCTCTCCGGCGGTCAGCGCCAGCGCGTCGCCATCGGCCGCGCCATCGTGCGCGATCCGAAGATATTCCTGTTCGACGAACCGCTCTCGAACCTCGATGCGGAATTGCGCGTCGCCACCCGCAAGGAACTTGCCGCGCTGCATGGCGAGATCGGCGGCACGATGATCTACGTCACCCACGACCAGGTCGAGGCCATGACGCTGGCCGACCGCATCGTCGTGCTGCAGGGCGGGCGCATCGAGCAGGTCGGCACGCCGCTCGACCTCTACAACCGCCCCGACAACCTCTTCGTCGCCGGCTTCATCGGCTCGCCGCGCATGAACCTTTTGCCGGGCCGCGTGACGGCGCCCGGCAAGGTCGCGCTGGGCGAGGCGGGGCATGAAGTCGCCTGCGAGACCGGCCTGCTGGCCGGCGGAGCGGCGGTGACGCTCGGGATCAGGCCCGAGCATCTGGCCCTGGCGCCGCAAGGGCAGGGGCTGCCGCTCACGATCGAGCTGGTCGAACGGCTCGGCGGCGAGAGCTATCTCTACGGGAGCAGCGCCGGCCTGCCGCAGATCACGCTGCGGCTCGACGGCCAGAGCGGGCACGAACGCGGCAGCATGGTCGCGCTCGCCTTCCCGCAGCAGAGCCTGCATCTGTTCGACGAGGCGGGCCAGTCGGTCAGGATTTGAACATGTGCACCGTCATTCCGGGGCAGGCCGAGGGCCTCAGCCCGGAACCCGGAGCCGAGGCGCTCCCAAGAGGGGCCGAACCGTCCGATTCGATCGACAACGGCATCGGTTCTGGATTCCGGGCCCTTCGCTCCGCGAAGCCCCGGAAAGGCGGCGAGTGAGATTTCGAGGTTCGGAGACCATCCCATGAAAGCCCTCACGCAAGGCCGCTATCTCGGCCGCGACGGCGAAGCCGCCCTGTTCGATCTCGGGCGCGGCTACACGCTCGCCATCCGCATTCTCGAAGGCGATATCGGCCGGGCGACGCTGAAGCCGCAGGACGGCTACCGGCTCGACCGCGGCTGGTCGATCGCCCCCGGCGGGCTGGAGCCGCCCTATGAGGGCCGTCCGCGCGACGATCACTCCGGCTTCTCCTGCCCCAGGACGGAGATCACGGCCGGCGACGACAAGGTCGTGATCGAAGGCGCCGGCCTTTCGGCTGTGGTCACGCTCGCGCCCTTCGGCATCGCCTGGCATCGCAAGGGCGAGGACAGGCCTTTCCTGCAGGACCGGACGACGCAGGCCTATCTGGTCTCGGCCCGCACCGGCGCGCTGGCGCATTACATGGCGCGCGACGATCGCGAGCGCCATTACGGGCTGGGCGACAAGGCCGGCCCGCTCGACCGGACTGGCCGCCGCTTCGCCATCGATGCGGTCGACCCCTGCGGCTTCGACGCGGAACTCTCCGATCCGCTCTACAAGATGCTGCCGTTCTTCATCGTCGACGGGCCGGCCGGCGCGCATGGCGTCTATTACGACAACCTCTCGACCGGCAGCGTCGATTTCGGCTGCACGCTCGACAACTATCATGGCCTGTTCCGCTCCTGGAAAGGCGACGACGGCGACCTCGACTACTATGTCCTGGCCGGCCCGGCCGTGCCGGACGTGGTCCGGCGCTTCTCCTGGCTCACCGGCGGGCAGGCCTTCGCCCCGCTCTGGTCCTTCGGCTTCGGCGTCACCTCGATGGCGATCGCCGACGCGCCCGACGCCGATGCCCGCATCAGCGACTTCATCGGCAAGCTGGAGGCGCATCGCATCCCCTGCGACTCGTTCCATTTCGGCTCGGGCTACACGCAGATCGGCCATCGCCGCTACGCCTTCAACTGGAACCGCGACAAGTTCCCGGACCCCAAGGCGACGATGCGGCGGCTGAACGACGTCGGCATCTTCACCGTCGCGAACCTCAAGCCCTGCCTGCTCGACGACCATCCGCGGCTGAAGGAGACGCTGGACGGCGGCTTCCTCGTCAAGGACGGCCAGACGGCCCAGCCGGCCGTCGCGCAGTTCTGGGACGGGCTCGGCTTCCATCTCGACTTCACCCATCCGCGGGGCCGGGCCTGGTGGCGCGACGGCATCGAGACGGCGCTGCTCGACTACGGCTTCGCCACCGTCTGGAACGACAACAACGAATACGAGATCTGGGACGAGGATGCCGTCTGCGACGGCGACGGCCGCCCGTTCCGGCAGGCTCTGGCACGCCCCGCCCAGCCGCTGCTGATGACCAAGCTCTCCTACGAGGCGCAAAGCGCGCACCAGCCCGGCAAGCGGCAATATGCGGTGACGCGCGGCGGCTGCGCCGGCATCTCGCGCTACGCCCAGACCTGGTCGGGCGACAACGAGACCGCCTGGAAGACGCTGCGCTACAACCTGACGCAAGGGCTCAACATGAGCCTGTCGGGAATGTTCAGCATCGGCCACGATGTCGGCGGCTTCCACGGCCCGACGCCGGGGCCGGAGCTGTTCGTGCGCTTCAACGAGTTCTGCTCGCTCTGGCCGCGCATGGTGATGAACTCCTGGAACGAGGACGGCGTCGTCACCCTGCCCTGGATGTATCCGGAGATGGTGCCGCAGGTGCGCGAGGCGATTTCCCTGCGCTACCGGCTGATGCCCTATCTCTACACGCTGATGTGGCGCGCCAGCCGCGACGGCACCCCGGCGGTCCGCCCGCTGCTCTGGGATTTCCCGCAGGACGCCGAAGCCGTGAAGGCCGACGACGCCTTCATGCTCGGCCCCGACCTGCTGGTCGCGCCGGTGCTGGAGGAAGGCGCGCGGGAGCGCAGCGTCTACCTGCCGCGGCATGAGGGCGGCTGGCACGACTGGCATACGGGCCGGCATCTCGCCGGCGGCGCGGTCGCGACCGTGCCGGCGCCGCTCGGCCGCCTGCCGGTCTTCGTCCGCGCCGGCGCGCTGATCCCGCTCGGCGACCCGACCGGAATCGGCGACCTGCGCGAGATCCTGGTCTGCGGCCTCGTCGAAGGCGCCGCCGGCGAGCTCTACGAGGATGACGGCGAGACCATCGACTGGCGCGGCGCGGGCGGCACGCTGATCCGCTTCCGGGTGCGCGACGGCGAGATCGAGATCCATCAGGAGGGGGCGGATGCGCCCTTCATCGACCGGATTGCGATCCGCAACCTCGGCGAGGGCGTCTGAGCCTCGGCGCCGATCCCGGCTCCGGTTGCTCATTCATGTCCGCCATGCGGAAGCACGGCCCGGCTCATGCAGCTTTGCTGTGGCATCGTCGGCGGCGGAAGTTCAAGAATGGCCGCCTATGCGCAGCGATTTGCGGGAGCAGGACATGGACAAGGTAGCGATCGTCACCGCCGGCGGCAGCGGCATGGGAGCGAGCACGGCTCGGCGGCTGGCGAAGGACGGCTACAAGGTCGCGATCCTGTCCTCCTCGGGCAAGGGCGAAGCGCTGGCCGCCGAGCTGGGCGGCCTCGGCGTCACCGGCTCGAACCAGTCCAATGACGACGTGAAGCGGCTGGTCGACGCGACGCTCGATCGCTGGGGGCGGATCGACGCGCTGGTCAACAGCGCTGGCCACGGGCCGCGCGCGCCGATCGTCGACATCACCGACGAGGACTGGCACAGGGGCCTCGACGTCTATTTCCTCAGTGCGGTCAGGCCGATCCGGCTGGTCACGCCGGTGATGCAGCGGCAGAAATCCGGTGCGATCGTCAACATCTCGACCGCCTGGGCCTTCGAGCCGAGCGAGATGTTCCCGACCTCGGCGATGGCGCGCGCCGGGCTCGGCACCTTCACCAAGATCTATGCGGACCAATACGCCGCCGACAACATCCGCATCAACAACGTCCAGCCGGGCTGGATCGACAGCCTGCCGGCGACCGATGCGCGCCGCGCCAGCGTGCCGATGCAGCGCTACGGCCGCGCCGACGAGATCGCCGGCACGGTCGCCTTCCTGCTCTCGGCCGATGCCGGCTACATCACCGGCCAGAACATCCGCGTCGACGGCGGCGTCACCCGCTCGATCTGACGCAAGCGGGCCGGTCGCCGGCTCAGCCGGCGATCACGCCCTTCCTGAGCAGGAAGCAGCCATAGGGCCGGGCGTCCCCGACCTGGACCACGCCGAAGGCCCCGCGCGCCGCGGCGTAGAAGGCGAAGCGCTCCAGCCCCGGCAGCGGTGTCGGCGCGGCCTGCGCCGCCGCGACCACCGCCTCTACCTCCTTTTGCACAGCCGGTACGGTAGTGGCAGCGCCGACCACCAACATGCGGCGGATCGGATCGGGCTCGAAATCGTCGATCGGCAGCACGGTCAGGATGGCGCGCACCACCGGCGCCATGGCGAGGCCCGGCAGGCGCACGAGGCGGCCCGAAATGGTCGCCCGGGCGATGGTCTCGGCCGGGTGGTTGGCGTCGACGACGGCGAGATCGTCGCCATGGCCCATCGCGGCGAGCAGCCAGAGCAGGTCCGGGCCGAGGAGCGGGTCGATGGTCTTCAGCATGCCGGTACCGGAGCGTGGTCGGGAATGAGCCTTTCGGCCCTGAGATCGTCCCAGAGCGCGGCGGGCACGGGGCGGGCGACGAGGTCGAGATTACGCGCGACCTCCTCCGGCGTGACGGCGCCGAGGACGACGGTCGCGACCGCCGGATGGGCGGCGGCGAAGGCGAGCGCCGCCTGCGGCAGAGCCACGCCATGGGCGGCGCAGACCGCCTCGATCCGCGCGACCCTGGCGAGGATATCGGGCGGAGCCGGCCGGTAGTTGTAATAGGCGCCGGGCCGGGCGCCGGTGGCGAGGATGCCGGAATTGAAGACGCCGGCCAGCATGACCGCGATGTTCTTCTCCAGCGCCAGCGGCAGGAAGCCGTCGAGCGCGCCCTGCTCCAGCAGCGAGTAGCGGCCGGCCAGCATCATCACGTCGAAATCGCCGGCCCGGGCGAAGCGCTCGCACATCTGCGCCTCGTTGACGCCGACGCCGATCGCCCTGACCGCGCCGGAAGCCCGCAGCATCTCCAGCGCCCGGTAGGCGCCTCCCATCGCCTCGGCGAAGCGCCTCTCCATCTGGTCGCCATGGGTCCAGACATCGACGTCGTGGATCAGCAGGATGTCGACATGATCGGTGCCGAGCCGGAGCAGCGACTGCTCCAGCGAGCGCATCGCGCCGTCATAGGAATAGTCGATCACCGCCGGGTGCGGCAGACCGCCGCGATAGCCCGAGCCGTCGGCCTTCGGCTCGCCCGGCTTCATCCAGCGCCCGACCTTGGTCGAGACGATCACGCCGTCGCGCGGCACACGCCGCAGCGCCGCCCCGATGCGATGCTCGGAAAGGCCGTGGCCGTAGAGCGGCGAGGTGTCGACGAGGTTGATCCCGGCGGCGAGCACGGTCGCGACCGTCGCCTGCGCCACGCCCTCGTCGAGATGCTGGTAGAGATCGCCGAGCGGAGCGCCGCCGAAGCCGATCAGGCCGGGCCGCATGCCGGCGATCGGCCGGCCCGGCACTGTCGCGCCCGGTTCTGGATGATTCATCGAGGCCCCCGCATTCGTTCCACCGGCAGGAAACCATGTTCGCGGCGGAAATCAATCGCCCGCCCGGCGGGACTCTGCTAGGCCTCGGAGCCTTGAGCCGGTCGGGCCGGCGACCACTGCGAGCTGACGATGATCGAGACCCTTTCCGCCTTGCAGGATGCGCTCGCCGCCGGCCGCACCACCTCGCAATCCCTGACGGAAGCGGCGCTGGCCCGCGCCGGGGCGGGCGAAGGCCCGCGCGTCTTCACCAGCCTCTATGGCGAGCGCGCCCTGGCGGCGGCGCGCGCCTCCGATCTGATGCGCAAGGCGGGCTTCGTGCGTTCCCCGCTGGAAGGCTTGCCGATCTCGATCAAGGACCTGTTCGACGTCGCCGGCGAGACGACGAAGGCCGGCAGCGTCGCCCTTGACGGCGCCCCGGCCGCGACGGCGAACGCCGTGATCGTGGACCGGCTCCTGGCTGCCGGCGCGGTGCTGGTCGGGCGCACCAACATGACCGAATTCGCCTTCTCCGGCCTCGGCATCAATCCGCATTACGGCACGCCGCTCAACCCGTTCGACCGGGCGGGGGCGCGCATTCCCGGCGGCTCCTCCTCCGGCGCCGCCGTCTCGGTGACGGACGGCATGGCCGCGGCCGCCATCGGCACCGATACCGGCGGCTCGGTGCGCATTCCCGCCGCGCTGTGCGGCATCGCCGGCTTCAAGCCGACAGCGCGGCGCGTGCCGCGCGCGGGCTGCCTGCCGCTCTCGACCAGCCTCGACTCGGTCGGCCCGCTGGCGCCGAGCCTGGCCTGCTGCGCCCTGCTCGACGCCGTGCTGTCGGGCTCCGGCGAAGCCGTTCCGGTGCCGGCCGACATCGCGGGCCTGCGGCTCGCCGTGCCGACCACGCTCGCGCTCGACGGCATGGACGCGACCGTCGCCGCCGCCTTCCGGCGCGCCCTCGACACGCTGTCGCGGGCCGGTGCCCGCATCATCGAGATCGCCGTGCCGGAATTCGCCGGGCTCGCCGGCCTCCAGGCCAAGGGCAGCTTCGCCGCCGCCGAGGCCTGGCACTGGCACCGCGCGCTGATCGCCGAGGCGGGCGAGCGCTACGATCCGCGCGTGCTGGTCCGCATCCGGCGCGGCGCCGAGATGGCGCTGGCGGATTATCTCGACCTCGTGGCGGCGCGCGCAC
>Ga0180223_1001844_pt1 | contig 14595 bp, 10 predicted proteins | sample eDN5th30CKraftOP_FD_151337 | JGI IMG/M metagenome (GOLD analysis project Ga0180223, IMG submission 151337) | Enriched Organic Plus compost microbial communities from Emeryville, California, USA - eDNA 5th pass 30_C Kraft OP (version 2) (version 2) ...
CTGCCCAACCAGGCGAACCGCTTCGCGCTTGAATTCATCAGTGAAAGTTCTTCTGCTGCGTGTCATCGTCCTTCTCTCCAGGCATCATCATGCCATCTGATGTGTCCGGAGAGATAGGGCAAGGCCACATGTACATCACGGGCAGCAGCACGAAGCCATAGACGATTAACCAATTTTTCCACTGCAAAAATTCGATGAACCAGCCCAGCGATTCCGCCGAGGTGACGTTGGCGTGATACATCGCCCAAAAGGCTTTGCTGATGTACCCAACCACCGGATTGGCGACCATCATCGCGGCAAACAGGCCGGTGATGATGAGCGCCGGGCGGATGAAGAGCGACAGCAGGAGCAGGTAGCCCTGCGTCTGGCTGCCGACGAAGGTGCGGTCAGGCGTCATGTGCATGACAGCCCACAGCGGTGCGGCAATGATCGACTGGAGTACCGCCATCAGCCAGCCCACCACTGCGATCATGAAGATGGTGTACGGCAGGCTCGGCAGGAACACGCCGAAATAGAACGCGAGCCGCCCGAGCCACGTTGTGACTTCGGCCAGCGGGGTCAAGAAGTTATAAATGACCCACTGCAAGAACGTATCGGCCAACGGTGTGGCATCGACCTTGGCGCCGAGGAAGCTCACGCTGCCCACTCCCGCCGCGATGGCTTTCAGACCAGAAAGCGAGGTGTGGATCAGCCGGTCGGCGGCAAAGCCCGTCGATTGCAGCAGCGCAAGCACATCGCCCGTGGTTTTGATGCGCGCAATAGCGTCCACATCGCCATCGGTGCCGATCATGGTGCTGGTCACGCGCTCCATGCCCCACTGCACGAAGCCGCTCATGAAGCTGTCACCCCGGCTGCCAAGCGTGTCGATGCTGAGGTCATCCAGGCTGGCCGGAATCAAATTGGACTTGAGATCGGCGGCCCGTGGTGTCGTCGGTTTGGCGTAGCTGGCACCCGATAGCGACTTGCTGATGATGGTGTTGTAAATCGTGGTATAGCTGTTGGCAGCCAGCGATGAATGCGGCCCTTGCGGCAGCGTGTTGAGGTTCGGTGCGGTAGCCTGCGCAACGCTTTCAGCATAGATGCGGCCCAACTCTTCTTTGATACCGCCGAGGCGCTGATAGAAGCCGCCTGCCATTGCCCAGCCATCCTTGGTGATGTCAGTGACGTACTTCTGCATGATCTGTTGCAGCGTGGTGTCGGCTGCAATCTGAGCAGTCAGGCTGGCCGTCAGGGTGCTTTGCGCCTGATTCACAATCTGGTTGAAGCGGTCGCTCGTGACGTTCTCCCAGCCGGATTCGTTGATGGTGGCGGGCCATTCACCAACCCACTGCTCAATGTCCTGCATCACCTTGTTGACGGCGGTCGCCTTGGCGTTCAAAGCGGCGACACGGACTGCTGACATGGCCGTGGCGTTGTCCTGAATCTTGGCCGGATCAAAGATGGACGCCGCTGACGTGGTGGTTTCGGCGGCGATGGCAGCCGGAGCCGAATAGCTGTAGACCTTCACCGAGCCGCAAATCGGCACACCGCCACCCAGATTGGTGACGGCATTTCGATCCTTCGCCTGATAGATCATTGCTTTCTTGCTGCCGCCTTCGGCAATGGTCTGGTCTGGTGCGCTGGCCGCGCTGATGTTCGGCGTGCCGCCGCCGAAGCCTGAAAATGAGGCGTTCACGGTGCGCTTGCACCACGCGACAGCCAAATATTCCTGCGCGAACTGACGGATGTCATATAAGGGGTAGTTCGGGTTCGGTTTTGCGCCGCTTCCGAGTCCCATCTGGGCGCTGGTCGCAGTCAGTGCGCCGTTGATGATCCCGTTCTCTGTGCCGATCTTGAACAGGGTGTTGGCGAAGCCCACACCCCATAGCGCGAACATCATCACGATAAGCTGAATGAAGCTGTATCCGCTGGTGGTCGGCAGCAGCACGCTGCCGCCCGAAACGATCCGCACGGGCGTCCAGAGTGACGACCAGTTGCGGCCCATCGCTTCGCCTTCGTTCGCAGTGTTGGTTACGCCCATGACGGCGACGTAGCTGACGATCAGGCTGGCGACCACCAGCAGGCCGCTGTTGAATACCGAGAAGATTGAAGCCATCACGCTGACGCTGGCATCAACAGTGTCAGGATCGGCCCCCTGTGTCAGTTTTGAAATGACACCGCCGAAGATCCACTCAAGGATTCCGACGCTGACATCAGTGCAAGCGCCTGCGGCGGAATCGCAGGGCGAAAATGGCATGGATGGATCGGCGGCTGCCATTTAGTGTGCTCCTTCTTGATAGCGGTTTTCCTGCATGGGCACGACTGCCGGGCCGAACTCCACGTCATCGTCTTCATCGTCGTCGCCAGTGGATTTGCGGCGCTTGCGTGCGGCAGCACGCTCGGCCAGCACCTGATCGCCACGGTGCTTGTACCTCTCGAATACCGCGCTGGGCCATGTGCCGTCGCGGTCGCGCTGTTCCGCCGCTTCCAGCATCAGACCCAGTACGAAACCGGGATCGGCTTCCAGCAGCCCGGCGATCTGCGCCAGACCGCCCACCGCATACTTGCGCTGGTTGATGTAGGTTCGCCTTGCGGCCTTCTGCGCCCGGCGCTGAGCCTCTTTCAGCTCTTCCAGCCGTTTTTGCTGCCGCGCCACCGTGGCTGCCAGCGCAGCTATTTCCCGCTCTCGCTGTTCTGCCAGTTCCTTGGCTGGGCGGCGTCCCCGTCCTCGCTTCTGTTCCTCTTCCTGCTGCACGTTCGTTCTGCTCCATGTGGCATGTCTCAGACCGAACTATCTGCACAAAATGAAGCATAGTCAATGCTCTACAGAGCACCTTGAAAGCGAGGTTGTCCATGCTTTTTGATTCTTGCAATGCGGTTCGCAAGACTGTTTTTCGAGTATTTTCAAATAGTTATTTTTCTTTGTATATCAAATAGATACATGGACTATTGTCCATGCAGGGATGGCAATAAATTTTCTCTGCTCGTAGCTTACGAGCAACTGCGGACGTGCCGCCACCTAGTTTTCAACTTGCGGCCATGCCGCCAATAAATACTATTTTTTGAGGACAAAAACGCGCCTTTGGCGGTATCATTTGCGTGTGTGTTGTGCGCCTCGCGTGGGGCCAAGATGGTGGTGGTTTTCATCTGTTGCGCCTGCCGCAACAGCGCAGTTACGCATCGCTACGCGACGCCTGCGCAATGGGCTGCGCCCCTTGACCCCCTTCAAGCTGCTTTCAATGGGGGAGGCGGTGCCAACAGGTTTTCAATGAGGGTGGCGGCATGTACCGAATGGAGCTGAACTACATCAGCCGCGACGGCGGCAAGAAGGGCAAACAGCGGGATGCCGCCAAACAAGGCCACAGCTTTTCGGCCACAGCCGCTGCTGCCTACCGCAGTGGCGGCATCGTCACGGACTACCGCACAGGCGTAGTACATGACTACACGCGCAAGCGCCGGATCGGTCACACGGAAATCGTCCTGCCGCCCGGTGCGCCGTCCTGGGCCAGCCACCGCGAGGCACTGTGGAATGCAGTCGAAGCCGCCGAGGCGCGGAAGGATGCACGGCTGGCACATGAGTTCATCGTGGCGTTGCCATATGGACTCACGAAGGAGCAGGAAATCGAGATGGTGCGCGACCTTGCTCAAAGCATTGCTGACCGGCACGGCCTGCCTGTGGACTTCGCAATCCACAAGGACGACCCGAAGAAGTGGGACGGATCAGTGAAGGGGATTGTCGGCCGTCACGCACATCTTTTGATGCCGACACGAGAACTGACGCCAGAGGGTTTCTCGAAGGTCAAGGGGCGCGAGTTCATTGACCGGAAATTGGGGCCGAAAACACTCCGCTACTGGCGCGAACAATGGGCCTTGATCGGCAACACGCATATGGAGCGGGCAGGACTGGGTGAGCGATGGGATCACCGCACCCTCTCAGTACAGCGCGAAGACGCACTGGAACGGGGAGATTTGGCCGCTGCCGAAGAACTCGACCGCCTGCCCGGTGTACACATCGGAGCGGCTGCCACGGCGCTGGAGCGCCAAGGGATCGACACGTACTGGGGCAACCTGAACCGGATCATCCTCGCCAAGAATGCGGAGCGCAGATTGGGGCACGAGCGCAAACGCATTGAAGAGTCGATGGCCGCGCTGGAGCGCCGCCTAGCGGAACTGCGGGCCGCGCAAGAGGCTGACGCCACTCAGCCGGAGCACAGCGATGATGATCCTCGCTGGGCGGCGTTTGAACGCACCTTCATGCACGCAGCCCAGTTCGAGCACGACCTCAGCTTGACCGTTCTGGCCGCACCGCTTGCCGGACTCAAAGCACGTTTCGCGGCGTACATGGATACCGCTGCGGAGCAAGGCATGACGCCGGAAATGTTCGCTCAAGTCTGCGCAAAAGGCATGGCCGAACAGGAGCGCCGGGCTATGCAGGAAGAAGCGGCGAGGGATGCCGATCCCCAACCGCCACAAGAGGATTCCCCTGTTTCTACTCCTGCCCCATGATGCCACCGGCAATGGTGGCAACAGTGTGGAAAGACGGTGGCAGCATGGTGTCAATGATGACGGTAACAAGGTGGTGACATGGTGGAACGATGGTGGCGAGATATTGGTAAGACAGTGGCGGCACTGTGGTGGCTGTGTGTGCGGATGGTGGCAATAACGTGGCGCTTCACCACAATGCAGCCACATTCCCGCCACCATCCCATGCCGATTCGGGAGGGGTGCGCATGAAAGTCTGGGCATTCGATGAGAACCGGGCCGACTTCGTAGATGCTGCGCCGGAGCGGCTGAACGCTGATCCGGTCGGGTGCTACATCATCCGGCGCGGTGATGAAGTGTTCGTCCGCGAGCACGGCCAGGAACGGCCCATGCCTGAGCGGCTGACCGTAGCCGGGGTGTTGTTCGACCGGGAACAATTCGAGGATGCCTACCCCTTGCCTCTGCGAGCGGAGATGAAGCGAGACGGCCAATGGGCGCGGGCACAGTTGCAGACCCGTGACCGTGGAGAAGTCAGTCTGCCGCTGGAATTGCCAATCTGGGTGACGAAAGGGGAGCCAGAATGATCGACCTACGGCGAGCAGCCATCAAGGCACGTCCTGCACTTGCCGTTCTGTCCGCCGAGATTAGCGAGCCATCCCCGGATACGGTGCAGGCGCTGGCGATCGTTGGGCAGATGCTGGACGACATCGAGGCCGGGCGGCACCCGCTCGACCACCCCGACGACTGGCCCCAGCGTGAACGCTGGCCGGATCGTCCGCACTGGGACAGGTGGCGGTGGGCGATCAAGGCGCTTGCCGATGCCAGCGGCACGACCGCCTATTGCAGCGCGAAATATGAATACATGCGCGTCGATACTAGACAGGCGCGGTCTGATGCCCTGACCGGGGCATTGCTTGACATTGCAGACGTGATCGAGCTGGCAAGCGTCCGAGAGCCTAGCGGCACCATCGACAGCTTCCTCGGCCTGTGTGCGGGCAGGACTACCCCGGCCTTAACCATCGACGACATGAACAAGATTGCGGCGGCAGGCTGGACGGGCGAGTTGGAGTCAGTCCGGCTTTCCGGCGATCCGCTGGAATCATTGGCAGGCATCGACGAGATCATCAACCGTGGCGACCGCGAGGCATTTCGCGGGCTGCTGCACGCCATCATCGAGCAGCCGGGCGGCCCCATCGCTGATCGTGTGCGCACGCTCTATGAGCGCGTTAGGCATCGCGCAGCCGATCCAGAGTTTGCGGCGTGGCCGCAGTATCAGGCGGCCTACTGGTTGGCCGTGGCAATGGGCCAGTTCCGGTCTGCCGACGCGACAAACCAGCGATACGCTAATGTCTGGGACGCCATTGAGGACGACCCCACCGAGGCCGAGAAGATGAAACGATGGTCGGCGCTGCGAATGCGGGCCGATGCAATGGCCTCTCTGCTCTGCGTGCAGCCTGTAGGCCGAGAAGCTATGGCAGACGAGGTGCAGCAGTGGATCGACTGGTGGCAGCCGTCCTACGAGGCTGCGCAGCGATTGTCTGCTGACGAGATAGCCGCTCTCAAGACCGGTGGATGGTGGCCGCCTGCTGCCGATAGGCAGGTCGCAGAGATGCCACCACCAGTGGCACAGCGGCAAGTACCGAGCGACGATCCGGCCATCCTGCACGCTCTCTACACGCTGGCCGACTATCCCGTACTCGCCGCGCTGGCAGCCGAGCGCACGGAGGCCACACGGCTAGATGGCCGGGCTTGCCGAGCCATCTATGAGGATGCACGGCAGCGCATCGACTGGCAGGCCATGCCGCCCCATGAGCGCGAGTTTGCGCAGCGGCTGGGCGTGGGGCCATGAGCACTGCCCGCGACATCGAGGGGGCGATGCTGGAGCGATGCCTCCAGATTGTCACCACGCCGGGCGCTGTGCCCCGAGATCAGGCGGAGGCCAACGTTTGCCGTTTGGCCGGGATGATCGTGGACGGCAGGTATCCAGAGGCAGGCAAGCGACTGTCGGATGCGGCCACAGCCTACTTTGCCGACCATCCAGAGCAGCAAGTGCCGTCCGCCGAGGTTGTGCGGCGTGGCTGGATCATCAACGCCCCACGGCTGCGGGATCGGCTGGAGCGCCTGCTGGCGGGGTTTGTTGGTGTTTCATCGTGTTCAGAAAACGGTAGTTTGATGAACAGTCGGCAACGGCATCGTTACATCTGGTCAAACAGCCTCTCCGTTGTTAAAATTTCCGTCAACTTTTCAAAGTCCGCCAAACATGCGTTTGCTGGACATATTCATGTGCGACGGAAGCGAACGGCATGGGGCAACGCATCGGGTACGCCCGAGTTTCGACAGATGACCAGAACCTTGACTTGCAGCTTGACGCGCTGCATCGAGCTGGCATCGCTGACGGCTGCCTGTACTCCGACACCGCCAGCGGTAAGGATGCCGAGCGCAAAGAACTAGCTGCATGCCTGAAAGCACTCCGCGAGGGCGACACCCTCGTGGTTTGGCGTCTTGACCGGCTGGGGCGCAGCCTACCCGACCTTGTGCGCATCGTCGGTGAGCTAGAAAAGAAGGGCGTCGGTTTTGAAAGCCTCACCGAAAAAATCGAAACAAGCAGTGCTGCGGGCAAGCTGGTTTTCCATGTTTTTGCCGCACTTGCCGAGTTCGAGCGCAACCTGATCCGCGAACGCACCCGAGCAGGGCTTGTGGCCGCTCGTGCCCGTGGCCGGTCGGGTGGCCGCAGGCCAAAGCTGACACCTCAGCAGATCAAAGAGATCAAGCGACTGATGACTGACCCGACCATTCCGGTCAGTCAGATCGCTGAACGCTACAACGTATCCAGAACGACTATCTACAAGGTCGCACCACGCCGGGAATCGGAAGTGGTCGAGGCCCAGCCAGTGAAGAAGAAACCATGATCCGTGACATTCTCCAGCAATACAGGGACGAATCCGCTTTCAACCGTGACTTGGGCGACCGCTTCGAGCGGCTGATGCGGGCCTACCTCAAGCTCGACCCGCAGTACCTTGCATTGTTTGAAGATGTCTGGCTCTGGAAGGATTGGCCGCAGCGGGAAGCCCTTGGCTATAAGTTGCCGGACACCGGCATCGACCTGGTAGCGAAGCTGCGCGATGAGGATGGTTACTGCGCGATCCAGTGCAAGTTCTACGACTCTCCGATTCCGTTGGGCGATCTGGGTAACTTCTTCACACTCTCTGGCAAGGGTGGCTTTACCCAGCGCCTTATCGTGGCAACTGCGCCGCTCTCCAAGCACGCGGCGGATGCGCTGGAAGGGCAGACCATTCCGGTCGAACTGATGACCTTGGAGGACTTGGAAGCCTCCCCGATTGACTGGTCGCAGTTCTCGCTGGACAAGCCCGATCAACTGCGCAAGCTGCCCAAGAAAGCCCCTCGCCAGCATCAGAGCGAAGCCCTGGCCAATGTCACCAAAGGCTTTCAGGCCCACGACCGTGGCAAGCTCATCATGGCCTGCGGCACGGGCAAAACCTACACCTCGCTCATCATTGCCGAGCAGATGGTAAAGCCGGGCCAGAACATCCTGTTCCTGGTGCCATCCATCGCGCTGCTGTCGCAGACGTTGCGGGCGTGGACAGCCGATGCCAGTGTGCCGTTGCGCTGCTTTGCGGTGTGCTCGGATAGCAAGGCCAGCCGCAATGAAGAAGACATGCGCATCTACGAACTGGCTTATCCGGCCACGACGAATGCAAACAAGCTGGCGGCCTCCCTCACCGCAACGCAGGACGAGAGCGCCATCACGGTGATCTTCTCGACCTATCAGTCCATTGAGGTGGTGCATCAGGCGCAGCAGAAAACCGGCATGGTGTTCGACCTGGTGGTGTGCGATGAGGCACACCGCACTGCGGGCTATACCGCTCCCGGCGAAGATCATTCCGCATTCGTGCGCGTCCATGACAACGCCTACATCAAGGCAAACAAGCGGCTTTACATGACCGCCACGCCGCGCATCTACGCCGAAGCCAGCAAGAGCAAGGCCGAAGAAAACGATGTGCAAGTGTTCTCGATGGACGATGTGGCCACCTTCGGCCCGGTGTTCCATCAGCTTCGCTTCGATGAAGCTGTCCGGCGCGATCTGCTATCCGACTACAAGGTGCTGGTGATCGCTGTTGATGAATTGCACGTCAGCAGGGTGCTCAACAAGCGCATCGCCGACAGCGGCGATGAACTCAAGCTGGATGACGCGGTGAAAATCGTCGGCTGCTGGAACGGCTTGGGCAAGCACGTCGCCGCCGAGGATGGCATGGATATCAGTGTCGATCCTCAACCAATGCGCACTGCCATCGCTTTCGCGCAGTCGATCAAGCACTCCAAGCTGCTGACCGCCGAGTTCGAGCGCATTTCCGACGACCTGGGCGACCAGATCGACTATCTCCCCGCACTGGAGGCCAAACACGTCGATGGCACCATGAACGTGGTCGAGCGCAACCAGAAGCTCTCCTGGCTCAAGGACAACATCGGCAAGGAAGAGCCGGTATGCCGCATCCTGACCAATGCCCGCTGCCTCTCCGAAGGCGTGGATGTCCCGGCACTGGACGCTGCCATTTTCCTGAACCCCCGCGATTCCGTGGTGGACGTGGTTCAGTCAGTCGGTCGCGTGATGCGCAAAGACCCGGCTGGCCGCAAGAAGTACGGCTATGTGATTCTGCCCATCGGTATCCGCAAGGACACTTCGCCCGAAACAGCACTTGATGACAATAAGAAATACCGCGTGGTTTGGCAGGTGCTCAACGCTTTGCGCGCCCACGATGACCGGCTGGACAAGCAGTTCGCCACCATCGACCTGACAGGCAAAGGCAATGGCGTGGTGAACGTCATCGGCGTGGGCGGCGGCAACGAGAAAACCGATGCCTTCGGCGGAGAGCAGCTTGGCTTTGCCTTCGATCCGGAGGAACTTGGCAAGTGGCAGGACGCCATGTTTGCCAAGATCGTCACCAAGTGCGGCAACCGCCGCTACTGGGAGGACTGGGCCAAAGACATCGCCGAGATTGCCGACCGTCACCAGATGCGCATTCGCGCCCTGCTGGAGAAACCGTATTCCAAGGGAAAGAAAGCGTTCGACGAGTTCCTCAAAGGTGTGAGGAAGAACCTCAACCCCAGCGTCAGCCAGAATGACGCCATCGAGATGCTGGCCCAGCACATCATCACCAAGCCGGTGTTCGATGCGCTGTTCGAGGGCTACGCCTTTACCAGCAAGAATCCCGTGTCGCAGTCCATGCAGAAAATCATGGACATCCTCGATGCGCAGGCGCTGGACAAGGAGCATGAGACGCTGGAGGGTTTCTATGCCAGCGTGCGCGAGCGGGCCTCGGGAATCACCGACCCGAAAGGGCGGCAAAAGATCATCGTCGAGCTGTACGACAAGTTCTTCAAGACCGCTTTCCCGCGCATGGTCGAACGGCTGGGCATTGTCTACACGCCGGTCGAGATCGTGGACTTCATCCTGCACAGTGCCGACGCCGCCCTCCAGGCACACTTCGGCACCCGGCTGGCTGACCAGAACGTCCACATCCTAGACCCCTTCACCGGCACCGGTACTTTCCCCGTGCGGCTGATCGAAACGGGGCTGATTCCGCCTGACAAGCTGCCCTACAAGTACCGCCATGAGATGCACGCCAACGAGATCGTGTTGCTGGCCTACTACATCGCCGCCATCAACATCGAGGAAGCCTTCCATCGCGTAACAGGACAGGAGTATGAGCCGTTCCCCGGCATCGTACTCACCGACACCTTCCAGATGAACGAGCCGCAGACCGGCGATCTGGATGAAGGCTTGCCAGAAAACCACAAGCGTGCCGATGAGCAGAAAGCGCGTGATATTCGGGTGATTGTTGGCAACCCACCGTATTCAGTTGGTCAGGACAATGCTAATGACAACAATCAGAACCTGAAGTATCCCAAGCTGGATGGGCGCATCGCTGCGACCTACGCTGCACACTCGACCGCAACACTCAAGAACAGTCTTTACGATTCGTACATCAGGGCCTTCCGCTGGGCATCCGACCGCATCAAGGATGAGGGCATCGTCTGCTTTGTGACCAACGGTGGCTGGATTGACGGCAACACGATGGACGGCTTCCGCAAGACCTTGCAGGACGAGTTTTCGGATGTGTACGTCTTCAATCTACGCGGAAATGCACGCACCCAAGGCGAACAGCGCCGCAAAGAGGCGGGCAACGTCTTTGACTCAGGTTCGCGCACGCCAGTGGCCATTACCCTGCTCATCAAACGAAAAGGCCATCAGGGCAAGGCTGCGATCCACTACCACGATATTGGCGACTATCTCAGCCGTGAGCAAAAGCTGGAGATCGTCAGTAGCTTTGGCAGTTACCAGCAGGTGCCGTGGCAAACCCTTGAGCCTAACGAGTACCACGATTGGATCAATCAGCGCAGCGGGGATTTCAACGCCTTCGTTCCGTTCAATGATGAGCCGGGTGCAATCTTCGCCTTTAGATCGAACGGAGCAATGACGAATCGTGATGCGTGGGTATATAACTCCGGACGCGCTGCGCTCGCGGACAATGTAAGCAGAATGATGAGCTTCTATAACGCTGAAGTCGCCAGATGCCTTGGAGAAGTTCGCTCGCTTAGCACTCAAAAGGAACGTGAAGCACTTGCTTCAACTCTAGTGACCATTGATTCCAAGATGATCAAGTGGACGGCGGGACTCATTTCGAACTTGAGTAGGGGGGTCACCGGCGAGTTCTCTGGAAATCATATTCGCAAAGCCTTATATCGACCGTTTAATCGGGTCTGGCTTTATTACCACCCGACCTTTGTTGAACGTCCGGGAGGATTCCGACAACTGATTCCTTCCGAATGCCATACGAACTGCGTAATCCAGCTAACCGGAACAGGAAAAAGCAAGGACTTCTCGTGCCTGATGGTAGATTCGATGGCCGATAGAGACTGCATTTCCGGCGGTCAATGCTTTCCCCTCTACTTGTACCCAAAAGCTACTGACGCCGATCCACAGGGCGGTTTTGGCTTTGGCGGCGACGATGCCGGCTTGGCCGACGCCAATGGCTACATCAAGCGTGACGGCGTCACTGACGTGGCACTAACCAACTTCCGCCAGCATTATGGCGACGAGTCGATCACCAAGGAAGACATCTTTTATTACGTCTATGGCGTTCTACATTCACCCGAGTATCGCGAGCAGTATGCAGCCGACCTCAAGAAGGTGCTGCCCCGCATTCCCTATGCGCCGGACTTCAAGGCATTCAGCCAGGCGGGGCGCAAGCTCGCCGACCTGCATCTGAACTACGAAACGGTGGAGCCGTGGCCGGTGCAGGAGGATGCCAAGCCCAAGGGCGATCTGAATGACCTGGCTTACTACCGCGTCGAGAAGATGCGCTTTGCCTCGCTCGGCGGTAGAAACAAGGACAAGAGCGTCATCGTCTTCAACAGCCGCATTACCCTGCGCGGTATCCCGCTGCAAGCCTACGACTATGTGGTCAACGGCAAGAGCGCCATCGAGTGGGTCATGGAACGCTATCAGGTCTCCACCGACAAGGATAGCGGCATCAAGGATGATCCCAATGACTGGTGCCGCGAGCACAACGACCCGGCCTACATCCTCAATCTCGTCAAGCGTGTTATTCGGGTGAGCATGGAGACCAATCAGATTGTCGACTCGCTGCCGTCATTGCTGAAGGATAAATCATGAACACCAAGAGCAAACCTGTTTCCGAAAATCCGACTGCGCATCAGCCTCTGCGCAGCTTTCGTGAGCCAAGAGCAACGGAATGGCATAAGTTAGATGCAACGGAACAGGATTCTCTTTCGGACGATGAGAGAAAACAGGCCAAATCAAGGGCGGAGCATGCTCGTGAGAGGCTAGAACAGACGCTTTTAGCCGCGCTGAAGATGGAACATGTCATGATATTGGCAGGTTCCGGGTGTTCCTATGGAGTCGTCGGCAGTAACGGTTCCAAAGGGCCGTCTATGACGGAACTGTGGAATACAGTCGTTGGCAGCGAGGCCACAGAGTCAGCAAAGAAGGTGGCAGGCCGCGTTCAATACAACATTGAAAATAAAGATATAGAAGCATTTCTCTCCCAAATTGAAGGCTGGCTTTCGTTGATGGGAGATGACACTGAGGTTTCTGCATTTCTCAAAACCGCAAAACAAAAAATTCTGGAGAAATGCGGCGGATTCATTGAAGGAGCGCCTCTAACTGCCCACAAATCCTTTCTGCATCGCCTGTCTCGCCGAAGAGTGAGAGATCAGAGGTTAAAGGTTTTTACCACAAACTACGATCTTTGTTTTGAGCGTGCAGCAGCCGAGCTTGGATGCATCCCCATCGACGGATTCTCTTTCTCCAATCCCCGCCATTATGACCCCCGTTTTTTTGACTACGATATTATTCGCAGAACTCGATCAGGCGACAAGCAAAGCACATATCTAGAAGGCGTTTTCCAATTATACAAACTGCATGGGTCAGTCAATTGGGAAAAGCAAAACAACGGAACAATCAAGGAAGCCCAGCAGCCTGATCCAGAGCGTGCTTGCCTGATCTATCCGGCCAGCGGAAAATACCAGAAGAGCTACGATCAACCATATCTTGAATCAATCTCACAGTATTTGGCAGCAATACGTGAGCCAAACACTTGCGTATTGGTCGTGGGCTTCGGATTTAATGATGACCATTTGTCTCAACCACTTCTATCTTCCGTTCAATCCAACCCTCATTTGCGCGTAATTATTGTCGATCCATCACTCCAAGATAAAGCAGAGAACGAAGGCGAGGCCAATCGCTTTCACAAAGCGTTATTCGAAGCATCCGAAAGTGGTGAGGATGTATGGTTTATTAACGCTACTTTTGACCAATTCGCCGAATTAATTCCAGATCTGAAATCATTAACTCCGCCAGAGCGGCTATTCCTCGCCGTTCAAGGAACTCAGAAAGGCGCGGGACATGATTAACTTAGATGATGAATTTCCTAAAGGCTTGCTTAGGCCAGAACTCTTTCTGGGAGTTGCCTCTTCCATTTCGGCCAGGAGCGTCTCTGTTAATCTAAGCTCCGCAGGTCAGCCCAGCGGCTCTCATTATTCTGGTGGGCGATATGGTCGCGGGGAGGTTGGGGAATTCATCTTAATAGAAGGTCAGCAAAATATTCTGTTAGGCCGCATCACCGAGGTGAAACTCCGGGAACCGGAAAGACGCAGTATTCGCTCTGACTATGTTGGTCGAGAGGAGTTGGATGCTATTGGTCAGATCCAGCTTCTTGGTTGTATCTCTATGCATGATCTTCGCGTTACAGCAGGAGTTGATGCCTACCCTCGTTTAGGTGATCGCATTTATGCTGCGCCACACCACTACATCTCATTGCTACCCCTTTTGATGGAAAGAAAAGGAGACGAGCCTGCCATTACCTTGGAACTCGGACATATCGACTCTGCTGGAGAAAGTAAGGTTTTCGTTAAACCAGAGAAGCTATTTGGACGCCATTGCGCAATTCTGGGGGCAACGGGTGGTGGAAAAAGCTGGACTACAGCAAAAATCATTGAGGAGTGTATAAAACATCAAGCAAAAATAATTCTGCTTGATGCCACGGGGGAGTACCTGGATTTTGAAGGTGATCATATAGTTAATTGCCACCTCGGAACCCCAGTAAAGTTATCAAAGTCTTCTGAAGAGTGCTCTTTCCCGCAAAGTAGTTTCATAGAATCCGATTTTATTGCCCTCTTTGAGCCCTCTGGTCGAGCACAAGGGCCTAAGCTCAGGTGGTAATCCCCCCATTTTTAGCGCTTGCCAGAAGTAGGAACGCTACGCGGCCATAGCCAGCCGCTGTTTCGGGGTAAATCCGCCCAGAGCCATATTCGGGCGCTCATGATTGTATGACCACATCCACTGCGTGGCGATGCGCTGGACATGATCCAGATCGTCCCAGTGATACTGGGATAGCCATTCGTATCGCACCGTCCGGTTGAACCGTTCGACGTAGGCATTTTGTTGCGGCTGGCCCGGCTGAATGGGTAATCCCCCCATTTTTAGCGCTTGCCAGAAGTAGGAACGCTACGCGGCCATAGCCAGCCGCTGTTTCGGGGTAAATCCGCCCAGAGCCATATTCGGGCGCTCATGATTGTATGACCACATCCACT
>Ga0180223_1001846_pt1 | contig 14559 bp, 10 predicted proteins | sample eDN5th30CKraftOP_FD_151337 | JGI IMG/M metagenome (GOLD analysis project Ga0180223, IMG submission 151337) | Enriched Organic Plus compost microbial communities from Emeryville, California, USA - eDNA 5th pass 30_C Kraft OP (version 2) (version 2) ...
CCAGCAGCCTGTCCAGCGCGGCGGAATAATGCTTCTGCGCGGCGATTTCGCCGGACGCGACGCCGAAGTTCACCGACGCCACCGCGACGGCGGCGGCCACGTCCACGCCCATGGGCGGCGCGCCGTCCATGCGGTCGAGCGTGACGACATCGCCCGCGGCATCGACGATCGCCACCGCAACCCTGGCGCCCTTATTTGCGGCTTCGCCGACTATATGATCGGCGATCGCCTGCGCCCGGCCGAGCCGCGCCTGCGCGCTTGCCCTGGGCGCAGGGGACAGGCCGGTGCCCTTGATGCCGGGATCGGGCGGGCCGCCATAGGCATCGACCCAGCGGGCCATATCGTCGCCATGCTGCGGGCTATAGTCTATGCCCAGCGCATAGCTGATGATCAGGTCTTCGAGATTGGCGGGCTTGCCGTCCACGATCAGCTCCGAAGGCTCGACGCCCGCCAGCTTCACGAATGGCCCGATGCCCAGGCCCGTGGCCATCGCGCCGAGCACCGTGCCTTCCTTCTCGACCAGCATCGCCCCGCCGCCAGGGAAAGGCTGGTCCCGCAGCACGGCCTGATAGCTGGCGAAGACAGCCGGGCTGAACTTGGCCATGCGCGCCGCGAAGCTGGCGCTCGGTTCCCCGTTCGCCGCCGCGCCGAAGGCCTTCGCCCGGACGATTGCCAGCGCGCCGGGGGCGCATCCATCCATCCGCACCGCGCTGACGGGCGATCCCGATGAATCGACGACGATGAACGTGCCGGTTTGGCGCAGGGCCTCGGTCTTGTCGACGGCGCGGGCCAGCAGCGAGCGCGCCGTGGCGAGCCGGGTCGGGGAGGGGAGGGAACCCACATTGTTCTCCATCTTAATCGAACTGATTCTTTTTTGATTACGATCAATATAAAACTATGTCTTGAGTCGAGTCAAGGCGGCTGGCACATTGGCCGGAGGTACCAGGAATGCAGTATAGGTTACGCCAATGCCCCCAAGTCTGCGTGAACGCCGCAAAGCGGAGAAGCTTCAGGCGATCCGTAATGCCGCGCGCCAGTTGTTCACGACGCATGGTTTCCACGAGACCCCGATGCGCGAGGTTGCGCGCATCGCCGATGTCGGCTTCGGAACCGTTTCCGCCTATGCGAGCGACAAGGCAGGGCTGGCGGCGATGCTGTTCGTGGAGGATCTGGACCAGCTTGACCCGATCTTCACCGAGGTTCGGCCCGACGTGCCGCTGCTCGATCAGGTGGTGGACAATTTCGCGTTCACCTTCCGCTTCTGGGCCAGCAAGCCGGAGCTGAGCCGCGTCGTCCTGCCGATGCTGGGCAATACCGACAACCCCTATGTCGACATCATCATGCGCAGGCGCGCCGGCGTTCGCGCCGCGCTGATCGCCTGGCTGTTCCAGTTCAAGCAACAGGGCCTCATCGGGCATCAATGGAACCTTGAGCAGGCCGGGGAGCTGCTGTTCGCGCTCTACATCGCGTCGGTCAACGAATGGCTGAGCGCGAACGAGTCCGACGTGGAAAGCGGCATCGAACGCATGCGCTATCTGATGGAAATCCCGATCCTGGCCCTTGTGAGCCGGCCGTCGAGGAAGTCGGGCAAGGACGCCAAATGAAACGGCGCGATCACCCGATCGCGCCGCCCATCGTTTAGCGCCTCCCTAGAACCGGACGGACAGAGTCACCCCGTAGGTGCGCCCTTCGGCCGGCGTGGTCAGGTCGCCCACATCGGTTTCCGCCAGGAACGCGGCGTAGACCTTGTCGAACAGGTTCTTGCCCCACAGCGACAGGGTCAGCCCGTCATTGGCCGTGCTGTAGGCGATCGACGCGTTGACCAGATCATAGGCGGGCTGCCTCACCCTGTTCTCGACCTCGGCATACCATCCGTCATTATGGTAGTAGTTGGCGTTGAGATCGAGATGGCCGTTGCCCATGTCTATCCGGTAATTGCCGCCGATGTTCAGCGTCCAGTCGGGCGCGGCCTGCAACCTGTTGCCGGTGGCATCGTCGGTCCCGATGACATTGCCGCCATTCGGCCCGGCGGCCGGCGGCGGAAAGACCGGCACGCGCGGCGTCGCGGTGAAGGCGTTGGTGAATGATTTGTACCGGTGGTGCAGCCAGCTTGCGCCCGCGTTCAGCGTAAGGCCGCCGGTCACGTTGACGGTCAGGTCGGCGTCGACGCCATAGAGCTTGGCGCCCGACCCCTGATAGGCGGTTATCAACCCGTTGTTGATCAGCTGGACCTGTATGTTCTTGTAATCATAATAGAAGCCGGCCAGATTCAGCCGCACGCGGCGATCGAACAGGTCGCTCTTTATGCCGGCTTCGAACGCATCGAGTATTTCGGGCTTCAGCACCTCGGCGGGGTAGGCCTGGATCAGATAGGCGCCGCTCTTGAAGCCGCGATTATAGGAGGCATAGGCGAGCAGCTCCGGCGAAAAGCGATGGTCGAGCGCCAGACGCCAGCTGGCCTCGGAGAAGCGCTTGCGCCCGGTCGAAATATCGGTGGCGACGATAAAGCCATTGGGAAGGACAATATCCCTGCGGCCGTTCACCTTGCGAAGATCCGTGGTGTAGCGGATGCCCGCCGTCACATTGGTGTCCTCGCCGAGCGGCAGCGTCGCCTGGCCATAAGCGGCGAGCGATTGCACCGAGGTCGAGGAGTTCTGGACCGACGAGGCGCCGGACGGAATGGCGAGGCCGTTCGTCACCGTCGGATCATAGCCCGACTTCGCCCAGAAATAATAGCCGCCGACGATCCACTGCAACCCGCCTGCGGACTGGGGCTGGATCTGGAATTCCTGGCTGAACTGGCGGTCATATTGTCCGATATAGGTGTTGACGATGGGCAGGAACGTCGCGTCATAATCCAGATCGGTGTTGTTCGTGGACTTGCGCGCCGCGGTGATGCTCTGGAATTCCAGCGAGCCGATATCCTGCACGATCGTCAGGCTGCCGCCATATTGCTCCAGCCTTGCATGGGGTTGCAGGCTCGCGCTGACGTCGAAGGGGCCGCCGGTGAAAGGCAGGCCGATCGCGTTCAGGCCGCCGTCGATAACGCGCATGCCCGGCAGCGAGCCGGTCGTTTCGGCATAGTCGCCGGAAAGCGTGACGGTCGTCGTCGGGCCGGGCTGCCAGCGGATCTTGCCGCGCGCGGCGATGTTGCGGCCGGCATAGACGTCCCGGCCATTGGCGAGATTGGTGCCAAAGCCCTTGCCGCGATTCTGGTAATAGACCGAGACATTGGCGGCGAGGCCGTCGGCGAGGCCGCCGTTGAGATAGGCCGAGCCGGTGACGGTATCGAGATTGGCATAGCCGATGCTGAAGTCCATCGCGGGGCGTTCTTCGGGCTGGCGGGTGGTGATCTGGATGAGGCCGCCCGTCGCGTTGCGGCCGAACAGGGTGCCCTGCGGGCCCTTGAGGACGGCGACCTGCTCCACATCGGTCAGGTTGAGCAGGGACGCACTCATCGCGCTGATATAGACGCCGTCAATATAGGTGGCGACCGGGTTCTCGATGCCGGGACCGTTACTGCTCGTCCCGATGCCGCGGATCTTCGGCTGCGCGAAGATGCCGGCGGCCACCGTGTAATTGAGGCCGGGGGTGATCGCGATGAGGCCGCTGGTGGCGTCGATGCCCGTCGAGGCAAGCACGTCGCCGCTGATCGCCGTGATGGCGATCGGTACGTTCTGGATATTCTCCGCCCGGCGCTGCGCCGTCACGATTATGTCCTGGATCGATGCGCTATCGGGCGCATCCTGGCTCCAGGCCGGCTCCGCCAGCAGCAAACCGCCAAGAGCAACAGACACCATGAATGAAGATTTTCGCATAACGGGCACGCTCTCCTCCCTCTCTCTTTTTATCGCCAAACCCCACCGGTTTGACCGTATTCTATTATGATTATGATCAAAAAAGATTTGATGGTCAATATATCGATTATGCAGATTTCCTCAATCGCGATCCCGTACCGATTTCCATGTGGCGCTCACCTTGATCCAGGCCCGGTCCGGCGCGCTCTTCATGTTGGATATGCCGGTGCGATGCCCCGCGATCGGGGTGCGGTCGGGTACAGCGTAGCAGCGGTGAAGGAGCGATGTGCTTTCATAGGCTTATGGATGAACGCGGAGGAACGCAACTGAGACAATCCGGGCCTTCCTGATTTCATCTGCAAGCCTCTTTTCCGGCCGGTCTTGCAGGAAATTTCGCCTTTGCTCTAGACATAATCGATTGTGATCGATTATGTACATGTTCTATTCAAAAACAGGACGATTCTTGCTGCTTTGCCGCCAAATCGAGGAGAGCGGGTGTGGAAAACCGGAAATATTTGCTCAACTGCTGGTATGGGCTCGGATGGGCGACGGAAATCGATGACGGCCAATTGCTGAGCCGTAAGATTCTCGGACGGAATCTCATCGCCTTCCGGGATGCCGAGGGCCGCCCGGCCGCGCTGCGCGATCGCTGCCCCCACCGCATGGCGCCGCTGAGCCGTGGCGTGCTGCGGGACGGTGTCGTGCAGTGCCAATATCACGGCCTGTGCTTCGACGGCGCCGGCCGCTGCGTCGAAAACCCCCTCGGCCCTCTGCCCGAACGCGCCAGGGTGGAAAGCTTCGCCGTCGTGGAGCGGGACAAGATGCTGTGGATCTGGCCGGGAGATGCCGCGCTGGCGGACCCGGACCAGATCCCGGATTACAGCTTCCAGAATCATGACGGGGTGGACGGCGACTGGGTGGTGTTCGGCTACACCCATGTCGAGGCGGATTATCAGCTCGAAACCGACAATCTGCTCGACCTGTCGCATACCGAATTCCTGCATGCCGGTTCGTTCGGCGGGCGGGGCTTCATCCAGAACGGCGAATTCCAGCTGCGCGATTTCGGGAATGAAATCCATTCCAACTGGTGGATGCCCGATATCCCGTTCATCGACCCGAAAACGCGCACGCCGACGGGCAAGCGGCTCGATCATTTCCTCGACATGCGCTGGAATGCGCCCAGCAACATGCGCCTGCATGTCAGCTTCCTCCCCCAGGGCGTCCATGCCGACCGCAAGGATACGAAGCGCGACGACCTGCCCGGCCAGTTCTCGGCCCATATCATCACGCCGGAGGACGACGGGTCGTGCCATTATTTCTGGAGCGCGAACAAGCCGACCGGCGCCGGTCCGTTCGTGGGCGGGCTCGACAAGGATGCCGGCCTCGCCCTCTTCAAGCTCGCCTTCGAGGTCGAGGACAAGCCGATGATCGAGGCGGTCGAGGCGAACATGGAAGGCGATTTCTGGGGCGAAGAGCCCGTCATCCTGCCCAATGACGCCGGAGGCATAAGGGCGCGCCGCCGCCTCGCCAAACTTATCCGCGACGAACAGGCGGCCGCGGGCGGCAAGGAGGCTCAGGCCGACAAGCAGCGGCTTGCCCAGCCCGCCGAATGAAGCCCGCGCCGGGGCCGCGCGGATCAACCGAACATAATCCTGAACGAAATTGGAGAGCCGAGTGAGTGAGAAGAGAAAGGCCGCACTGGTCACGGGTGCCGCGACCGGCATCGGCCGCGCCATTGCCATCGCCCTTGCGGAAAATGGCTTCGATGTCGCGATCAACTACAGCCGAAGCGAAGGCGCGGCCCTTGAAACGCTGGCCAGGGTCAAGGAAGCCGGCGCCGTCCGTGCGGCCGCATTCCGCGCGGACGTGAGCGACGAAGCGGACGTTATCCGGATGATCGCCGAGACGGAGGCGCTGTTCGGCGGCGAGCTGGACCTGCTCGTCAACAACGCGGGCACCACCAGCGAGGTGCCGCCCCATAAGTTCGACACGATGGAGGTGGAGGATTTCGACCGGGTTTTCGCGGTCAATGTGCGGGGGACTTTCCTCGTCACCAAGCATGCCTGCCGGCTGCTGAAGGCGATGCCGAAGGCGAATGTCGTGAACACGGCGAGCATCGTCGGCCTGCGCCCCGGCCCGCAGCCGCTGCCCTATTCGTCGAGCAAGGCGGCGATCATCTCGATGTCGCAGACCATGGCGGGCGCGCTGGGGCCGAATATCCGGGTGAACGCGGTGGCGCCGGGCTGGCTGGAAGGCGACTGGATGGAGCGGACGCTGGGCGACAATTACGAACGGCTGATGGAACGCCGGGCGAAGATGACGCCGCTCAAGCGCTGCGCCCGCGTCGAGGATGTCGGCGAGGCCGTCGTCACCCTGGCGACCCGCCTGCCCTTCACCAGCGGGCAGACCATCGTGATCGACGGCGGGTACAGCTTCGTCAACTGATCGAAAGATGCGGCGTGAAGGCCGCGCAAGCAGAAAAGGATTTCCGATGAGAGGCGTCACGCCCTTTCCCCCCGAATTCGCGGCCCGCTATCGCGCCAAGGGCTATTGGCGGGACCAGCCGCTGCGCGTGGTGTTCAAAATATGGTGCGATGCCTTTACCGATCGCATCGCCGTCAGGGATAGCGAGCGGGCGCTGACGTTCAGTGAACTGGACGCGGCCTCGACCAATCTCGCGCTCAACCTGCTGAACCTGGGCATCCGTCCGGGGGAGCGGGTGGTGGTTCAGCTGCCCAATGTCATCGAGTTCGCGGTGCTGCACTTCGCCTTGCAGAAGATCGGCGTGATGCCCGTGCTCGCGCTGCCGCCGCACCGCTTCCGGGAAATCAGCTTCTTCGTGAAGACGGCCGAAGCGGTGGCGGTGTTCTCACCCGTGGCGCACCGCGATTTCAGCTTCACCGACATGATCGACCGCATCCGGGCCGAGGCGCCCTGCCTCAAATATGGCATCGTGATCGGGGACGCGCCGGAGGGCTTCTTCTCGCTCGCGGAACTGATCGCGAAACCGGCGTCCGGCGACCCGTCGGCGCTGGACGCTATTACGATCGATCCGACCGATCCCGCGCTGTTCCTGCTTTCGGGCGGCACCACCGGCATCCCGAAGCTGATCCCGCGCACCCATAACGACTATGCCTATAACAGCCGCATGGCCGCCTCGGTCTGCGGTATTGACAAGGACAGCGTGCTGCTCGACGTGCTGCCGATCGGGCATAATCTGCCGCTCGGCTGTCCGGGGCTTCAGGGGTTTCTCCTGAACGGCGCGACGACGCTGCTGCATACCAGCACGGCACCGGAAGAGATTTTCCCGTTGATCGAGCGGTTCGGCGTCACCCATATCCATGCCGTGCCCGCCTTGCTCGTCCGCTGGACCGAAAGCCCGCTGGCGAGCCAATATGACCTGTCGAGCGTGCGGGTGATCCAGAGCGGCGGTCAACGGCTTCAGCCGGAAATCCGCAGGCGCACGGCGCGGGTGTTCCCCAATGTCACCGTGCAGGAGAATTTCGGCATGGCCGAGGGGCTGCTGATGTTCGTCCGCCTCGACGATCCCGAAGATGTGCGGATGGAGACGGTCGGGCGGAAAATCTGCGAGGATGACGAAATCCTGCTGCTCGGCGAGGACGACCAGCCGGTGGCGTTCGGCGAGGTCGGCGAGCTTTGCTGCCGCGGCCCCTATACGCTGCGGGGCTATTATGACGCGCCCGAGCATAATGCCCGCGCGTTCACCCCGGACGGCTTCTACCGCTCCGGCGACCTGATGCGCCAGCATCCCTCCGGCAACTATATGGTCGAGGGGCGCAAGAAGGACCTGATCAACCGGGGCGCGGAGAAGATCAGCGCCGAGGAGATCGAGGAGCTGATCCTCCAGCATCCGGCGGTCGAGAATGTCGCCTGCGTGCCGATGCCCGATCCGGTGCTGGGGGAGCGGAACTGTGCCTGCGTCGTGCTGCGCAACGGCTCTTCGCTGGAACTGGGCGAGCTGGTCGATTTCCTCGGCCAGTTCGAACTGGCCAAGTTCAAATATCCCGAACGGATAGAGCGCTTCGAGGAATTTCCGCTCAGCAATTTCGGCAAGGTTTCGAAGAAGGATCTGACGGCCATCGTCGCCGGGCGCGTGAGCGCGCAATGAGCCTTGTTCGCATGGAAAGCCATGGCGGCGCGCGGCTGATCGTCCTCGATGATCCCACGCGTCGAAACCTGCTGTCGGGCGAGCTGTGCCGCCAGATCAGCGAGGCCGTGGCGCGGGCCAATGCCGATCCGGCGGCGAGCGCGATCGTCATCACCGGCGCGCCGCCCGCCTTCTGCGCCGGGGCGCATCTCGACGATCTGGAGGCTGCCGCCAGGGGAGAGACGGAAACGCTCCATCTCGTCTATCGCTCGTTCATCGACGTCGCCGACAGCGCGCTGCCGACCATCGCGGCGGTGAACGGGATCGCCGTCGGCGCGGGCATGAACCTCGCGCTCGCCTGCGACATCAGGCTGGCGGCGGAGGACGCCCGTTTCGACTGCCGCTTCCTCAAGATCGGCCTGCATCCGGGCGGCGGCCATGGCTGGATGCTGCTGCGCGCGGTCGGCTGGGCGGAGGCGGCGCGTATGCTGCTGCTCGACCGTGCGCTGAATGCCGACGAAGCCCGCGCCGCCGGCCTCGTTCAGGAGGTGGTCGCCGGTGGGACCCTGTTAGACAGCGCGCTGGCGCTCGCCCGCCGCACCGAGGCGCTGCCCCGCGACCTGCTGATCCGTGCGAAAGAGACGCTGCGCATGGCGGTGGCATCCGATCATGCCGGGGCGCTGGCGCGCGAGACGGAGGAGCAGATGGCGTCGCTGCAACAGCCCGCCTTCAAGGCGCTGGTCGCCCGCCTGAAGGGTGAAATCGGGAAGCGCTGATGACCGAGCCTGTTCTTCTGGACATTAGCGGGCCGGTCGCCCGGCTGACGATCAACCGGCCCGAGCGGATGAACGCGATGGATTCCGCCGCGCACCTCGCCCTGAGCGAGGCGCTCGACCATCTGGCCGGGGATGAGGCGGTCCGCGTGATCATCCTGACCGGCGCGGGCGAGCGGGCCTTTTCCGCCGGGCGCGACCTCAAGGAACTGGCGGCGGACCTGACCGGCGAGGAGCGGGCGGTGATCGACGATCGCTGGGCAAGGACGACAAGGCTCACCGATCGCTTCGACTATCCCAAGCCCATCATCGCGGCGGTACGCGGCGTGGCCTTTGGCGGCGGGTTCGAGATCGCGCTGGCGTGCGACCTCATCATCGCCAGCGAGGATGCGCGGTTCGCGCTGCCGGAGCCGAGGCGCGGGCTCATCCCCTTTGCCGGGGGCGTGCACCGCCTGCCCCGCGCGATCCCGCGCCATGCCGCCATGGGTTATCTGTTGACCGGCCGCGAGATGAGCGCGCGGCGCGCCTATGAACTTGGGCTGGTCAACGAGGTCGTCGCGCCCGTCGCGCTGATCGCCACGGCGGAGAAATGGGCGGCGGATATCGTCGCCTGCGCGCCGCTCGCCATCGCCTCCATCCGGCAATGCGTGGCGCGCGGGCTGTCTCTGCCGCTGTGCGACGCCATGGCACTCGACTATCCGGCCGAAACGCTGCGCCGGACGAGCGAGGATTCGATCGAAGGCCCCCGCGCCTTCGCGGAACGCCGGCCCCCACGCTGGACCGGCCATTGAGTGTGACCGTGATCTCGAAGCCGCCTGCTTCAAGATCACTCTGGAAAGGACCATCATGCGCGTTATCGACCTGCACTGCTATCCCAACACCAGGACATGGATCGACTGTCAGGGGCCTTATGTCGATGCGCTCGCCAAATATTGGAAGCGCGACTGGACCTGGAAGGAAGAGGAGGACGTCGCGCAGGAGTTTCGCGACAACGGCATCGAAGCCTGTCTGGTGGCGCTCGACCTGACGACGACGATCAACACGCCGCCCTGTTCGAACGACTATGTCGCGGGGATGCGCGACCGCAACAGGGATTGCATGATCGCCGCCTGGGGCGCGGTCGAGCCCGCCATGGGGCAGGCCGCCATCGACGAGGCGAAACATGCGGTGCGCGATCTGGGCATGATCGGCTTCCACTTCCATCCGATCATGCAGCATTTCAGCGTCGACGATGTGCGCTATTATCCGCTGTTCGAAGAAATCAGCGCGCTCAAGGTGCCGGTGATGATCGACGTGGGGATGACCGGCATGGGCGCCGGGATGCCGGGCGGGATGGGCGCCAAGACGCGCCACGCCCATCCGGCCGCGATCGATGCGCTGGCGGCGGATTTCCCGGACCTGACGATCATCATGGCGCATCCGGGCTATCCGTGGATCGACGAGACGACCGTGGTCGCGCTGCACAAGGCCAATGTTTTTTGGGAGATGTCGGGGTGGGGCCCCAAATATCTGCCCGAGCAGATCATCCGCGACATGCGCGGACGATTGAGGGACAAGATGATGTTCGGCAGCGACTATCCCAGTATTCCCTATCCGCGCCTGCTCAGGGAATGGCATGAACTGGGCTTCAAGGACGAATTCCTCGAAGCCTTTTTCCACGGCACAGCCGAGCGGGTGCTGGGGCTGTGACGGGCCGGAGCGTCGCTATCGTCTCGACGGCCCGTACGCCGATCGGGCGCGCCTATAAGGGCGCCTTCAACGACACGCATGGCGCATTGCTTGGGGGGCATGTCGTCCGCCATGCGGTGCTGCGCGCCGGTGTGGAGAAGGAACGGATCGAGGATGTCGTGCTGGGCTGCGGACGGCCCGAAGGCGCTACGGGGGCCAATATCGCGCGGCAATCCGCCCTGATGGCCGGGCTGCCGGTATCGGTGAGCGGCCTCACCGTCAGCAGAATGTGCGCATCCGGCTTGCAGGCGATCGCCATCGCGGCTCAGCGCATCCTGTGCGGCGAAGCCGACATCATGGTGGCGGGCGGGCTGGAATCCATCTCGCTCGCGCAGAATGCGCGGACGAACGAGTGGCGCAAATATGCGCCCGCGCTTCAGCAGAGCAACGTCTATATGCCGATGCTCCAGACCGCGCAGAATGTGGCGGACCGCTATGGCATCGGGCGCGAGGCGCAGGATGCCTATGCGCTCACCAGCCAGCAGCGCACGGCGGCCGCGCAGGCGGCGGGCCGTTTCGATGCCGAGATCGTGCCTCTCCCGTCGAGCAAGGAACTCCCCGCGACCGACGCGCCGGAGTCCACGCACGAGGCGGTGACGCTGCTGCGGGACGAGGGCAATCGGCCCGACACCACGGCGGAAGGGCTGGCGTCGCTGAAGCCGGTCACCGGGCCGGAGGGATCGATCACCGCAGGCAATTCCAGCCAGCTTTCCGACGGGGCGAGCGCCTGTGTGCTGATGGAGGCCGGGCTGGCGCAAAGCCAGGGCTTGCAGCCGCTGGGCCTCTTCCACGGCTTCGCGATCGCCGGTTGCGAGCCGGACGAAATGGGCATCGGCCCGGTCTTCGCGGTGCCGAAGCTGCTTGCCCGCCATGGCCTGACGGTCGGGGATATCGACCTGTGGGAACTGAACGAAGCCTTCGCCGTCCAGGCGCTCTATTGCCGGGACACGCTCGGCATCGATCCCGATATCTTCAATGTCGACGGCGGGGCGATTTCCATAGGCCATCCCTATGGCATGTCCGGCGCGCGCATGACCGGCCACCTGCTCATCGAGGGGCAGCGACGGGGGGCGGAGCTGGGGGTGGTCACGATGTGCGTGGGCGGCGGCATGGGCGCGGCGGCCCTGTTCGAGATCCTCGGCGGGGCGTAGCTCTTCGGAGATCGGCCTTGGGAATGCCAGAGGAGTCTTTCCCCGACAGGCGTGCTTGTCAGTTTGCGGGCCCTTCGAGGGGGCACCGATCGGCTGCGGCCGTCGCCGGAAATGCGGCGAAGCTGCCCGATTGGTGCCGCCAGTGATCCATAGCGCCGATAAATCGCGATCAAAACCCCGATAACCGCTGGCTTACAATGCCTGAGGGCGCGCTATTTCCTGCTGAAGTGCCCCCAAATAAAAGCTATTGCGTCTTGATTGCAATAGCGATAGACGCCCCCTATTCACATAAGGGGATAGACATGTTCCGCGCTTCAGCTGCATCTTTCGCCATGGGCATCGCCCTGTTTTCCGCTCCGACCGCCGCCCTTGCCGCCGCGAATGAAGCCGCAGAAAACAGTGCGGCGGAGGAGGCAGAGGCCAGGCGCGGCACCATCATCGTCACCGGCCATCTCGCCAAGGATACCGCGATGGCCGCCAAGGCCGACATCCCGATCCTCGAAAACAGCCAGGCGATCTCGATCATTTCGAAGGAGACGCTCGATCTTCAGGGTGTACGTCGCCTCGGCGATGCGCTGTTCAACGTCGCGGGCGTGTCGCGCAACAATACTTATGGTTTTTTCGACGGGTTCAATATTCGCGGTTTCAACGCCTCTGCGGGCGCGACCTATCTCGACGGGTTGCTCGACGATCCCGGCGTCAACTATGCCACCACCGAACTGGCGGGGCTGGAGCGCGTCGAGGTGGTGAAGGGCCCCGCCTCCGGCCTGTTCGGCCAAGGCCCCCTTTCCGGCATCGTCAATCTCGTCAGCAAGCGCCCGCAGGAAGCCGCCTTCGTCGAAGCCTCGATCGCGGGCGGATCCTACAATTTGTTCGAGGCGCAGATCGACGCCAATTCGCCGCTCACCGCCGACGGCACCCTGCTGGGGCGGATCAGCGCGGTGTTTCGCGATCAGGATTTCTTCGTCCACGGGTCGGGCCAGCGGCGCATCTTCATCGCGCCCTCGCTGACATGGAAGCCCTCGCCCGACACCAGCCTGACGCTGCTCGGCCGCTATGTCGACGACAAGGTCAATCCCTGGTCGCCGACGACCGCCTATGGCACCGCTTTGCCCAACCCCAATGGCGATATCTCGATCAAGCTGTCGATCAACGACACCGAATATCCGGCGATCCAGAAGAATGACTACTGGACTTTGGGCTATGTGCTCGACCACAAGTTCAGCGACGCGATCTCCTTCCACCAGTCGGTGCGTTATCAGGATTTCCACAACAGCTGGGATCACTGGCTGTTCGTCAGCAGCATCTCCTCTGACTATCGCCAGGTCGGGCGCTTCTATTATGGCCCTTTCAACGAGAATGGCACCTATTTCCGCGCCGACAGCAATCTGAGCGCGCGCTTCGACACCGGGCCGCTCAACCATTATGTGCTGGCGGGCATCGATTATGGCCGCAAGAAATATGACCAGTCCAACCTGTTCGACGGCGGGCCTTATTTTCTCGATCTCTACGATCCGGTCTACGGCACCGTCAGCGGCCCGAACCCCGCCGTCGCTTCCACCACCTCCGGCGGCATCAACAAGCAGCGCGGTTTCTATCTTCAGGATCATATGAAGCTGGGCGAATGGCTGACCCTGACCGTCGGCGGGCGCTGGGACAAGGCGAGCAGCCATAACAGCAGCGGCGGCGTTTTCGGCGCCAAGGTGACGGATACCGCCTTCAGCCCGCGCGCGGGCCTGACTTTCGGGCTCAGCGATGCCGTGTCGCTCTATTTCAACTTCGCCAAGTCGTTCAGCCCGCAGGGCTCCTACCGGTTCGCGGATGGCTCCACGCTCCCTCCCGAACGCGGGGTGAACTATGAGGGCGGGCTCAAGGTCGCGCGGCCGGACGGGACGCTGACCGGCATGGCGACGATCTTCCAGCTCACCCGCGAGAATGTCGCCACGGCGGACCTCTCCCCCAATGCGCCGCCGAACACCTATGTCCTGACCGGGGAGCAGCGCACCCGTGGCATCGAGCTGGAGGGCGCGTGGCGTCCCCTGCCCGGCCTCGATCTGACGGCGGCCTATACCTATCTCGACGCCGAGGTGACGGCCGACAGCCGCTTGCTGGTGGGCTCGCGCCTGGGCAGCGTTCCGCGTCATATCGTCAACCTGTGGGGGCGCTATACGATCCAGGGCGGCGCGCTCGCCAATCTGGGCGCGGGTCTGGGCCTGCATCATGAAAGCAACCGCCCGTCGAGCACCGCCACGGCCAGCGCGCCGCCGTTCATGCTCGACGGCTATGTGCTGGTGGATGCGGCGCTTTATTACAAGATCGGCGGATGGTCGGCGCAGGCCAATATCCGCAACATCTTCAACGAGCGCTATTTCCCGACCGCCTCGCTGACCCGCACCACGCCGGGCGAACCGCGCACCTTCATGATCAGCCTGTCGCGCCGGTTCTGACGGCCATTTATCTTCTAATGCGAATCATGTGTAATAAGGTCCGTCCTGATCCGGTCATTCCCCCAATAGGAGAAATCCTGTCATGAAAATCCTGAACGCCGCCTCCTGTCTCGCCATGGCGCTGATCGTCTCCTCCCCCGGTTTCGCGCAGCAGGCGGTCGCGGCTCCTGCCCGCCCGGTCGCCACGGCTGGCGAAGTCGCCAAGGTCGAGCGCAAGGCGCTGGCCAAGGGGCTGTATGAGCTGGCCTACAGCCCGCGCCAGAATGCGGTGTTCGCCGCCTCTTCGGGCGGCTTCGGCGCGGATGCCGATGCGCCGAAGATCCTGCGCCTGAACCCGCAGACGCTGGCGGTGGAGGGCGAGATCCCGCTGGAGCGCAAGGCCTTCGGCGTGACGCTGGATGACGCCGGCGGCCGCCTCTATGTGGGCAATACGGTGGACCTTTCGGTCACGGTGGTGGACATCGTGAACAACCGGGTGGCCGGCGTGGTCCAGCTCGAAGAGAAGGTGAAGGGCGAGGACGGCAAGGAGCGCTATCCCCGCGACCTGCGCGAACT
>Ga0180223_1001847_pt1 | contig 14550 bp, 17 predicted proteins | sample eDN5th30CKraftOP_FD_151337 | JGI IMG/M metagenome (GOLD analysis project Ga0180223, IMG submission 151337) | Enriched Organic Plus compost microbial communities from Emeryville, California, USA - eDNA 5th pass 30_C Kraft OP (version 2) (version 2) ...
AGTGGATGTGGTCATACAATCATGAGCGCCCGAATATGGCTCTGGGCGGATTTACCCCGAAACAGCGGCTGGCTATGGCCGCGTAGCGTTCCTACTTCTGGCAAGCGCTAAAAATGGGGGGATTACCCAAGGATTGAATGCAACACGTAGGATTGGCGTGGCGAATGACGGCATAGTTGGCGCGACAACGCTTTCCTGGCTTACTCATGTAACTTTGGCCCAAGCAATTCAGCCCACGGATAGCCATGTTTTCGTGATGTTAGGAACCAATGATCGGATAACGTCCGTCAACCCGGAGTGGCGCTCGGTGTATGGCCTCTTTAGTCGGTTGACCCAAATCGTCCGCGACATTCGAATTCTTGCCCCCAATGCCGACATTACTCTTTTGAGCGCCAATGCGGTAACACAAAATGAGGGGGCTGGCAGCCCGTATGCATTCACGATGCGAACGGTTGACACGGTCGTTCGTGATGTGGCGGCAAACAGTCTTTGTGGGTTCGTCTCTCAGTATGCGCTCACGCTGCAAGACAAAATTGACGGCGAGAACATTACGCCAGACGGGTTGCACCCCGGGGACCCAACCCAAAGGAAAATGTTCGATAACCTCAAAGATAGGTTGCAGGTGAGTTGAGACGCTGGAGCTAGGAATTAGGCTTTCTTCTTTACGCTCGACAAGAAACCGATTCCAGATCCCTGGCTATCGGATCCCCATCGCTCTTGCTCCGCTAGATGCCCAGCTATGGACCTAAGTAAATCTGCAGTTTCGAGGAATTTGGGCTCAGCGCCACGCATTTCCGTTTGCTCGGCGTAGAACTCCAGGCGTGTTTGTAACTCGCCCTTGGGAAATCGATCAGCTACTGCAGACGCCAAAAACAGGACTGCAGTTCTCAGGGCGAAGAGTTTTGCCTCTATGACATCGCCTGACTTTTGGTTTGGAAGCATGGCCCCTCCTGTTTTTCTGGATATTACCAAACTTTATCCAATAGTTATCTTGTAACGGCGTGACACGCCCATGGCCCAGAGTGAACAGACCCATGAACGATGACCAGCAGCCGCCCGACCAGTACTACTCACGTGGGAGGCCGAATGCCTCAAAGGATCCTGAAAATGCAAGCTGAGATCGCGGCAGAAGCCGGGAAAGCAACACCCCCCGCTGCGATTGCGGCCGTCGAGGCCGTAGCGCGGGACGGCATTGGTCCCGTAGGATGGGCCACTTTGCTCTACATCGCATTACAGGCGGCGTACTTGCTGTGGAAATGGCGGCGCGACTGGCAGCAGTCTCGGGGCGAAGGGAAGCCATGAAAGCGGGCACCAAGATCGCGGGCGGTGTGATCGCTGCTGCCGTGTCACTGGTGGCCACTTACGAGGGCCGCTCCCTGGTGGCGTATCTAGACCCGGTGGGAATCCCGACCATCTGCGAGGGGTACACGCTGGGTGTTCGTCTCGGAGATGTGGCGACTCCCGAAGCCTGCGATGTTCTGACCAGGATCGAAGTCGTCAAAGCCCTGGGGGTCGTGGACAAGTCGGTAAGCCGGCCGCTGCCTGATGGGGCGCGGGTGGCGCTTACCAGCTTTGTCTACAACGTAGGGGCCGGGGCCTACCGGGATTCGACTCTGTTGCGGCTGCTGCGGGCTGGAGATATCCGGGGCGCCTGCAACCAGTTGCCGCGCTGGGTATACGCCAAGGGCAAGCGCCTGAAGGGCCTGGAGCGGCGCCGAGAGGCGGAGAGAAAGATATGCCTATCTGGCTTGTGAAGGCGCTGGCAGGCGCCGGGGCTCTGGCGTTGGCCTACCTAGGCGGGTGGGTCACCAATGGCTGGCGCCTTGGCGAGAAGGCCGCAGAGGCCGAGGCATCCCAGGCCAAAGCTGACCTGGCCGAATTCAGGCGGCAGGCCGACCGACTATCTGGGATATCCACCACCTTCGAGCAGGCTGCTGTGGCCTTGCGTGATGCCAATCCCAAGATCATCGAGAGGTACACCCGTGTCGAAGTGCAGAGTCCTCTACCTGCTGGCTGCCGTATTGACGATGGCAGGATGCAGCACATCAACGCCGCAGAGCGCGCGGCCAACGCTGCCCGGGAACCTGGCGCAGCCGTGCCCACAGATCCCAGAAACGACAAGCGATAGTTGGGATGACCTGGCCCGGTCCTATATCCGCCTGACGGCTATGTATGGCGAGTGCTCGGCACGTCATAGTGCGACTGTAGATGCGTGGGCTCGATAGGCCCATCATCTGCTCCGATCTCCCGCATCCAAAATGCGCAGGGGTCTTTCGCCGGGTCGGCCTGGATAATCCGGTGCTTTGAATGGAAGGCGCAAACCGGCTTACCCCCGAACCGTTCCCCATGCCAGTGCGCGCACGTATAGCAGCCGCCATTGTTGGCCTGAAGGGGCGGGGTGGTGTGGGCGCGATCCATGGCATATCACTGGATAAATACACAGTGTATCCAGGCGCGGAATCGGGGCCACGTCCCTATTTAGGCTCAGGCGTGGCCACCAGCGCGTCGGCCGGGTAGGGCTCCAGGAAATCCCGAGTGTCTTCCGGGCCGGCCTCCAGCCAGTCTTTGTAGGACTCGTCCGACAAAATGACCACCATGCGCTTTTCCTTGCCGGCTTGGTGGTAGTTCTTGAACAGCGGGTGCGCGTCGGCGTTGATGGTCAGCATGGTGTAGGAGAGCTGCCAGTTGCCGGCGGCGTCCTTGTAGCGATCCCACAGGCCGGCGATGCCCATCGGGGCGCCGTCGGCCCGCGTGAACTTGGTCGCCACCGCTTTCCCTGAGCGCCAGTCGGGCTCGTAGATCGCCTCAGCCGGGATGATGCAGTGCTGGCCCTTGCGCCAGGCGTTGCCGAAGGTGAACGACTTGGCGGCGGTTTCCGACCTGGCGTTGAAAGTGGACAGCTTCTCAGCCTTGGCCAGTCCTTCGGGCCGCGTCAGCCCCGATATCAGCCCCCAGCGGCCCACCTCCACCTCGCGCTCCGGCACGGCCTCATCGCCCGAATCCCACTCGGGCGGCCGCCGCACGAACTCGCCCAGCCGGCGCGGCCACATGTCCCATTCCGAGGGTGGAACGGGCAAGCCGCGCGACCGGAAGTACTTCTCCATCTGCTCGCGCTTTTTCAGGGCTACGTAGTGGGAACACATGGCTGGCTCCGGGGTGTTTGGGCCAGTATAGCGGCGTCCGAATGGCAGAATTTCCCCACACCCCAGCGCAAAAGAAAAAGGCCCCCATTGCTGAGAGCCTTGATCCTACTGGAGGCGCAAGCCGGAATCGAACCGACGTACACGGATTTGCAATCTGGATGCGATGTCCAACATTCATGCGGTTCTGGCTACCCGCCTCGTTCCGCAAATATAGCGCTTGAGGCTATATCTTGCCCCTTTAAACAGGGGTTCGCAGGATTTTGCGGAACGCACTTTCTTGTGGTCTGCTCGATTAGCTGCTGCTGAACGCAATACGGTTCTAACGCGACACGTTTTGCGGCGGGACTGTGGATCGAGGGTACCGAAGGCGCCAAGTTCTGGATGCGGGTCTTCAACGACTTAAAGACCCGTGGGGTCCATGACATCCTGATCGCCGTCACCGACGGCCTTAAAGGGATGCCCGAGGCGCTGGGTGCGGTCTTCCCGGCCACCACGTTGCAGACCTGCATTGTCCACCTGATCCGCAATAGCCTGGACTTTGCGAGTTGGAAGGATCGCAAGGCACTGGCCGCCGCCATCCGCCCGATCTATACGGCCCCAAGCGCCGAAGCCGCTCTGGCCGAACTCGAGACATTTGAGCAAGGGCCATGGGGACAGAGATTCCCCGTCGTGACCCGCGCATGGCGCCATGCTTGGGATCGCGTCATACCGTTCTTTGCGTTTCCACCCGAGGTGCGTAAAGTCATTTACACGACCAATGCCATTGAAAATATTAATGCGCAGCTACGCAAAATCATCAAGACCAGAGGGCACTTCCCCAACGATGATGCCGCTACCAAACTCCTCTGGCTGGCTCTGCGCAATATCACCGCCGATTGGGGCCGTCCGGCCCGCGATTGGAAACAGGCCATGATCCAGTTTGCTATCCTCTATGAGGATCGCTTCGTCCGTCCTTCCATTTGATTTTTAACCCGCCTTAAACACGGAATTTCTGACACCCCCTTGCGGCGAGCTTTTTCGCCCCGCAGCGATGGTAAGACGCGGTGCGGGGCCGTTACCGCGGGATTAGCTATTCGCTCTGACTGATGCTTATGTGGCGCTAGGCCGGTATTTTCGTTTCGCGGCAGAATCAGTCGGCGGACGCGCTCGGTCGCCCCTTTGCCCGTGCTCTCAGTGCCTACCTACTATCTCCGTTTCCACTTCCGACACACAACAATATCTAATCCTGCCAATAAATGTGGGTCGGGTTACTGACAAGTATTTGCTCTCGCAAAGTTTCCGTTGGTGCCCACCGGAATAATTGGTCTATAAGCTTGGCGCCATCAGGCAATTGGACCGTCGCGCCTACGTGAGGCCAATCCGATCCCCATACCAGTCGCTCCGGAGCACGACAAATCAAGTCGACGGCCAGCTCGTCCACATCGGAGTAGTCGGGGTATCCCTCTTTGGATTGGATATAGACGCCTGACAGCTTGACGAAGGTTTTGCCATTGTCCAGCAGCCGATGCAATACGCCTGCGGTTGCACTTTTTGCGCCGCCGGGCTGGGGAGCGTACCCGAAATGGTCAATGACGACTTTACAGGGAAGCTGGGCGAGAACCGGCTCCCAGCTCACGAACACCTCATCATCGCGGGCACCTACCAGCTGGAGATGCCAGTCGAGCGAGGCAAGACGGGTACCGATCGAGGCGATTTTTTCGCGTGTAGGCGCTCTATCTTTCGCTAAGTAGATGCGGATCCCTCGTATCCCTCCTCGATGTAGCTCGTGCAGTTCCGTATCGGAGATGTCGTCGCTCACGATGGCAACGCCGCGTGCTTTATCGGTGCCTACGGCGCGGATTGCGTCTAGCAATAATGAGTTGTCATCACCATAGTTCGATGGCGCCACGAATACGCTACGCGTGAGCCCCAAACGCTTCTGCAGCTGCCGATAAGCGGCCAGATCTGGTGGTGTTGCTTTGTAGGCATCAGGTAATGGGTGTAAACCCGGCTTCTCAGGATACTTCGGGTCGAATATGTGATGATGACAATCGGTTGCGCCAAGAGGGAGAAGCTGTTGCGGCGGCTGTGTTCCTGCGGAATAGGGGACTTGCATTGTTCTTCCGTGACTGGCTGGATTTTTGGGGGCGTGCGCAAGCGTAGTCGGTGAGGCAAGCTTCGAAGATGTGCAGCGGCGTCGGAGGCGCCTATCTACCCGCAAGCTTGTCTCGTTACGTCTTGCAGCTGTCAGTCCTCGTACAGCTCTGCGATACCAGCACGGTGTAAACGGCGCGGTAGCGATCCATAGTCCGTGATCGCCAGATGTTGAGTGGCGATGTTGTCCCAAATCAACAGATCGCCTGTGCGCCACTTGTGACGATAGACAAACTGAGGCTGCTTGGCGAAGTCTGCAATCCAGTCTAAGAGTTCACGGCTTTCCTGTTCGGGCATGCCGGCAATAGCTTTGGTGTGGCCTTCCGTCAGATAGATCCCTTTGCGTCCTGTGACAGGGTGGACGCGCACGGCTGGATGCTCCACGTCCGGCAGGTCCTTTTTGGGCGGTGCTTTGAAGTTGGCCGCCACCTTACGTTGTACGTGATACGAGAAGCTGTGAATGCCCCGGGCGTTTTCTATTTTCTGACGTATGTCTTCCGGAAGCGCTTCATAAACGGCGCTGGCACTCATGAAACACGTGTCGCCAAGAACTTTTCCGTCTTGAACCGGAATTTGAATCGCGTGCAGCACCGTGTACATATCGGCTTCGGGCAGGTAAGAGCCATCGGCATGCCAGAGCGCACCTGCATCAACCAGGCCAATCGGTTTCCCATCTCTAACGATATTGGATACGACGGTCAGTTCGGGTACGCCTGGCACCGAAAAATCCGTCATAAAGGACACGCGCATGCGGCCCAGCCGTTGGCAGAAACTGACTTGCTGTTCTGGCGTCATCGCTTGATCTGGCAGAACGATTACGCCGTTCTGGTGGAGAGCGTGACGAATCTCCGACATTTCTTCGTCAGAAACCCCCGATGCGATGTCGATGCCTTTGACTTCTGCGCCTAGCGTCGGAGACAGTGGCGAGACTACTACCGATTGTCGAACGGGGTCTTTGAGCTGAATTGAGTGGTCCATATTGTCTCTCCTGAAGGGGGATTAAGAATGCTTTGGCCGATGCACACGCCGAGCCACGCTAGAACGTATAAGATATGTATATACGTTTACCATGTCAAGAAAAAGTATATACATTTATTGCTTGCTCGCGATTGATGTCTAGCGTTGACAACGATGTGATGGCGCTGTGCGATCATGCGCATCATCAACATGAAAATTTTTATGACCAGTAAACAGATTCCCGCCTACGTGCTGATCGAGCAATATCTCCGGGACTTGATTCATGCAGGCGCGGGGCGCGACGAACCCTTGCCCACTGAGCCTGAACTTGCCACGAAGTTCAATGTCAGTCGTATGACGGCCCGGCACGCCTATCAGCGTTTGGTCAATGCCGGAGCTGTTGTGCGCAGGCGCGGTGCCGGTTCTTTTGCCGCCGGGCATTTGGTGGAGGAGCTCCCTGTCGTCGGGGTTCCTGACTTCTCGGGCTGGACTCACGGTGCTGAGCAATCCCGATCCGTGGAGGAGTACGGTTTGGTCGTTGCGCCTCCGACAATCGCGGCCGTTATGGGGCTGAAGCGGGGCGCCAGGGTGACGCGCTTGCAGCGCACTCGCATCGTGAATGGGGTGGTCAGCCTGGATCTGCGCTACATGCCGGATAGCGTGCATGAACACGTATCGCTTAAAGACATTGAAGGCCATAGCCTCCTTACCCTGCTTAAGCGAGTCGGCGTCGATATCGTCGCGGGGCAGGTGGAAATTGACGCTCATCCTGCGACTCGTGAGGAAGCACGGCGATTAGGTGTCGACATCGCGGCGCCCGTACTGGAACGCCGCGTCGTCTATCGAGATAGCTCCGGTGCGACGGTCCTGACGGGCACATCACGCTATCCTGGTGGAAAAGCTTATACGTTTAGATTTGAATTCCAAACGCAGATTGGATCTGACTCCGAGTAGGCTAGTCGTTGCTGAGTGTGTCTCATCCCGCCAGCACGTTCATTGCCTGGAGCGCGCCACGCCATTCAGAAAATGCAGATCTTTTTCTCTGTCTAGCGACTCAAGCCGCTCAAAGAGTTGGACAGCGTTGGACTCCAGCCCTGCCGAGACGGCGCAGTCGAGAAATTTCTCCAGTTTCTCTTGGCGGGTCAACGGGATGGCATGTGCTCCTCTTGCGTCGGCGACGCGCGCGCTTTCAAGCGTTCTTCCATCCTTGAGTCTCACAACGACAAAGTCATAGGGAGCGTATCCGGAGTCGGGATCCTCTTCTTCGCAGATCACCACGCTGACCTTCGGAATCAATGCTTGAATATCAGGACGTTGTACGAAACCGTCCTCGACCTGTTCCAGGCCGACCTTACGCGCCACGATGGATGAAGCCATGGCGAATTCGATACTGAATTTGGCCTCCAGGGCTGTCTTCGGCGCGTGGTTTCGTAGAACAGTAGCGTTTCGTCCGCTAATGGACACTGAAACGCGCTCCACTTGTTCAGGCGTTATCGCATGCGCTTCGGCCAAGTCAATCATTGCATCGATAGGGCGATGCGTGCAGTAGCACATCGGGTATTTCTTCAAATTGAGCCCGTAACGCAGTATGTGCCACTTATTGACGGCATGCACGGGGGTCGCTTTATCGACTTCGCCGGCGAATGAAACGGCTGATAGAAAGCCTTGTGGATGTTCCAAGGCATCCGCCGCGGCACTCATGCCGCCTTTTGCCAACCGGGCTGCCATCACGCCAGCTTGCGCGGATCGACCGGCGTGAAACGGCTTAGTCATACTCCCGAAGTTAGCCATGATGCCGCTGCTGCATGAGGCTGCGATAGCGATGGCATTCGTGGTGGCATCAGCGTCCAGGTTATGTAAGGATGCGCACGCTGCCGCAGCTGCAATACTGCCGAAGATCCCCGTGGGATGCCATCCTTTACGATGATGCGAATGCCGATCTCGATGAGCCAACTCGGCCCAAACCTCATAACCTGCCACATAAGCAGTGATGGCATCGGCGCCGCTAAGGTTCTGATCTTGGCATTCGGCGATAATCGTCGGAACAAGTACGGCACTAGGGTGGCCGCGCAGTGCCGCGTCATCATAGTCCAGAGCGTGCGCGGCAGTTGCGTTGATCCACGCCGCTTGGGCTGGGTGAGCCAAGTTAGTGGAGAATAAAGTGGAGGCGCCGCCGATGCTGGGTACCATAGCACGGTCAAGTATTCTGCATACGTCTTCGTCTGCTCCTGCGAGTGTGACGCCTACGCAATCCGTGAACCCTGTCAGGACGATGGACTGCACCTCAGGGGGGATCGCAGTTTTTTTGAGGCTGACGACAAATTCCGCGAGTCGTCGCGTCAGGGGATAAGAAGCGATGTCTTGCCGGTGGGCTGGGGTAGATTCTGTCATGGCTTTAGCAAGTGATTGCGGGTTCGGATCGAGTGTCGATAAGGGAGCCGTGTGACGGCCTGCGGCTTAATTCGCCTGAACGCCAAGCTTTGTGATCAGTCCGCCCCATTTGGCGCGCTCGGCTGCCATGAAAGCCGCGAAATCTTCCGGCGAACCGGGTGCTACTTCTGCGCCGGGAAGCTTTGCTAGGAATTCCGGCGAACTGACAATCTCGTTAACGGTGGCGTTGATCTTCTGAATCGTCGCCTTCGGTGTTCCCTTTGGTGCTGCAAGCCCGAACCAAGAGTAGGATTCCACGTCTTTAACTCCCGCCTCCGCCATCGTTGGTACGGCTGGGAGCAAGCTGGAACGATTTTGGCCAGTGACTGCCAAAGCACGCACCTTTCCCCCTTTAATCAACGGGCTCCAGGCGGCAATGTTGTCAAACGCAATCTGGACCGTACCGGACTGCAGCGCGGTCATCACCTCGGAGGAGCCGCGAAACGGAACATGGGTCAGACCGCTGAGACCGGTCGCTTCACCGAATAGCACCCCGGTTAAGTGGCTCGTGGTGCCGTTTCCGGCGCTCCCAAAAAAGTAATCTCCCTTTCTACGTGCGGCGTCTAAAAACGCCTGGAGGTCTGATATCCCCTGGCCGGCTGATATCACCATGACGTTCGGCGTACGGGCGAGCATAGCGACGGGAGCGAAGTCCTTATCTGGATCAAACCCCATCTCGCGATACATGGCGCCATTGATGGCATTCGTCGCCGTGTTGGCCACTAACAGCGTGTAGCCGTCCGCGGGCGCGCGGGCCACATATGTGGCGCCGATGTTTCCACCAGCGCCTGGCCGATTTTCGACGACAACTGGTATTTTCCATTTCTCGGCCAGAGATGCACCGAGTACGCGAGACATTGTGTCGGTAAAGCCACCTGCGGAAAATGGCACGACGATCGTAACGGCGCGGTTCGGATAGTCTGACTGAGCTGCGCTCGCAGCGTTCGTTGCCAGCCATGTGCCGGTCGCTAGCACTCCTGCGCTAATACTGCGCCAGATAGAACGATAGCCTTTCAAGTTTGTCTCCTCTTTGTTTTAGTATTTCGCTCACGCGAACGCGCAGGGTCGTTATGCCGATGCAGCGCGTTGCAGGGCCATTTGTGCGCGTTTAATAATCGGAGCGTCAATCATGTGCCCGTCCAGTCTGAATGCACCGACGCCCTTTTCTGCCGCGTCCTGCGCCGCCTCCACGATGCGGCGTGCGTGCGCGATGTCGGTGAGATCTAGCCTGTAAACCGCGTTGATTACATCGACTTGCGTGGGGTGGATGCAGGTTGTCCCATGAAAACCCATGGATTTTGAACGCCGCACCATTTGTTCATAGGCGTTTAAGTCCGCGAAGCCCGCAATAGAGCCGACGGTTCCGAGCGGATTGACACCAGCCGCCCGCGCCGCAACGACCATCTCTTGCTTATAGTGCAAGAGGACGTCCTCGCTAGGCTCACATTCGCATGCCGTCGAAAAGTCTTCGCCGCCAAGCATGGCACCCCGGATTCGCGGGCTCGCAGAGAATATCTCTCGCATTTTTGCGTAAGCGCCCGGCGTTTCAACCACGACGATGAACCGTAGCCGACCGACCTCTTGTCCACACTCATGCTCCATACGACCCACCATTTCGTCGATGAGTCGGACGTGGCTGGCGCCTTCGACCTTGGGCAGCATGATGGCTGCGGCGTTAATCGCGACGGCAGCCCGTATGTCCGCCACAGCCAGCTCTAACGGCTGATTTACGCGTACCGAGATGGCCTTACCCGCGTCCCGCAGGCGTGAAGCCGCCGCGGGCAGAGCGGCCCGTGCGCCTTCCTTATCCGCGGGCAGTATGCTGTCTTCGAGGTCTAACTGGATGGCGTCCGCGTTGCTGGTGCAGGCTTTGGTAACGTAGCGGTCATTCAGCGCGGGAACAAACAGGATTGACCGCCAGCGAGAGCAATCCAGGTCGAGTGGGTGTTCCATCATGCTCTCACCTCTTCAATCCAATTTCAGATTAATGGCCGCAGCCGCTTCACCCCACCGTTTCCGGTCTTGCGCAATAAAGGTGCCGAATTCGTTGGGAGATAGCGGCTTGACCTCGCCACCGTTCATGGCGGATCGAAACTCCGGGGTATCGATGACTTCGTTAATCGCGCGACTTAGCTTTGCGATGATTTCGGGAGAGGTCCCCACAGGGGCGACAATTCCAGCCCATGATGTTGCTTCGAAGTTGGCCAAGCCTGCCTCTTTCATCGTAGGCACGTCCGGGAGCAATGGTGAGCGTTCATTGCTAGTTACTGCCAGTGCGCGTACACGGGAGGCGTTCGCTTGCGGTGCAATACTCGTTATGTTGTCAAAGGTGGCTTGTAGACGCCCACCATACAGATCTGAGAGCACTTGCGGCGTGCCTTTGTATGGGATGTGTGCAAGATCCACCCCAGCTTGCGCCTTGAACATTTCCCCCGTCAGGTGCCCGGACGTGCCGTTACCGGGAGTGCCAAAGTTCAGTTTGCCGGGATTTTCCTTCGCGAGCCTGATGAAGTCCGCGACAGTTGCCGCCGCCACATCGTTGTTCACGGCAAGGACGTTAGGCGTCTTGACGACAAGGCTGATTGGCGCAAATGCCTTCTCGGGATCGATCTCCAGATCTTTGTAGATGTTTGGATTGATAGCGTTGGCTGCCACGTTAGCGAGGAACAACGTATAGCCATCGGCTGGGGCGCGAGCCGCGAGGGCGGCGCCGAGATTCCCACCTGCTCCCGGTTTATTCTCCACTACGGTCGACGCTCCAAGCCGTGCTTCAAGTCCCTTCGCCACCAGGCGCGCGACGTTGTCGCTAAAACCTCCAGCCGTGAATGGCACCACGATTTTGATCGGTTTGTCGGGGTAGTCAGCATACGTAACGGCGGGGCTTAGCATGGGAGCCACGGCTAGAGCTGTGACCAGCAGGATGCGCGCGCGTTTCATTGGTATCTCCTGATTTATTTGTCGTGGGTATGATGTGGAACCGGGTTCTTTGTAGCTGGATCATAAGTCGCCATCCGCAAAAGAATGCACTGAAAAATGGCGATTTGAATGAGCCTGAGGTGCATGGTTCTGAGCCAGCAAACGTCCTACGATGCGGACAAGCATTCACGGAAGGAGGTAAACCATGGCGGAAGAGGAGCCCGGACACGTGTCCAAGCTGAGTTCTGGACATTACGCAGAGAAGCGGCCGGGTCCGCTGGACGGTATTAAGGTCCTGGATTTATCGCGTTTATTCGCCGGAAATCTGCTCACGCAGATGTTGGGAGACTTCGGTGCGGACGTCGTCAAAGTCGAGCCTCCAGACGGCGATACCTTGCGCGGATGGCGTTACGATGGTATCGAGACGAACTGGAAACTGTACGCGCGCAATAAGCGCAGTCTAGGACTTCACTTCAGGCATCCCCAAGCCCGTGAGGTTCTGCTGGAGCTGGTCCGAAAGCATGACGTCCTGGTCGAGAGCTTTCGCCCCGGCACGCTGGAAGCGATGGGGCTGGCGCCGGCAACGCTACTCGAAGAGAACCCGCGTTTGGTCATCGTCCGGATATCCGGATGGGGCCAGGATGGCCCCTACCATCGGCGCCCTGGCTTTGGCACTCTCATCGAAGGCATTGCGGGTTTTGCCTCGATCAATGGATTCCCCGATCGTGAACCAGTCCTCCCACCCATGTACCTGGCCGATGCGTTTGCGGGGTGCTATGGAAGTACGGCAGTTTTGATTGCTTTGCGCGCGATTGAGCAAGGTCATGCCAAGGGCCAGGTGATCGACGTATCGCTTTTAGAACCCTTGTTTCACGTGTTGGGCCCCCAGGCGGCGAACTTCCAGCTGACTGGCCGCGTCAAGCAGCGCGTAGGAAGTCGATCTACCAATTCCGGGCCCCGAAACGCTTATCGCACTAAGGACGACCGCTTTGTGGCGTTATCGGCATCCACCCAAAAAATGGCAGAGCGTTTGTTCAAAGCGATTGGCCGCCCCGATTTGATAAACGACCCACGGTACGCAACGAATGCGGAGCGCGTTAAGCACGTTGAGGAGCTGGACGCTATCATTGGGGAGTTCATTGCGCAGAAGACACAGGCCGAGAACGTCGCATTTTTTGAGGTTGCGGAGGTGACCATCGGGCCCATATATGACATCAGCCAGATTCTGCAGGATCCCCATTTCATTGATCGCGAAGTGCTGGCGAACTATCCGGATGAGGAGATGGGCAGTTTTCCCATGCATCATGTCGCGCCACGCCTTTCCGTGACCGAAGGGGTGATACATAGCCCGGCGCCCAAACTGGGGCAGCACACCCGACAAGTGTTAGCCGAGGCAGGGTTGCCCGATAGCAAAGTAGCGCGGTGGCTGACTGAGGGCGTGGTATTCGGCCAACAAGCGAATCCGGTATAACAGAAAAAGGCGAGTGCATCACGAACGCTGCCGCAGTGCTGAAACAGCCTTAATCGTGCACTCGGTGAGTTCATTGGCAATGTCACTCAACGGCGAGGAGCGCCTCCATACTATCCCAATGCGACGCGCCTCGAAGGGCATGGGTAGTTGTAGTTTCGCGAGCTTGAGACCCGGAGGAAGCGGCAGCATGGCGTCCGGGATCAAGGCGACTCCTAGTCCTCGATCCACCATGATGGCGATCGTCACGAGCGACGAGAGCTCGAACCGCTCGTGTGGAACCAGACCCGCCTCTCTCAGGTAGCGCTCCGCAAGCCGCCCTCCCCAGTGGCGGCGATCGTAGCGGATGAAAGGCTGCGTACTAAGAAGCTCGTGCGGCTCCAGGCTACTGAGCCGGGGTGGCGTTAACAACACTAGGGGTTCAGTACAGAGCTCGTGCCAAACCAGGCTTTTCGGTAACTCGAATTGGGGGTGCGGAATAATTGCCGCGTCTACCTCGCCCTGCTTGAGGTCCTCGAGTAGCTGTCCTGCATGTCCCGCTTTGATGAACACGTTGAGCCTCCGATTTCGTTGAGTCAGAAGCGATAAGGCGTCGGGAATGAAGGCTTGGAGTGGCGTATTGATCGTGCCCAGCCTGAACTCTGAGTTCTGCTGCGGCGATAGGACAGTTTCGCGCAGTTGAGACATATCGCGTAGCAAGCTCTTTGCGTGTAGGGCGAGTCGATGGCCTGCGGCGGTGGGCGCTGCACTACGACCCGCACGCACTGTCAGGGTGACGCCCAGCTCCTTTTCCAAAGCCTTGACTTGCTGCGCTAGCGCCGTGGGCGAGATATCGACTCTACGTGCCGCTTCGGCAATCGAGCCGGTCTCTACGATGGCAATGAAGTTCGCCAGAAAGTTGGTGTCCATTTTTCTCGAGTTAGGTCCGGAGTAGTTGCGACTCGTGGAATTTGCACGCTGTACACCAGCCGCGCGGGAGAGGGGTTTGGCCAGATGCTAGAAGTACAGATTCTACTGTTTACTATGGTCGGGCTCGTCAGGGCCCATCTACCAATGTAGATCCGGAGATTTCCGACTTTGAGGCGGCGTTGATGCGCAGCGCGGATCACACAGCCGTGGGCGAATTCGGGCGTGTGCATCTGCCGGGAGTCATTGCCGGGCGCCGCCGCGGACCTCTGGCACTCGCCGCCGTGAATCCGTGTCTATGGGACGGTGCTAAACGCGATCCGCTTGATGTGCCGCACGGTTCGGTTTAGCGGTTCGCCGATCCGTTGTCCCTGGTCGACGACGATGCCTGGCAGGTGGCGCAATGATCGTACGCGATACCCATGCGTCGGCGTGATGGGCTGCCAGGCAGGCCGAGGATAAGTGCTCAATGGCCTTGCCCTATCTCTCCGGACACATCAGATGGCATGATGATGCCTGGAGAGAAGGACGATGACACGCAGCAGAAGAACTTTCACTGATGAATTCAAGCGCGAAGCGGTTCGCCTGGTTGGGCAG
>Ga0180223_1001848_pt1 | contig 14548 bp, 10 predicted proteins | sample eDN5th30CKraftOP_FD_151337 | JGI IMG/M metagenome (GOLD analysis project Ga0180223, IMG submission 151337) | Enriched Organic Plus compost microbial communities from Emeryville, California, USA - eDNA 5th pass 30_C Kraft OP (version 2) (version 2) ...
CCCGGCCCGGCCTGCTACGGCAACGGCGGCACCGAGCCCACCGTGACCGACGCCAACCTGATCCTCGGCCGGCTCGATGCCGCGAACTTCCTTGGCGGCGACATGAAACTCGACATCGCCAAGGCGCGTGCGGCGGTTGAGACAAAGATCGCCAAGCCGCTCAACATGACGATCGAGCAGGCCGCGCTCGGCATCGTGCGGATTGCTGATGCCAAGATGTCGCTGGCGGTGCGCGAGGTGTCCGTCGCCAAGGGACACGATCCGCGCGACTTCGCCATGGTTGTCTCAGGCGGCGGCGGCCCGCTGCATGGCGCGGCGATCGCGCGCGAGCTCTCGATCCCGCGTGTGATCGTGCCGGAACTGCCAGGCACCTTCTCCGCGGTCGGCATGCTGCATGCGGATGTGCGTCACGACCTGGTGCAGACCAGTATCCGGCCGCTGGCCGGCCTCGATATCGACGACGTCAACGGCGTGTTCGCCCGCATGGTGGAAGAGGCGCAGGCGACGCTGCAGCGCGACGGCGTGCCGCAAGCCACCACGGTGATGACGCGCGCCATGGACATGCGCTACCGCGGGCAGGAATACACGCTCTCGGTGCCGGTGATGAGCGGAAGCCTCGATGCCGCGGCGATGCAGGCGCTGCGCAAGAGTTTCGATGAGCTGCATCACGCGCAGTATCAGCACGCTGCGCCGGAAGAGCCGGTCGAGATCGTCAACCTGCGGCTCTCGGCCGTCGGCCGCTTCGGCACCGACGATGCCGGCAGCTTCGCGCGCGTGACCGGCGACGGCGCGGCGAATGGCACGCCGCGCCAGCGACAGGTCTGGTTCGCGCAGGGCGCGCTCGACTGCCCGGTCTATCAGCGCGCCGACCTCGCCGCAGGCCAGATCATCGATGGCCCCGCCGTGATCGAAGAACTCGTCTCCACCACCATCATCCACCCCGGCGACCGTGCGCGCATGCACGAGGCCGGGCCGATCATCATCGACATCGGGAGCTGATCGCATGACCAAACCGGTTGATCCCGTCACGCTCGAGGTCGTGCGCAGCGCGCTGATCGCCTATGCCAACGAGATGGCGACGGTGCTGGTGCGCACCGCCTACAACATGATGATCTTCGAGGTGCACGACTATTGCACCGGCATCGTCGATACCGAAGGCAACATCATCTCGCAGAATACCGGCGGGCTGCCGATCTTCCTCGCCGATCTCGGCGCGGCCGTTACCGGTGCCATCGACATCCATGGCAAGGATGGCTTCGCGCCGGGCGATGTGCTGATCAGCAACGACCCGGAAGTGTGCGGCCAGCATCTCAACAACATCGTCATCTTCACGCCGTTCTTCCACGAGGGCGAACTGCTCGCCTTTCTTGCCGTGCGTGCGCACTGGGTGGATGTCGGCGCGGGTTCGTCCGGCTTCGGCTCGACCAACAGCCAGAACATCTTTGACGAGGGCCTGCAGCTTCGCGCCATCAAGATCTACAGCGCCGGCAAGCGCTGCGACGACGCGCTGCGGCTGATCGGCGACAACATCCGCTATCCGGAATCCTCCCTCGGCGACCTGCGCGCGCAGACAGCCGCGTGCAAGCTCGGCGAGCGGCGGCTGGGCGAACTGTTCACCAAATATGGCACCGCCACCGTGCACGCCTGCGTCCATGCGATGTGGGACCAGGCCGAAGCGCTGTCACGCGCCGCGATCCGCGCCATCCCCGACGGCACCTATGAGGCCGAGTCGTTTCTCGACAACGACTATGTGGACCGCGACCGGCCGGTGCCGATCCGCATCAAGGTGATCGTCGCCGGCGACGAGATGACGGTCGATTTCTCCAACATGTCGGACCAGGTGCGCGGGCCGATCAATTCCGGCGTCTCCGGCGGCATCGCGGCGGCGCGCGTCGCGTTCAAATGCCTGGTCGCGCCCGGCCATGGCGCGACGCAAGGCGAATTCCGTCCGCTCAAGGTGATACTGCCGCCGGGCAAGCTGCTCAGCGCCAAGCGGCCGGCGCCGCTCGGCGGCTGGAGCCTGTCGCTGCCCACGGTGATCGATACCATCCTGCTGGCGCTCGCGCCGGCGATGCCCGACCGTATCCCCGCGGGGCACAAGGGGGACATGTCAGGCTATGCCATCTTCGGACAGGATCCGCGGCGCGGGCACCCATTTATTTGTTTGAACATCTTCGGCGGCGGCTGGGGCGGCCAGAAGGAGCACGACGGCGTCAGCGCTGCTGTGTCGATCTGCCAGGGCGACGTGCACAACGGGCCGATCGAGGTGCAGGAGGCCTATTACCCGATCATCGTCGACAAACACGCCTTGTGGGAGGAGAGCTGCGGCAGCGGCGAACATCGTGGCGGGCTCGGCCTTGAGATCGTCGTGCGCAGCGAGAACGACATGTTCCTCAACACCCAATGCCAGCGCACGGTGATGCCGCCCTGGGGCATCCTTGGCGGCGGCAACGGCAAGCCGAACGATGCCTATATCGTTGGCCTCGATGGCGCCCAGCGCAAAGCGGCGGCGGTGAATCGGCACCCAATCAAGGCGGGTGAGCGCATCGTGATGAAGGCGGGCGGCGGCGGCGGCTGGGGCGATCCCCTCAAGCGTGATCCGGCGCTGGTCGCCTCCGATGTGCGGCAGGGGTATATCTCTGCGGCGCGGGCGCGGGATGACTACAAGGTGGTCGTTGATACGGACGGCCTGCTCGATACCGCGGCGACGGACATGTTGCGCCGCCCTTGAATGGATCCGTCATTGTCAGGCCGGGTTTGACCATGGCAAAACATGGCTTCAATTCCAGAACAATGATTGATTGCCGTTTGTCGGGAGGACAATGACATGAACCATTTCAATCGCCGCGACGTCGTCAAAGGCGTCAGCGCCGCAGCCGCGTTGTCACTGCTCGGTTCGCGCCCCGGCCAGGCCGAGGTGCCGCAATCGGTGCTCGACGGCGCGAAGAAGGAAGGCGCACTGCTCTGGTATGATGGCTACGCTCGTGAGGACGGCGAAGCCGTCGTGCGCGAATTCCAGAAGTCCTATCCCTTCGTCACCAGGGCCGAATATATCGAGCTGCCGTCCGCCCAGAAGCAGGCGCGCCTGATCCAGGAATGCCTTGCGGGCGGTCCGACCACGGACGTCTATCTCAACGGCGCATCGACCGTGCAGCAGGTGGTCAACCGCGATTTCTTCCAGCAGGTGAACTGGAAGGAACTGGGCGTGCCGGAGTCCGCGATTATCAGCCCCTACATGGTCTGGATCGCGACAGCCATCAATTGCGGCGTCTACAACACCAGCAAGGTGAGCGAAGCTGACGCGCCGAAGACCTGGGAAGACCTGCTCAATCCGAAATGGAAGGGCCGCATCGGCATCTGGCAGCGGCCGTCCGGCATTCTCTACCTCGCGCCGGTATATGGCGAGGACAAGACCCGCGACTATGCCCGCAAATTCGCGGCATTGCAGCCGCGGTTGTTCCCCGGCACCTATCAGGTGTCGCAGGCGGTCGGCGCGGGCGAACTCGACATCGGCATCGGCGCCTATGACTCGGCCCAGCGCATCGTGATGAAGGGCGCGCCGCTGAAGATCGTCATCCTCGATCCCGCGCCGCTGTCGCTGCTCTATGCGGGCCTGACCAAGTTCGGCAAGAACCCGAACACCGGCAAGCTGTTCCTGAGCTGGCTCGAGACCAAGGAGGGCGCGCTCGCCTTCGAGAACGCGACCCAGCGCGGCCATCTGCCCGTGAAGGAAACCAAGACCTCACAACTGCTGCAGGGGCACAAGCTCTCGCACTATTCGGCACAGTGGGAGATCGAGAACTCCGACCATCAGGCGAAGTTCGAGGCCGAACTGGCGAAGATCATCGCCGGGCGGGGATGAGTTGAAGAGTCTGTTTTGAGGCGTTTCACAAATCTCCGAGTCGTCCCCGCGCAGGCGGGGACCCAGTACGCCGTGAGGTTCTATTTATCTCCAGCGTCAGTGTTTACTGGATTCCCGCCTTCGCGGGAATGACATCGCGGAGAGGCTGTGGAACGACAACTCAAGCAATATTTGTTGCGCTGAACATCAACGATGTCATGCGCGTGCTTGACCCGCGCATCCATCATCATCAATGATTTCTTTCGATGGATTGCCAGGTCAAGCCGGCAATAACGTCTTGGTTGAATTCAGGGCCTGACAAATGCTGAAGCTGACAATCAGCTACGGAGCTAAGCCGCAGAGCTGACCGCGCCTGCATCTGTCGGCTGCGCCAGCAGCGCGTTGCCGCTGCTGCTCACCAGCACCGGTGCGCCACCGACCCAGGGCGCGCCACCCAAGGCAAGTTTCACGGTAACGACCAGCATGGAGTTGTCCGGCGTCACGCTGTCCGCGGATGATGATGCAACGGCTTCGAGCGGATAGGAGCCGATCGAGCTTTCCGCGAGCCACGACTCAAGCGGACCGCCTGCCGCCTTTGCTGCCGAAACAAACTGTGCGTTCAGGCCGGTATCGGGCTTGAGCCCCAGCAGTGTCGTTTCCAGCCAGGCATCGGCCTTGGCGCAAAGAGCGGCATCCGCGGCATCGGTGGAAAAGGTGCGGATGCGGCGCACCCAGATGCCCTTGTAGGCGACCGATGCGCGGATGGCGAAGCGCTGGCCGAGCGGCGCCGCGCCGGAGAGCCTTGCGAAGCTTGCATTCGCGGCAAGGTCCGGCGCGATGTGGATATAGGCTTCCTCGGCGCCGGCGAGCCGCGCCGCCTTTTCCACCGCGCCAACAACTGCACCGGCGTCACGCATGGTGGCGGGATCAACCGCGTTCAGCGCATCGCTGGCGATGGTGCCGGCATGGGCGAGCAAACCACGCTCGCTCACGTCGATGAGGCGCCGTGCCTGCGCGAAGGCCCTGCCGCCCTCGACCAGTTTCACGCCGGGCGCTCCGGCCTCGACATCGTCGTAGATATAGGTCGGCAGCGCATCCATCTCGAGGATGCCGACGGTCTTGATGCCCGTGTCGGCAGCGATGCGCTTGGCGACCTCGACACCCGGATTCGGCGTGCAGACCAGTTCGCCGACCGGCTTCACCGAATTGATCCATTTGGCGACGCGCTTCGACAGCGCAGTGGAGAACAGCGGCTCGCCGGTCTTCGGCACATAGAGCACCGCATCGGCCCAGTAGGGCGTGAAGGCGGTGAGGAAGGCCACCGCCGAAGGCCGCGGGAAGTTCGTATAGATCAGCAACGCGTCGATGTCGTTCGCCGCCATCGCCTGACGCATGCGCACCAGACGCTCGCCGAGAATCTCCGGCGGCAGCTCATCGGTATTCCACGCCATCAGCCCGCGACGCATGTCATGTCTCCCAAACAAACCATTATTCTGTTCTCAACGGCCCCGCTTGCAGGGCGCGCTCCCCTCCCCCCTGTGGGGAGGGGCCGGGGGTGGGGGTCAAAGTTTGCGAGGCGCGGAGTACAACATCTTCGACCCCCTACCCTAACCCTCCCCCACAAGGGGGGAGGGAACACTCCGAGTACGCTGAACCGCCCGGCATCAAACAGACACAATGACCGAGATGGCGCAGAGAATATTCGCAACAAACACTTATTGCACCGGCACGCGGATCAGTTCGCGCGGTGTGCGGGTGAACAGCTCATGGCCGGTCTCGGTCACCGCTACCACGTCGCCCAGCACCATGTAGCCGACATTCGGATTGTAGGTGTTGGGGTGCACGATCAAGGTCATGCCCGCTTCCAGCGGAAGGTGGATATCCTCGAGGATCTGCGGCTTGGTGTCAGCAAACAGCCCAACGCCATGGCCGCGCACCCGCGTATATTCGTTGGTGACATAGATGCCGAGGTCGTGCTTGCGGAACACATCGTTTTCGGCTTTGGCGACATCCGATGACAGCACGCCCGCGCGCACCGTCGCGATGCCGGCCTCCATCGCCTCCTTGTAGATTGCGAAGGCGGCAAGCTGCTCGGCGCTCGGCTCGCCCAGCACCAGCGTGCGGCAGATCTGGGCATAATAACCGTCGACGCAGGGCGTCAGCTCGGTGGTGACGAGGTCGCCCTTCTTCATGATCTTGCCGCTCGGCGGGGCCATGCCGCGCACTTCGGGACCACCGACGCCGATGATCATGAAGTTGTCGTCGACGCCGCGCGAACGATAGAACGCCTCGATCTCGGCGATCAGCTCATAATCGCGCCGGCCCGGCCGCGCGGCGTTCTTGAATACCTCATAGCCTTCATCGGCGAGACGGCAGGCATTGCGCACCGCATCGACTTCCGACTTGAGTTTGTTCATCAGCAGCTTGTCGATGAACCTGGTCTCGTCGGACAGGCGCAAGTCCTTGCTGCGCGACGCCAGCCTGCGCGGCAGCAGCTTGTAGGGGCCGGCGCCGATGCGGGCATTGCCGGCGCGCTCCATCACCTTCTCGACTTCCGGGATCAGGTCCGGCGCATAGACGACGTCGAGCGCCGGCGCTTCCACCCTGGCGCGCTCCACCTCAAGCGGACTGTCGAGATAGAGCGTGATATCGCCATCGCGCCGCGCGACCGCGATCGCCTGCCCTTCCAGTACGCCGAAGTCGGCGACATAGCGCATGTAGTCGCCCTGCCAGGCATTGCCGTAGGCGACGAGGACATCGAGGTCCGCCTCGCCCATCGCCTCTATCAGTCTGCGCTTGCGGTCTTCTGTGATCATGGCTGCCTCACGCTGCGACGCCGGACGGGACCTTGTAATCGTAGAGTTTCGCTGCCGCATCGGCTGACACAAGCCCCTCGGCGACATCATGCGCAAGTTCTTCGCGGCTGCGCGCCTTCGGCTCGCCATAGCCGCCGCCGCCGGCGGTCCAGAAGGTGACGCGATCGCCCGCTTCGAGGTCGATCTCGGTGCCCTTCTTCACCTCCTGCTCGGTGCCGTTCACCCGATTGATCACCGCACGGTTGATCGCGCCGGAGCCACCCCCATGCAGGCCCCATGGCGGGGTGACGGTGCGTTCGAGGTTGATGTTGACCTTGCATTTCTGCAGGCAGCGATAGGTCAGTTCGATGCCGAGACCGCCACGGTGTTTGCCAACACCGCCGCTGTCCTGGCGCAGGCTCTGCTTCTCGATGATGACGGGATATTTGATTTCCTGCAGTTCGATCGGCGAGTTGCGCACGTCACCCTGGCAGATCGAGACGCTGGCGGATTCGCCATCCTCATGAGGACGGCCGCCCCAGCCGCCGCCGAAGATGTTCATCAGCAGGAAGCGTTCGCCGTTGTCCTCGCGGAAGCCATAGAACGAACAGCCGCCCATGTCGCCCTTGTGCGCGGCCGGCACCATGTCCGGGATCGCCGGCGCGAGCGCCTTGAGGATGGTGTCGATCACCGTCGGCAGCGCGATGCTCCACAGGCCGAGCGCAGCCGAGCCCTTGGCGCTGAGCATGGTGCCTTCGGGAAGATTGACCTCAAGCGAGCGGAAGCAGCCTTCGTTGACGTCGAGGTCCGGCGAGGTGAGCGCCTTGAAGGCGACGCGGGCGGCGGCGATGCCGCCGGAGCTGCCGCAGTTCAGCGGGCCCTGCACCTGCGGGTTCATCTCGGAGAAATCGACCGAGAACCTGCTGCCGGCAATGGTCACCTTGACCTTGATGCGCAGCGGCTTGTCCAGCGCGCGGCCATCGTTGTCGAGGAAGCTCTCGGCCTCGTAGACGCCATCGGGGATTTTCTCAACGATGGCGCGGGCGGCGCGGTCCGCCTGGTCCCAGATCACATCGACGCAGGTCTCGACGGTGTCCTGGCCATAGCGGCTGATCAGCTCCGCATAGCGGCGGGCGCCGAGCTGGCAGGAGGCGATCTGCGCGCGCATGTCACCGAGGCTGGCATCCGGATAGCGGACGTTATCATGGATGATCTGCCACAGCGTCTCGTTGCGCTTGCCGCCCTCGTAGATCTTCAGCGAACGGATCTGCAGGCCTTCCTGGAAGATCTCCGTGGTCGCGACCGAACCAAAACCCTGGCGCGAGCCGCCGATATCGACCCAGTGCGCGCGGTTGGCGGCGAAGCCGACCAGCTTGCCGTCATGGAAGCACGGCGCATAGACGACCATGTTGTTGAGATGCTGGCCGCAGACGCCGCCGTGGTTCATCAGCAGCACGTCGCCCGGCTCGAACCCATCGACACCATAGCGCTTGATGCCGTCCTCCACTGCAACGCCGAGATCGGCGAGGAAGATCGGCAGGCCACCGCGGTTCTGCGAGATCATCCGCCCCTGGATGTCGATGAGGCCGCAGCAGTAATCGCGCACCTCGTAGATCATCATGTTGTAGGCGGACTTGCAGAGCGCATTCGCCATCTCGTCGCCATAGGCGACGATGGCGTTGCGCACGACTTCAACGGTGATGGGATGGGCGGCCTGAGTGTTTTTCATGGCAATCTCGTTCGACTACGGCACAGCATCTCGACTCCCTCCCCCCTTGTGGGGGAGGGTTGGGGTGGGGGGTCGAAGTTGTGAGCTTTTAAGCTGCCACCCCCACCCCCGACCCCTCCCCACGAGGGGGAGGGGAGCGGAGAGGCGCTCAATTTGATCAAAGAAGCGACGCTCATAGCGCAATCTGGATGAGCAGGTGGCCGGCGTGGGTCACGGTGGCGACATCGCCCGGATGGATCAGCGTGGTGGAGTTCGGCTCCTCGATCACCGCGGGACCTTCGATCACCGTGCCGGCCGGCAGCGCCGGACGCCACACGACGCGCGCCTGCTGCGGATTGTCGGCATCGTTGAAGATCACCTCGCGGAAACTGTCCTCGCGGTTTGCCTCTTCCGGCGTCCACGGCGCGATCAGCCAGCGCTCGGCCAACGTGTCTTCGCGTGCTGAAGTGACAACAAGACGTACGTTGACGATCTCCATCGACTCATCGGGAGCCGACTGGCCGTAGCGGGTGTCGTGTTCCTTGTCGAACGCCGCGCGCACCGCATCGAAATTCGCCGTGAGGTCGGCGGCAGAGCGCACCGGAATCGGGATCGCGTGCTCCTGGCCGATGTAACGAAGGTCGGCATAGAAGCGGAAATCCGCCTTGTCGTTGGCGATGCCATCGCGGTCGAGATGCTCCTGACCGGCGCTGGCCAATTCAGCGAAGATGCCTTCGACTTCCTTGGCGTCGAGCTGGCCGAGACGGCCGATCAAGGTGCGGACGAAGTCCTGCCGCCATGACGCCATCAGCATGCCGAGCGCGGAGAAGGTGCCCGGGAATTTCGGGATCAGCACCTGCGGGATGAAAATTTCGCGGGCGATGGCGCAGGCATGCAGCGGGCCGCCGCCCCCAAACGCGATCATCGTCGTGTCGCGCGGATCGACGCCCTTGTTCACCGACACGGCACGCACTGCAAGCGACATCGAGGCATCCGCGATGTTGATGACACCGAGCGCCGCCTCACGCACGCCGAGGCCGAGCGGGCCGCCGACCTTGTCCGCCATCGCCTTCTCGGAGAGGCCGACATTGAGCGACATGTTGCCGTTGAGGAAGCGCTTGGCATTGATGCGGCCAAGGATGAGGTTGGCGTCAGTGACGACCGGGCTCGGATTGCCCTTGCCGTAGCAGGCCGGCCCCGGATCCGCGCCCGCGCTCTGCGGGCCGACATGAATGCCGCCGTTCGGATCGCACCAGGCAATCGAGCCGCCGCCCGCGCCAACCTCGACGATATCGACGACCGGAAGCTGCATCGGCTGGCCGCTGGCCGGATGATCGCCGATCACATAGCCTTCCTCGATCGCGGCAACGCCGTCGATGATCAGGCTGGTCTTGGCGGTGGTGCCGCCCATGTCGAAGCCGATGCACTTCGCGAGACCCATCTCCTTGGCCAAGCGCCCCGCGCCAATCATGCCCGCAACCGGGCCCGACTCCATCATCGACACCGGCTGGTCCTGGGCGAGGCTGATCGACATCACGCCGCCGTTGGAGCGCATGATGTGGATCTTGCCGTCGAACTTCTCGGACCGGAGATAACCTTCGAGCTTGCGCAGATAGCCCTGCACGCGCGGGCCGACAAAGGCGTTCAGCGCCGTGGTCGAGGTGCGCTCGTATTCACGGTATTCGCGCAGGATCTCATGGGACAGCGTGACGAACAGGCCAGGCATCGCCGTGCGCAGCAGTTCGCCGATCCGCCGCTCGTGCACCGGGTTGGCATAGGAATGCATCAGGCAGACCGCGACAGCCTCGACCTTCTGCTGCTTCAGCGTCTCGATGAGCTGGCTCACCGCCACTTCATCGAGCGGCTCCAGCACGTCGCCACGCGCCGTCACGCGCTCCGGCACTTCGAACGTCAGTTCGCGGGAGATCAGCGGCTTCGGGCGATGGAAGAACAGGTTGAAGGCTTCGATGCGGTTGCCGCGGCCGATGTAATAGGTGTCGCGGAACCCCTGGGTCGTGATCAGCGCGGTGCGTGCGCCCTTCTTTTCCAGCACCGTGTTGATGGCGATGGTGGAGCCATGCAGCACTTCCGACAGGGTCGGCATGTCGCAATGGGCGAGTTCGAGGCTCGTCGCCACGCCGCGGGTCGGATCGGCCGGAACGGTCGAGGTTTTGGACGTAACGATCTTGCCGTCGACACATCCGACCAGGTCGGTAAACGTGCCGCCGATATCAACGCCAACGATATTCATGAGAGACCTTTGTACCCGATTAGTGCTGCTGGGTCCGCCAGCGCGTGAAGCGCCGCTCCGCGACCCGGACCAGTTCGTTGAGGATGATGGCCATCAGGGCAAGGATCACGATCAGCGCGAACAGCGGCGCAGGATCGAAGGTCTCGGCAAAGACCTTGGTCCAATAGCCGATGCCCTGGATGGAAACATAGAGTTCGGCCAGGATGACGCCGAGCAGCGTCATGGTCATGCCGAGACGGAGCCCGGTGAACAGGCTTGGCACCATGTGCGGAAAATACACATGACGCGCGATGTCCAGGCTCGTGCCGCCCATCGACTTCGCGCCGCGCAGATACAGCGGGTTCACGTTGCGCATGCCGGCGATGACGTTGACGAGGATCGGGAAGAAGCCGTGGCTGACGCCGAAGGCGATCTTGCAGGCCGGGCCGATGCCGAAGATCAGCACGAACAGCGGCAACAGAATCACCTGCGGGATCGCATAAAGCAGCAGCACGATCGGATAGAAGCTGCGGCGGGTGAAGTTGCCCCAGCCGATCGCAAGACCCAGCGCGACGCCGATCACGATCGACAGCACATAGGCGACGATGACCTCCCAGAACGACTGGATGATCGCGCTGACGATCTGGCTGTCCGGCAGGATCTCCGTGAACAGCGCATGGACGATCGCGCTGGGTCCGCTGATCAGGCGCGGGTTGGCGAGGGTCTGGCCGTAGATTTCCCAGGCGATCAGCAGCGCGATGAAGACACCCCACCGCGTCCAGGTGACGCGCGAGCGCCTGCTCATGCCGGAGAAAAGACCTTGTGACGGACGGGGAGACGCGCCTGCGTGAGTGACTGCCATGGCCCCGCCCTCAGTATTCACGCCGGCGATTTTCGATCGCCGAGACAACGAAGTTGAGCGTCACCGTGATGCAGATGACGAACACGATCCACGCATACATCCGGGCCGGCTCCATCAGCTCCGCCGCCAGCGCGATGTTCTTGCCGATGCCCGCCGCGGAGGAGAGCGTCTCGCCGCCGAGCACTGACGCGAAGGAGATGAAGAAGCTGACGCGCAGGCCGGTGAGGATCACCGGGAAGGCTGCCGGGAACAGCACATGGCGGAAGGTGTCGAGGGACGACGCCCCCATGGACCGCGCCGAGCGGAGATAGCGTTCATCCACGGAGGACAGGCCGGCGATCGTATTCAGCGCCACCGGGAAGAAGCCATAGGTCGCCGCGTAGGCGACCTTGGACGCCGGGCCGATGCCGAACATCAGGATGAACAGCGGGAACAGCAAGGTCAGCGGAATCGCGAAGGTCGACGCGATCACCGGCTCGAACACCTCGGTGAGGAATTTCGAGCGGGTGACGAAATAGCCGACCACGATGCCGAGGACGACGGCGATGACCCAGGCCTGGGCGATGGTCCACAGCGTGAGCCGCACCGACGACCAGAACGCGTTGGTCTGCACCAATCGCACGAAGGTGGCCCAGACGCTGTCGAGCGGCGGCAGGAACAGCGGACTGATGCTGCCGGTCTTGGTCACGAAATACCAGATGCCGACCATGATCGCGATGAACGCAATCTGGATCGAGCGGGTGGTGAAGTTGGAGGTGTCGGTCATGCCGCCGCTCCGGCCGATGCCGGCTCGCCGCGCTCAATCGCGATGGCGGCCCGCACCTCGTCACGCAGCATGGCGTAGAGGTCGTTGCGCAGCTGGCTGAATTTCGGCGTCAGCATGAAATCCGGCGAACGCGGATGCGGCTCGCCGACTTCCATGATCGACTTGATGCGGCCCGGACGCGCCGTCATCACGAAGATGCGGTCGGACAGGAACACCGCTTCGGCGAGACTGTGGGTGACGAACACGATGGTCTTGCCGGTCTTCGCGAGCAGTTCCGAGAGGTCTTCGCCCAGCACCATGCGGGTCTGCTCATCGAGCGCGGCGAACGGCTCGTCCATCAGGATGATGTCGGTGCCGAGCGCGATGCCGCGGGCGAGGTTCACGCGCTGGCGCATGCCGACCGACAGCTGGGTCGGATAGTGATCGATGAATTTCGACATGCCGACCTGGGCCAGCGCATCTTTTGTGCGCCCCGCCCACTCGCTCTTCGCGACCTTCTGGAACTTGAACGAGACGTCGAAATTCTCGCGGATCGTGTACCAGGGATAGAGCGTGCTCTCCTGGAAGATGAAGGAGATGTCGCGCGGCGACGGGCCTTTCACCTCATGACCGGCGACCGTCACCGTGCCTTCGGTCGCATCAAACAGGCCACCGACGATATTGAGCAGCGTGCTCTTGCCACAGCCGGACGGGCCGAGCAGACAAACAAACTCGCCGCGCTTCACGTCGAGCGAGATGTTGTCGAGGGCAAGCACCATGCCCGGCGAATTCTTGTCGCCGAACCGCTGGGTCACATTACGGACCGCGATGGCGGTCGGGCGATCTGAAGCAGGCGCAGACATGACGAGATGATCCTGAAGCAAGGCCGCGCGGAGGCCAGGCCTCCACGCGGCAACAAAGGGCTTTCGTTAGTTCAAGACAACCGGGGCAAAGCCCTTCACATACATCTGGTCGATGCTCGGCTCGACCTCGGTGATGCCGAGCTCCTTGAGGGACGTCCGGATGAGCTGCAGCGCCTGCATGTCGAACTGGCCGTCGAAGGACATCATGCTGAGCTCGATATCGTAGGCTTCGGCGATCACCTTCTCGCTCAGCTTCATGGTGCGGGCGACCGACTTGATGGTCTCCTGCTTGTTGTCCTTCATGTATTTCGCGACCTTGAACCAGGCGCGCAGGAAACGCTTCACGTCATCCGGCCGGTTCTTGATCATGTTGCTGTGGGCGAAGATCACATGGGTGTGGAAATGGGGCACGATCTCGCCGAAGGTGAGCAGCACCTTGCCCTGGCCGTCATCCTGAATCTGGAAAGCCTGCTCGGTGGCCGTGACGTTGGCCGGCAGATCGCCGGTTTCCATCGCCGCCATGCGGGTGCGCATGTCGCCCATCGGCACGATCTCGACGCCGTCCGGACCCCAGCCCCGCTCGGTGGAGATCTTGCGGGCGAGCCAGTCGGTCAGCGAGCCGGCGGTGGTGACACCGATGCGCTTGCCCTTGAGGCCGTCGACCGACGTGATGCCGCTGTTCTTGCCGACCACCAGCGCCATGTTCTGCGGCTTGTTGGCGAGCGCCGCGACCGCGTTGGCCGGAACACCCTTCGAGGCATAGCCCATGCCGGGGCCTGAACCGAGGCCGATGTCAATGGCGTTGGCGGTGAAAGCCTGCTGCATGCGGGCATCGCCAGAGAACGAGATCATCTCCGCGTCGATGCCTTCGGCCTTCCAGATCCCGGCTTCCTGGCCGAGTTCGAGGCCGGCGAACGGGAACGATGTCGTCACCGACTTGGCGATGCGCATCTTGACGGGCTGCTGGGCGATGGCCGGGGCAGCGATGAGCGAAGCGGCGCCGGCGGCGGACGCCATCTTCAAAAGCGAGCGGCGGCTGAGGCGGGTCATTGTGTCCTCTCCTGGGGCAAACGTTTCCGGGGTCTTATTGTTGTTGGCGCGCCCTGTGGGGCGGCGCATTGGGCGGCACTGTGGTCTTCCGCCCCACTCCAAAGCAAGAGGCGCGGAGGCGATAGGCTTTATAGAAATATAGCTATAGGTTATGCTAGAGACCAATTGGGGGTGACACGTCCGAAAGGCCGCGTCAGATCATGGTTTTGCGATGCTGAACCTCACCTTGCGCAGGCTGGAAGTCTTCGTCACCGCGGTGGAAGCCGGCGGATTTGCCGCGGCCGCCGAACGGCTGGGCATCGCCCAGCCGTCGGTGAGTTCCCACATCCAGGCGCTGGAGGCGAAGGCCGGCGGCGCCCTGTTCGACCGCCAGCGCGGCCGCCGGCCGCAGCTCACCGAGCTCGGCGTCACCTTCCTCGCCCATGCACGCCAGCTGCTCGCCGAGGCGACGGAG
>Ga0180223_1001849_pt1 | contig 14548 bp, 14 predicted proteins | sample eDN5th30CKraftOP_FD_151337 | JGI IMG/M metagenome (GOLD analysis project Ga0180223, IMG submission 151337) | Enriched Organic Plus compost microbial communities from Emeryville, California, USA - eDNA 5th pass 30_C Kraft OP (version 2) (version 2) ...
CATCGCACCAAAACCACGTCTATTGGCCAAGATCGGAGGTCAAAACTATGCCGAGCCGATCACCGCAAAGTTAGGGGAAAGCAAGGACATCCCGGCACCACTCGGCATAGCTGAGCGCTCGGCATAAACGCCGTTATGCCGAGTTCGGCATAACGGGGTGTAGAGCGACAGGACCAGCAGCGTGCAGTGATAGAACCGCTCTGTGGCCTGATGAAAGAGAAAGGCCGCTTCCTTGTTCCGGGCCTTTGACAGCGCGTAAGCTGCCGTGTCGCGAAACCCCGACGCCGTCCCGAACCATTCCTCGAAATGCTTCTCCGCCTCGACCCGCGCTTCATCGGCGGGCAGATTGCGCGGCTGCGCAAACTCATAGCCCTCGGCTTCGTAGAGCGCGATCCCCTGCTCGACGATATCGATGAAGAACGGCCGCCCGCGCTCGAGCTGCGCGTTCACATCCTTGAGCGAATGCACGATGAAGCTCACCGGCGCGGTGAGGTTGTGGCTGATCGTCACCTCGCGCATCAGCCGGTCTTCGGCCGCCGACCAATGCTCGAAATCGGTCAGCCGCTCATAGTTGACGACGACGAGGATATCATAGTCGGACTGGTAGCCGCCGACCGGATCGTCGACCCAGTCACCGCGCGCATAGCTCCCATAAAGAACGATCTTGAAAATCCGCGCCTTGCGGTTCCAGTCTGCGTTGCCGCGCGCGTGCGCGGTTTCGAACTCCTCGAACAGGATGCGCACCACATCGGTAAGCTCGCGCTGCTTGGAGGCGGGAAGATGATCGAGGCCGGTTCGCATTGCGGCAACCTTAGGTAGGCGCGGGACCCGATGGCAAGCGCCATCGGGTCCCGCGCGCATCAAAACCATGGCCAGACCAGGCGTGGGAACCGCGCATGCAGGCAGCGCGACCACATGCGAAGCGCGGCGGCAAAGTCGGCGGTCACCTGTTCGACGGTGATGCGATGGCGCGCCGCCAGTGCCTCGTAGGATGCATCGTCAAAGCGGATTGCCATGAAGATATCGCTCTGCCGTTTGCTCATCTTGCCGAGCGCGATCGCCATGCGGCGTTCGATGTCCGCGACGGTGATGGTGGAGAGATCGCGGCGCCTCATTGGTCGTCCCCTGCAAAGGCGAGCAGATAATCGCTCGCCTTGCTCGCCGCGCTCGCGGCGCGGAAGATCGCCTTCTCGTCACCGCGCAGCACCGACAGCCATGACGCGATATAGTCCGAATGCCGCACGGTCGGCGCAATGCCGAGCGACGCGCAGGTGAAGGCGGCGGCCATCTCGGCGACAAGCTCCTCCTTGGCATAGGCTTCCGATCCGAACCCGCCCGTCTGATCGCGATCGAGCCTGCTGCTGTGGCCGGTCCAATGACAATTATGCCGATATCGGCATAACGGGCATAATGCCGTAACCCGGATTATGCCGCATGGCGCTGAGAAGGCGCGGCTGTGCGCATGATCTTGGGAAACCCATTCGGCATAATCTTCGGTGCTCCACCAATCTGGAGCATCAGAATCATGACCGACATTTTGAATGAAGCGCCGACGGCGCGAACGGCGCTGCTGGCTGACTATGAGGATTATCTCGTCAAACAGCGGGGTCTGAGTCCGCGAACAATCGATCACTCGCTGCGCTTCGCCAACCGCTTCCTCGACCATCGCTTTGGCGGCGGCGCGCTCGAGCTTCGTTGTCTTCGGGCTGCCGACGTAATCGGCTTCATCGAGCATGTGCTGGCGGCGGGATGCCGCGACAAGACGGTCGCAACGCATGTTCGTACCTTCCTTCAATATCTGTTCGCGCGCGGGATAACCGCCACCAATCTGGCGCTGAGCCTTCCGAAGGTTGCCCAGCGATGGGATGCGCGGCTTCCCCGGCACCTGTTGCCGGACGGGGTCGAGGCGGTGCTGGCGTCGGTGCGCGGCAACGCCAAATCCGGCGCGCGCGACTATGCAATGCTGCTGCTCATGGCACGGCTCGGGTTGCGCGCGGTCGAGGTGATCGCGGCCCAGCTGGGTGACATCGACTGGCGTGCGGGCGAACTGACGGTGCGCGGCAAGGGCAAACTCCATGATCGCGTTCCGATCACGCCCGAGGTTGGCGAGGCGCTGAGCCGCTATCTTCGCGAGGGGCGCGGTCCAGCGGCTTGCCGGACCCTGTTCGTCACGCATCGCGCGCCCTATCGGCCGTTCAAGGACGGGCAGATCGTCAATGCCATCCTGAAGGAGGCGTTGCGGGTAACGGGGCAGAAGCCTGTGACGCCCTACGTGGGATCGCACTTGCTGCGTCATAGCCTTGCCACCCAGCTAGTGAACGCGGGGGCTTCGCTCGACGAAATCGGCGATGTGCTGCGGCACCGTTCGCGGTCATCGACGATGATATATGCCCGGCTCGACATCGACGGCCTGCGGTCGATCGCCATGCCGTGGCCGGTGGCGGGAGGCGTGCAATGAGCCTCGCGCCCCAGCTCGATCGCTATCTGAGCGTCCGCCGTAGCCTCGGCTATGATCTTGCCACCAGCGAGCGCATCCTGCGCCGCTTCACCCGGTTCGCGGATCAGGAGGGCGCAGCGCATGTCGATACGGCGCTGTTCCTGCGCTGGGACGCGAGCTTGCCCGAGGTGAGCGGTGGCACGCGGGCGGCGCGGCTTGGCAACGTGCGCCTGTTCGCCGGGTGGCTCGCCGGTATCGATCCGGTCCACGAGGTTCCGCCGCGCGGGTTGCTGCCCGGTCGCCTGATCCGGGCGCGGCCTCATATATACACCGACGCCGAGATCGCATCGATTATCGCGGCGGCGGACGCATTGCCCTCGATCTATGGCCTTCGCGGACTGACCTACGCGACACTGTTCGCGCTGCTCGCGGTCACCGGCCTCAGGATCAACGAGGCGCTGGCACTGGATCGCGGCGACCTTGACGTTGATGACGGCGTAATCCGTGTACGGCGCGGCAAGCTTGGCAAGGAACGGCTGCTGCCGCTCGATCCCGGCGTCGCGGAAAAGCTCGTCAGCTATCTTGCCGAGCGCGACCGGCTGGTCGGCTATGCCGCGCTGCCGGTGTTCGTCAGCGACAAAGGCACGCGACTGCCCGATTGCAGCGCCCGCTACAACTTCGCGCGGGTCTGTCAGCAGATCGGGTTGCGGCCCCATCAGCCCTATTGCAAGCATGGCCGGGGTCCGCGGATCCACGACCTGCGCCACACCTTCGCGGTCAAGACGATGATCGGCTGGTACCGGGCGGGCAAAGACCCCGCCCGTGAGATGATCCGGCTGACGACCTACCTTGGTCATAGCGATCCCTCCGCAACCTTCTGGTATCTGGAAGCGGTGCCCGAGCTTCTGGGGCTCGCGATAGAACGCGCCAAGGCGAACGGCTGGGAGGCGTCACAATGACCGCCGCCGTCTTGCCCGCGCTGATCCAGCGCTTCTTCACCGACCGGCTGTGCGTCCAAATGGAGGCGAGCCGCCATACGGTCGCGGGCTACCGCGACACGTTCCGGCTCCTGCTCGGCTATGCAAGCGCCCGCCACGGCAAGCCGCCGGTCAAGCTCATGATCGAGGACATCGATGCCGATCTGGTCGCTGACTTCCTCGTTCATACCGAGACGGCGCGGGGCAACAGCGCGCGCAGCCGCAACACCCGGCTTGCCGCGATCCGCTCGTTCTTCCGCTACGTCGCGATGACCGATCCGACCTGGCTGCTGCACTGCCAGCGCATCCTCGCCATGCCGAACAAGCGCTATGTGAAGCGCACGGTCACGTTCCTGACCGGCGACGAGATGGCAGCGCTGCTGGCAGCGCCGGACCGCACGACATGGGCGGGGCGGCGCGATCATGCGCTGCTCCTGCTCGCGGTCCAGACCGGACTGCGGGCATCCGAACTGGTCGGCCTCACGCGGGGCGATGCTGTGCTGGGGACCGGCGCGCACATCCGTTGCATGGGCAAAGGCCGCAAAGAGCGCGCAACCCCGCTTCGGCGCGACACCGCGAAGCTGCTCGCAACATGGATCGGAGACCGCGACGACCGCGGGCCGCTGTTCCCTTCGATCCGGGGCGAGCATCTGAGCCGCGATGCGCTCGAACATCTGGTCCGCAAGCATAGCCTGACGGCAGCGCGCACCTGTCCGAGCATCGGCATGAAGCGAGTCACGCCACATACCCTGCGCCACAGCACTGCGATGGACCTGCTTCACCACGGCGTCGATCAAGCGGTGATCGCCCTATGGCTCGGGCACGAGTCCGTCGAGACCACCCAGATCTACATCCACGCCGACATGCGGATGAAGGAAAAGGCGCTCGCCCGTGTCGCCGCCCCAGCAACACCATCGGGCCGGTTCCGGCCCGATGATCAGCTCCTCGCGTTCCTGGAAAGGCTCTGATTATGCCGAACCACCGCATGGCTAATGCCCGGAAAAACGACCTCCAGCAGAGGTCATGCGGCATAATCCGGGTTACGGCATTATGGCCAAGCTCGTGCAGCGCGGTGCGATACCAGTTGATCGGTTCATGGAACGCCGCCTGCGGCGGCACCGCCACAAAGTCATGGCTCGGGCTATAAAAGGCCTCGGCGCCGCCGATCTGAACCCGCGCCCCGCTCGCAGCAATCAACGCGTCGGCCTCGGCAATCGCCAGCACCGGATCGGGACTCACCATCGGCGCAACATAGTCCTCTGGAAGCCCCTCGCACTGGTCGACATTGAACACGACAAAGCGCTTGAGGAACGCCACCTGCCGCGCCGCGCAATCCTCTCCCCTCGCCGCTTCGGCCTCGGCCTTCGGCGTGAAGCGGTCGGCGTAGCAGATGACCGTGCCCTTCTCGCCGCGCCGGACATTGCCGCCCGCGGCTTCCGCCTGGCGGTAGGTGAGCCAGCGCTGCGCGCCATAGCCTTTGGCGATCCCTTCGGCCCACAGGATGAGCAGTAGGGTGGGCTGGCCCCGTCTCAGAGAGAACATGGCTCAGCCTCCCTCCGAACCGGACGTGCGGCTTTCACCGCATCCGGCTCTCCACTTCCTATAGCCCTCGGTGGGCGGGTGTAGGGCCGATAGCTGTGGACCTTTTCGTGGCAGTCCACACAGAGCACGATGCGCTTGCGCGAGCGCGCGGCACGCATGTAGCTCAGGTAGTCGTCGTCTCGACGGTGGTCGTTCAACCTCCGGACGTGATGGACCTCGCACGGTCGATCATCCCGACCGCAACGCTCGCAGATTCGGGCATTGAGGCGTTCGACCAGCTCCGTTTGACGGTATACGAACGGCGTGTGCGGGATGGCATCAACGACGCCATATCGTCTCACCGCTGGCACCAAGTCTTTCAGCTTCCAGAGTTTAATCGACCGGGTTTCGCCCTTCACCTTGTAGGTGACGTAAAATTCCTGCCCCTTTCGCAGCCGTCGTGCGATACGCGTCGTTGTGCTCTTATGCTTGTTGGCGAGCGTGCGAAGGAAGCTTCCGAAGGCCAGATATTCGGCCTTTTTCAGCTTGCGCTTCACATCATGCGCCAAGGCATAATAGTTGGCGAAGCCACGCAGTTCGGCATTGTAGGCGGCAGCGATCTCTACATCACTGGCGTAGAGCAGCGCGGGTCGGTGGGTCGGTTTGCAGGCGTCGAAGCGCCCCCACTTCTTATCTTGAACGAACCGCAGCACCCGCTCCCGTGGCACGTGCAGTTGCACCCGGTCCCGACACCCCCGCCGCGTGACCCGGCGAGTGCCGAAGTTCGCGCGATAGGAGTTGGGATTGGTCCGTGTGCAGATGTCGTAACCGAGGAAGCGCGCCCCGTCCGAAGCATGCCGGATGCCGCTTTTCGCCTCGGACACCTCCAGTTTCAGGTGCTCGGCCAGGAAGTCCCTGACCTCGTCCATCATCTGGCGGGCCTCAGCTTTGCTGCCGGTCACACCGATGAGGAAGTCATCGGCATAACGGCAGTAGCGGAGCCTGCGGTAGTTCGGATCGAGGGCATCGGTGGCCGGGATCGTCCGGCTTTTCGCGCTTTCACGACCGATCCTGTCCAACAGGGACTGGATCACGGCCGGGTCGGGGTTCTCGCTTGCGCGAAGCTTCTCGACCCGGCGACGGAGTTTGCAGATGCGATCCTTCACCCGGCGGTAATCCGGGTGCATGGCTCGCTTCACCCCTTTGTCGAAGGCCGCGATCTTACCGCGCATCCACTCATCGAGTTCGTGCAGGTAGATGTTGGCCAGCAACGGAGAGACGACGCCGCCTTGCGGGGTGCCGCTCAGGGTGCGGTGGAAGCGCCAGTCCTCCAAATAACCCGCCTTGAGCATCCCTCGGATCAACGCGATGAAGCGTCGATCCCCGATCCGCTTTTCGAGTAGGCGCAGGAGGACGGCGTGATCGATATTGTCGAAAAAGCTGACAACATCGACGTCCACCAACCATTTGACGCCCGTCCAGACTGCACCGATGGTTTTCAGCGCAGTGTGGCAGGACCGACCTTCCCGGAACCCGTGGCTCGCATCATCGAAGATGGGCTCGTAGATCTGGTTGAGCACGATCCTAACCACCTCTTGGACAAGTCTGTCCTCCGTGGTCGGTATGCCGAGCGGTCGCATGCGACCGTCGGACTTGGGTATCAAGACACGACGTACAGCAGCGGGCTTATATGATCCCCCCGATAGCCGAGCGATGATGGAGCGGACCTTCTCGGGCGAGTAGCCGTCGAACGTTCGTCCATCGATGCCCGGGGTCATCGCCCCCTTGTTGGCGGCGACCTTCAGATAGGCCTGATCCCAGAGGGACGGGCTTTTCATCAGGCGGAACAGGCCATTGGCCCGCCGGCCCGACCGCACCACGGTCGGGAGTGATCCGATTGCCTTTTCGACGGTTTCCGGCAGCATTAGCACGCCCCCGCCAGAGTCGTTCGGATCGTGGAAGCTGCCGCCCTTCCCCCGATCGGTGGGCGTTTCACGCGGGTCGCCCCGTGCTTATCGCATCGATCGTCCGCCGGTCGCCCGGCGACTGTCCCGGCCGTTACGCCGGGCATTCGAGTACTATGGCGGCTCCGTCGCCATGCAGGTCCGGCTAAGCCGTCCTGTTTAGGCGATCCCGCATTTACGCGAGTGGGAGGTTTCGACGTGTTTAGGCGCCCCGTTTGTTCACTTGCCCCTCCATACAGAGGATGCGTCGGACGAGCTGGTAGACCGGGCCTCTCAACGTCGGAGGACCGGCTCGCGGAAAGTATAAGCGTCGCACTTTCCGACCGTCCGATGTGCCGTGTCAGCCATTCTACGGCACCACTGCGGGTGTAAGTCGCTGCAAACTGGGGTTCAGGCAGTATAGCTTTCGCCATGCACGTCTTATCCTGACCCGCCGCGCCACAAATGGCTTCGACGCTTTGGGCCTTTTCCGGACATGCTGTTGTCCCCCGCCTCTTTCGAGGTCGCAACCATTTCTGGCCGAGGTTAGTCCGGTGGATACAGGTCATTACCAGCGAACCTGATCGTTCATTCGATACCTCCTTCTTCTCGCGCCGATACGGCGCACCATTGATGCCGCTATATTGGCGCGCCGTTCCGGCGTTCTGCGGCATGGTGCAGCCGCACGCCGCGCTATCCCACGGCTGCACCCAGGGCAGCCGCCCTTCCTCGAGCTCGGCGATGATCCGGCTCGTGACCTCCGAATAGAGGCTCGCCCGTTCTTTCCTTTCCTTGCGCATAATCCTTCTCCTTCCAGCCACCGCACCCCGGCCCGGACGGGGGCGGAGGGGGGCGGCAGGAAGGAGCCGGCAGACCCGCATGATCGGCCGGGCTGCATCCGCAGGACCGCAATGCAATGAAGGACCCGCAGGGTTGCGGCCCGGCCGGGCGGGGCTAAGGCGAGTGACGCCCCCCTCCGTCCCCGCCCGCGCCGGGACCGACAACGCCGCCGCGCGAGCGGCGACCGAATGAACATCACCAACAAAAACCGAACGACGCCCGCGCCGAGTCGGCGCGGTCCTTTGCGGGCGCGACCGTCGCAGACGGTCTCACCTCACCCGTCGCCCACGATAGAACCAGATTGGAGACAATTTTCCGGTCCCGATCGGGTCGTCCGCCGGGGTCCCATCGAGAGCGGCGGAGTGTATCTCCAGCGCGGCTCGGGGTTTCTCGGCGCAATCGGCCGTCTCATGCAATTGACCGCAGGACCGCGGCTATCGATCTTCGCGCCAGTGAGAGGACAATCCACGCCAGAATATGGAGGAAAATCCCATGGCAACCCTTCCCCCCGATCGCTTTCTCCGGCTCGACAGAGTCCTCGATCGCACTGGCCTCAGCCGTGCGACGCTCTACCGCAAGATCGGCGCTGGCACCTTCCCGCCACAATATAAGATTGCCGAGCGCTGCTGCGGCTGGCGAGAATCGGAAGTCGAGCTTTGGATGCGCAATCCGATCACTTTCACGATCGAAGACATCCCCACGCCGCTCCACCAACACTAAGTAGCAAACAACCCCGCGCCGCATACCGGCGCGGGGTAGAAGCCCGCCTCAGTCGGCGGGATTCCAGATGAGCGCGTAGCCGTCCTCGCTGTCGTGCCCGGCGGCGCGGCCGAGATTGGCATAGAGGCGGCGCGGTCCGAACTCGGGAGCGGCGAGGCTCAGCGACACATAGGGCTCGCCCGATGCCTGGCCGACGCGGATCCAGCCGGCACCGATCTCGACGCCTTCGGAATAAACCCGGTAATCGGGCTGGACGTCGCCCGCCTTCGAGCGGTTAGTCCGGATTTCGATTGCTGCGCGGACCGAGAGGGTCTTGAGCTGGCCCACGAAGCCTTTTTCGATGGTGCCGTTCACAAAGCCGATGGCTGACATTGATCGTCTCCTTGAATGTACCGCGGGACCATCCCTGCGGCATGGGCGGACCAGGAGCCGGCGCATGAGGTGCCGCGCGAACCCGCCGGGCCGCAGCGAAGCGGAGGAGTGCGGCGGCGCGATTATTTGAAGCGCAGCGGCCGCGAGGAGCGTGCGCAGCACGCGGGGACATAATCGCGCAGTCCGCACTTTCGCGGGGCGCCGCGCCGGTTCAGGTCCAATCGCCCGTCGCCGGCAATGGTATCGCGTTGACTTCGAGACGGTGCAGCCCGGTGGCCTTCAAGGGAACTGCGAGGCGTAGTGGTGCAGCGGAATGCGCTCCCCCTGCCCTACGAACCATATCCGTTCGCCATTACCACGCTTGTCTGCCCGGTAGTGTCGGTCCGAGACGAGACGAACGAGGGATGAGGTTTTAAGACTTGGGCGTGACCGTGTCGCAGAATGGCGCATCCAGGCGGCCCCAAGAAATTGCGGCTGGGCAATCTGGCATCGAAAGGTAAGACGGAGACACCTGCCATCGGTCTCAGGTCGTTTTCGACCCTCGCCCTGACGGCCGATGGCCAGGACCGATGCAATACCTCGGGGCGGTAGGAGGGGAAATTCGCACTGCCCCAAATTTTCATAGTTCGGCAGCCTAGCGCGTCCAGTTTACGACAGAATTGCGCCCGAAGTCGGCCGTTCCAGCCTCACTTGCCCGACGCCTGAAAGCGGTCATTTTCATATGGAAGCGAGCGTTGTTAGGTGCGCAGACGGACCGCGGTCCGCACGTCCTGTGCATTGGCCTTGCTCGCGCGCAATTGCTGGCGCAGCTCGCGAAACACGGGCTTGTTCCCGTCCGGATCTTCGATCGTCAGCAAGACCGCGAAGGGGACGCCTTCGGCCGGAAAGCTCGCCTCGGCGCGGATGAGGCTCGTGACCTCGAGCCTCCATTGCGAGGACGCTCCGATCTCGTTGAAGTTCGAGAGATATTGCTTGGCCGGCCACCATTTCAGCCCATGATCGATCAGCGCCTTTTCCGGAATAGCGAGCCGCGAGGACTTGGGAAGATAGAGAGGATCGATCTGGTTAAGGAAGCGCGGTTTGCCGTTTTTGTCAGGTTCGGCCTCGCGCTGCCTTAGCGATGCCTCGAGATTGACCCGGACGAACTCGGCCCCGAACGCCGGATCGAGAGGCGGCGCATAGACGAGCGTGATTCTCGCGCGCCCCGAGCATTTGCCGTCCCGATCGGTCAAGCTCTGCGGCCAGGCGAATGGAAAACGAAGAATGACCGGCTTGCGTTCGCCAATGCTGAGCCGGCTCTGGAAGAGCAGGGTGATCTGGTGGTCGTCTGTCTCGAGCATATCTGCGACCGGCGCCGGTTGCCCGAAACCGGTGAACTGGCGCGCGAGATCTTTCAGCCCGCGCCGGGTGAGCGGCTCGGGCGTTGCCGAATGGTGGAGCAGCATCGCGCGGAGCGCCTCGAGATTGAGGCCCCCGCCGGTCGCGGCGTCGATGCCCGCCAGCGTGCGGGCGACCAGCGGCGCTGCGAAGCTAGTGCCCACCACATCAGCCTTGCGTCCGTCGACATCGATCGATGCAAGGCCGGTCGATGCGCCAGGGCGCGTCACGCCCGCGCCGCCGAACGCGACAACGTCGGGTTTTACCCCGACCTGGAGGCCCGGACCGCGCGTCGTGTAGACCGTCGGAGCACCGGCGACATGGTCCGTCTGCGGCGGATTGATCGCGCCGACCGAGACGGCCCGCACGCTCTCGGACGGTTTGAAGATCGTATCTGAGCTGGTGCGGGCCGCGAAATAGCGCACCGCCTCGCTCGGCTTCTTCGGCCATGGCGCTCGCGCCTGCGCTCTGGGGAGGTTGCCGACGGTATTGACGAAGATGACGCCGTAGGAGTCTGCGATCTGGTCGAGCCGCGAGGCGTAGATGCTGTAGCGGTAGCTTTCGACGTCGGAGACCGCGTTGATCGAAAGGTTGAAGATGCGCACGCCGTGATTACGCTGTCCCTCGGCAACCGCCTGTTCCACCTCTTCGAGGAAATCGGAAAATCCCCGGTAATGCGCCGAGAAGGCGCCCGACGGAAACAGGGGGATGTCGTAGATACGGCAGCCGCCGGTCTCGGGGGTCACCGCCGGATCGTTCGCAAGCTGGGGAACGCTGATCAGCCCTGCGACCCCGGTGCCATGGACCATGTCGAATTCGCCGGGCGCGAGATAGTCGAAGCGGCCGGCGATCCAGTCATCGAGCGGCGCGGCCGCGCCGGAGTCGATGACGCCGACGATGGGATAGGCGGCGCCAGCGACAGGCTTGGGAATGACCAGCGCTCCGGGCTCGAGCTCGAGCTGCAATCCGGCGGGAGGAAGAGCATGCTCGTCCTCAATCTGGAGGAGGATCGGCGGCAGGATGGCCCGGACCAGCGGATGCGCCTGCAGCGCGTTCAGTGCCGCCTCATGACGGTCGGGATTGCGATCCGTCACCGCGACGGGGAGCGCGGGGACGATCTCGCCGCCGACCGGGCTCGATCGATTGTCGATCAGCGCGGGCTGGCTTCCCAACGTGAGCTGGAGTTCGAGCACCGGCGTGCGGCCGATGGGCCGCTGAATATAGCTGCGCGCGCCTTCGCCGAGATTTGCCAGCAGATGCTCAAAAGTCCGCAGCAGGCGGGTCCGGCCTACCGGATCGTCGGCGATCACGGGATCTGCCGGTGAATGGAATAGTTCGACCTGATAGCCCGACACCGCACGCGGATCGTCGAGGGCGGCAAGGGCCGCGGCTACCGAGAAGCTCCGTTTCTGGGCAGGCGGCGCAATCTCGATCGTCTCGATCGCGCCCACTTCGGCGCGCGCGGCCGAGGGCGCCTTGTAGGGCTTGTTGTCCGCCTGGCGGTATTTTGTTTCTACGGTCAGTTCGGCCGCTTCAACCCTGCTGCGCAAGGCGGGTAGATGAAGAAGAGGGGCTTCGAAAAAGAGCGTGCCGACCGCGTCGGCGCCGACGCAGGGAAACTGGTCACGCCGGAACAGCCACCAGACCGGGCGATAGGACTTCGCGAGCGCCTCGCTGCGCATCTGCACCTTGAGATAGGCGAGCGGGCCGAAAGGGCTGGATTTAAGCTCGGCGATGACCGCATCGATCGCCGCGAGCAGCGCCGCCCGGTGCGCCTCGAACGCCTTGTCGGCCCCTTCGAAGAAATCCTTGTTGCGGGGCGGCTGGCCGGGATCGGGGGCCTGGTGGAAATCCTGGTCGTTCAGGATGATCTGGACGGGATTGTTAGGCATGGCTTGCTTCCGTCAGCACCGTGTGCCGCCTGGCCTTTTTGAGATCGCTGATACGCGACTGGCCATAGCCCGTCGCCTCGCCGATCTCGATCTGTTTCAACCCTATCGTGCTGTCGTTCGCGATCAGGCTGACGAAGGCTTCCGGGTCACGAGCGAGCACGCGGGCCGGCGTTTCGGTCTGGTTGGGCGAACGGGCGAGAACGGCGCTCAACGCATGAAAAAGGCCCGGACCATCGCGAGATTCTGCATTGAGTGCGAGGTGGCGCTTCACGGCTGAACAGAGGCGTTCGATATCGGCTCCCGAGCGGCCGGCGAGGCAATAGGAGAATATCCGCACCGTCGAGGGCTCGGCCTCGATGGGCATCAGGAAGCGCGCGACCATTTGCTCGCGCGCGTCGTCTTCCGGCTCGCCGATCTGGATTTGCGCCTCGAAGCGCCGCCAGACCGCCGGATCGAGCAGACGGTCATGATTGGTGATCGCGATGGTGATGCCATGCTCGCGGCGCAGATCCAGATTTTGCAGCAGCGAGTTCACCACCCGCTTGATCTCGCCGATCTCCTGGGCATCATCGCGCAGCTTCGCGAGGGCATCGAATTCGTCGAGCAGCAAGATGCACGCATAGCGGTTCGCGAAATCGAACAGGTTGGCGATATTGCGGGCGGTCGTGCCGAGGAAGGATGAAATCAGGCCGTCGATGCGCGCCGTCACCAGCGGCAGGCCGAGGCGCGCCGCGATATAATGCGCGGTGACGGTCTTACCCGAGCCCGGCGGGCCGTAGATCAGCAGCGTGCGTGTAGGCTCGACGCCGACCTCGCGTAGCGCAGCGGCATGACCCCATTCCTGGACGAGGCCGTCGATCGTTTGCCCCACTGTCGGATCGTAGATGGGGATATTGAGGGCGGCGCCGGCAAAATCGATGGTGCAGAGCTGGGCTCCGGTTTCGCGGTCGAGTGGCGGATGAACGTCGGGCGTCAGCGCCTCGCCAGTGATCATGGCTCTCGACACCTCGACCCGACTCGGCGCGAGATCTTGCGCGATATCGTCAGCCGCTTCCAGTCGGCGCAGCGCGGCCGCTTCCTTCACCGCGCCATCTTTCTCGAGGCGCTCGCGCAAGCGCGAAATCTGGCGGTCCAGGCTGTCGCGATCCCCGCTCCGGGCGGCGCGAATGATGCTCTGAATCACCGCAAAATGTTCCATATGCCGAATCTCGCTATCTGAATCTCGATTTTGCCTTGATTATCGGAAAAAACTGAATTCATCAAGAGCTGATGGAGTTGATATCGCCGCAAGGATGAAAGGAATCTGCGATTCGGCTAATTGAATCTGTCGGCGTGAACGGATTTCAGGTGTCGCCCCGGCAAATCGCCTGGGAGCGAAAGCGGGGTCGGGCCGCTCAAGCGGAAGCGGAGCGAGCATGATACTGCGCGGGAAGAACCTATTCAGTCGTGGTTTCGGCCCGGGCCGGGTCCCACTGGCAGGCGTCCAGTTTTTGAACGATCGCGCCTTGAAGCCGACAGTCCACAATCGGCCATCGAACGCTGATTCACCTAAAAGAACGCCCGCCCGATCGAGATCGGACGGGCGTGAGTTGAAGAGCCATGTTTCCTGAAAGGAAGAGCCCTCCTGGGTCGCCTGGCGCGGTTAGCCTGACTGGCGGAACTGATATTGTACCGCCACGCCAAAAGAAGCTGCGCTCACGCCTCAGGGCTTGGACGCGACCGGCAGACGGAATGGCGCGCCCAGCCTGTTGAACGCGTTCATCGCTGCAATCGCGATCGTCAGGTCCACGAGGTCCTTCGGCTCAAATGCTTCGGCTGCTGCTGCATAGGCCTCGTCGGAAGCATGTGTCTTGCTGACGAGTGTGACTTCCTCCGCCCAGGCAAGCGCTGCGCGATATTGGTCGGGGAACAGGTGCGGGACTTCGTTCCACACCGGAAGCAGGGCGATCTTGTCGATCGGCATGGTCTTGAGAAGGTCCCGGGTGTGCAGATCGATGCAATGCGCGCATCCGTTGATCTGTGAGACCCTGAGGAAGACAAGATGGATCAGCTCTGCCGGGAGGGCCGTGTTGTTGGTGACATAATGGTGTACGCCGTACAGCGCCTTGGCTCCGGCGGGGGCGACTTCGGACCAATTCAACCGGTTCATCTGATCTACCTTTCTTACCATGCCGACATCGGCGTCACCATGCCTGACGAGCGAGAGCCCGCCGCTGTGACATCACGGAGCAAAAAATGCCTGTTGAAATCGCCTCGTCCGCGATCGGCCAGATCCCGCAGTGGCAAAATTCGGCGCGATCAAGACCCGAAGTCCCAGGAGCGAAGGCTCAGGCACGCCTGAGAGGGATATGCGCCGAACGCAGTCAGTTCCCGCTGCTCACATCAGCGCCCAGTTGCCGACGCCGCCCCATCGGGCGGCGCCTTCAAGATTACCCGGCGCTGACTCTCGCTACGCGGCGATTGCTGAAC
>Ga0180223_1001852_pt1 | contig 14532 bp, 13 predicted proteins | sample eDN5th30CKraftOP_FD_151337 | JGI IMG/M metagenome (GOLD analysis project Ga0180223, IMG submission 151337) | Enriched Organic Plus compost microbial communities from Emeryville, California, USA - eDNA 5th pass 30_C Kraft OP (version 2) (version 2) ...
CGTGCAGTTTGCCGGGTCGAAGTCCGTATGCGGACGGTTGCCGGCGTGGCGCTCCTGGGGCGTGCCCTGGCGGCCAGCCGGCGCCGGGCCGGCGCCGTTCAGGTCCTGGCCCCACAACAGGAATTCGATGGCGTGGTAGCCGGTGGCCACGTTGGCTTCGTTGCCGTCGGCCTCGTGCAGCACTTCGCGCAGCAGGCGCGCGTCGATCCGGCCGACGTCCACTTGCCTGCCGCCCACGCTGATGGTGTTGTTGGCGATGACATTGACCACGTAATAGGCATTGACGTCCGACTCCGCACCGTAGGAAGCGTCCACGTAGTCGAGCATGCCTTCGTCCAGAGGCCAAGCATTGACGCGCCCTTCCCAATCATCCACGATGGGGTTGCCGAAACGCAAAGCCTCGGTCTGCTGGTAAGGCACCCGGGCCGCAAGCCAGGCCGCGCGGGCGGCCCGCAGCGTATCGGCGCCGGGCTTCGCCAACAGGGCGTCGACCGCCGCCTGCAGCCTGCTTGCGGCCGCCAGCGCGTCCTCGTATTGGGCCTGCGCCAGGTCGGCATAGGTCTTGACGACCTGCCCGGGCTCGACGGCGGCTTGCGCGGCCGAACCCATCGCCAGCGCCGCAAGCGCCCCAAGCAATAGACTGCGCATGAAACCTCCTCCTGGATGTCAATACAAAAATTACAAGAAACTGAAAATTTACAGGAAGCTGAATTCTAAACGATAATCATTTTTAGGTTTGGCCCGGCTCGAACGGGCCGCCCGGAAGCGCCCCCTCTCCCCGCTGCGAGGCCGCGCAGGCGCCAGGGCCGTCCTGCGGCAGTGCCGCGTCCAGTACCGCGATCCGCGCCGCGGCCGGCGAGGAGAGCCCCGCGCGCGGCGCGCGGACGGCTTGCGCGTACAATTCGCTTTTTCCCTTCCCCCTGCTCTTGCCATGGCCATTACTATAGGTACCCCTCTTTCCCCATCGGCCACCCGGGTCATGCTGCTGGGCGCCGGCGAACTCGGCAAGGAAGTGTTGATCGCGCTGCAGCGGCTGGGGGTGGAAACCATCGCCGTGGACCGCTATGCCGACTCGCCGGGGCAGCAGGTGGCGCACCACGCGCATGCCATCGCCATGAGCGACCCCGCGCAATTGAAGGCCCTTGTCGAGGCCGAGAAGCCCGATCTGGTCGTGCCCGAAATCGAGGCCATCGCCACCCCGGTCCTGCAGGAGCTGGAGGCGGCCGGCGTGGTCACGGTGATTCCCACGGCGCGCGCCGCCCGCCTGACCATGGACCGCGAAGGCATCCGAAGGCTGGCCGCCGAAACCCTGGGCCTGCCCACCAGCCCCTACCGCTTCTGCGATTCGCAGCAGGAACTGCAAGCGGCCATCGACGGCGGCATCGGCTATCCCTGCATCGTCAAGCCCGTCATGAGCAGCTCGGGCAAAGGCCAGAGCCGCATCGACGGCCCGCAGGATGTGCAGCACGCCTGGGACTACGCCATGTCGGGCGGGCGCGTCAGCCACGGACGGATCATCGTCGAAGGCTTCGTCGACTTCGACTACGAGATCACACTGCTGACCGTGCGCGCCCCGGGCGCCGACGGCCAGGTGCAGACGCATTTCTGCGAACCCATAGGCCATACCCAGGCGGCCGGCGACTACATCGAAAGCTGGCAGCCTCACCCCATGGCGCCGGCCGCGCTGGAAAAGGCGCGCCGGATCGCCCAGGCCGTCACGGGCGACCTGGGCGGGCAAGGGGTATTCGGCGTCGAACTGTTCGTCAAGGGCGACCAGGTGTGGTTCAGCGAGGTCAGCCCGCGCCCCCACGACACGGGCCTGGTCACCCTGATCAGCCAATGGCAGAGCGAATTCGAACTGCATGCCCGGGCCATCCTGGGCCTGCCCGTCGATACGCGCCTGAAAAGCCCCGGGGCCAGCGCCGTCATCTACGGCGGCGTGGACGCGGCCGGGGTGGTGTTCGAGGGCGTGGATGAAGCGCTGCGCGTGCCCCAGACCGACCTGCGGCTGTTCGGCAAGCCCGAAAGCTTCATCAAGCGGCGCATGGGCGTGGCGCTGGCCTATGACGACGACTTGCAGACGGCCCTGCGGCGCGCCAACGAAGCGGCGCGCTGCATCACAGTGCGCGCGGCTTCTCAAGACTAGGCGCCGCTCAGGCCATCCACCACCACGCGGCCAGCGCGGCGCTGGCCGGCGCCAGCGGCAGCAGCGTGCGCGGGGCGTAGCTGAGCAGCAGCGCCACGGCCACCGCGCCCAAGGTCAGTTCGGCGGCCCAGGTGGCCGCCCCCACGGAAGCGCCATACGCCTTCACGGCCGGCTCCAGGGCCAGGGCCAGCAGCAGGGCTCCGAACAGCCTCAGCGCCGCCAGCCTGCAGCGTCCCGGCTCGCCGCCGAACACCTGCTCGTAGTGGCGGTCCATGCCCAGACTGAGTGCGGCCATGCCCGCAAACCCCAACGCCAGTCCCGCGGGCGTCATGCCGCCACCTCGTTGGCGGCGGCGTGCTCGCGCTGCCTGGCGGGCCTGGCCGCCACAGGTGTGCGCAGCGTCCATGCGCCCGCGGCGGCCAGGGCGCCCAGCGCCAGCAGGGTCGCGTCCACGCCCGCCAGCAGCCAACTGCCGGCCGCCAGATGGCTATGCGGATAGGCCAGGAAGCTGAACAGCGGCAGGCCCGCGAACAGGACCGCGACGGCGGCCAACTGTTCGCGCCAGGCCTGGCGGTGGCTGCGCAGCAGCGCATGCGCCAGGCAGGCCGCCCAGGCCGCGAAGAAAGAGGTTATTTCCCAATCGGCGCGGCCGGCCATACCGACGGGCAGCAGGCGGTTGGCCCAGAAGTAGGCGCCCATGGCCACGGGCAGGCCGGCCACCGTCGCGGCGTTCAGGCACTCCACCAGCCTGTGCCCCGCATGCCCGCCCTGCTTGCGCCGCTGCGGCAGGCGCTTGACCACCCACAGCACCAGGCCGGTCGCGACCATGGCGGTGCCCAGCAGACCGCTGGCGAAGAACAGCCAGCGCAGCCAGGGCCCGGCGAAGCGCAGCAGGTGCAGGCTGGAGAACACGTTGTAGACCATCGAGACGCCGTCCGGCGCCGGCTCGGCCGGCATGGGCAGCCGCACGCCGGTGACGCCGTCGAAGCGCATCCTCTGCGCGCGGCCGCGGTCCAGCAGGCTTGTGCTGCCCCCTTCGCGCAGCTCGACCACGGCCTGCGTAGTGCCGGGCTGCATGACGGAAATGCCGCCCGCCCCGGCCGGCCAGGCGGCCCGCGCCTGCGCCAGCATGGGCCCCACGGGAGCCTGGGGCGCCGGCGCGGCCCGGCCCTGCGCCTGCGGGGCGGCAACCTGGGCCGCGCCGCGGCCGCCGCGCTCGGCGAAATACGCCCGCAGGTCGCCCTGATAGGCGCTTTGCACGCCCCAGGGCATCAACATGAACATCAACAGCAGCAGCCCGCTGTAGGTGATCATCAAGTGAAATGGCAGGGCCAGGACCGCCAGCGCATTGTGCGCATCCATCCATGAGCGCTGGCCCTTGCGCCGCCTGAAAGTGAAGAAGTCGGTGAAGATCTTCTTGTGCGTGATGACGCCGCTGACGATGGCCACCAGCATGAACATCGTCGCCACGCCCACTATCCAGCGCGCCGCGATGCGCGGCATGCCGTACAGCTCGAAGTGGAAGCGATAAAGGAAGTCGCCTCCCCGCGTGTCCCGCGCCTGCAGCGGCTGGGCGGTGGCCGCATCCAGCACCAGCCTGCTGCCCCCGCCCTTGCTGGGCCTTTCGCCCTGCGCATACCACTGCACGGCGACCGAGGGGTTACGCTCGTCCGGCAGCGATATCTGCCAGGACGAGGCCCCCGGCGCGTAATCGGCCATCGCGCCCAGCACTCGCGCGGCCGTGCCTTCGTCGGGCCTGGAGGCATGCAGCTCGGGCTTCATCCAGAAGCTGAGCTCGTCCCGAAAGAAGCTGACCGTGCCGGTGGCGAATATCGCATACAGCAGCCAGCCCAGCAGCAGGCCCGACCAAGTGTGCAGCCACGCATTGGCCTGCCGCAAGCCCAGGCCCTTCATATCGCCCTCCCCGCCAGCATCAGGTGCAGGGCCATGGGCGCCGCCAGCAACGCCGCGCCCTTCCAGGCGCGGCCCGCGCTTGCCGCACAGAACGCCCACACGGCCAGCGCGCAATACAGCGCGAAGGACAGCATCGTGGCGGCCAGCACGGCCTGCGCGCGCGGCAAGGGCAGGGCAAGCGCCAGGCTGGCGCTTGCCAGCGCCGCCAGCGCATAGCCGCCGCCGACCGCCAGCACCAAGCGCGATGCAATGTCCATGCGGTGGCGCGCCTGCCCGGCGGCCTTGTCTTTTCCTGATGCGACAGTCATGCCTTCCTCTGTTATTAAATGCGAAGAAATATCAATCGGATTCTCGATATGTATAATGCCCGCACATTCTGATCGCAGTCTGACGCCAAGCCTGGCCATGAAAATCCTCGTCATCGAAGATCACCGTGCATTGCGGGAGCTGCTGGCCGACCACCTGAAACGCTGCGGTTTCGCGGTGGATACCGTCGATACCGGGCAGCAGGCCCTGTACGCGCTTCGCACTACCCACTACGACGCGCTGATACTGGACCTGGGCCTGCCCGACATGGACGGCATGAAAGTGCTGGTCTCACGCGCCGCAGGCACAGCCTCGCCGGCGCCCTGCATCGTGCTGACGGCGCGCGACGCGCTGGAAAGCCGTGTCTCCAGCCTGAACGCCGGCGCCGACGACTATGTGGTCAAGCCCTTCGACATGCCCGAACTGGAGGCCAGGCTGCGCGCTGTGTTGCGGCGCTCGGCACGGGTCTTCCAGCGGCTCGCGCGCGGCAACCTATCCTTCGAGCCGGAGTCGCGCCATGCCGAGGTGGCCGGCGCGCCCCTGGAACTGCCGCGCCGCGAAGCCATGCTGCTGGAGGAAATGCTGCGCGCCGCGCCCCGCGTCGTGGTCAAGGACCGGCTGGAAGAACGCCTGTATTCCTGCAGCGAATCTGTCACCCTGAACGCTATTGAGGCGCTGGTGTCGAGACTGCGACGCAAGCTGGCCGCCGCGGGGGCCGACGTGCGCATCGACACCGTGCGCGGCATCGGCTACCGCATCGTGCCGGCCGGCGACGCCCATGTATAGCCGCAGCCTCGAACGGCGCATCCTGCTTTCGCTGCTGCTGGTCTTCACGCTGGGCTTCGGCAGCCTGGCGCTGTATCTGTACGACACGCGCGACGAGCTGCGCCGCAGCGTCATGTTCATCCAGGCCAGCGAGATCGCCTCCGGCCTCGACGCCGAAAGCGATTTCAGCAGCCTGCCCCGCGAATATGCCGGCGGCGAATTGTCGTACACACTGTACTCGGCCCAGGGCGAAGTGCTGTGGCGCTCGGACAACCTGCAAAGACCGCGCCGCATGCGCCTGGGCACGCTGGAGGATGAGACCCGGCTGTTTCGCCTGCCCGTGCGCAGCGGGCGCGTCATCAATGTGCCGGTCAGGCTGGCCGACGGCTCTGTCCTGATGGTCGCCAAGGAAGACCGCATGGAGCGGGAAATCATCGGTTCGCTGCTGCAGGCGCGCGCGCTGCGCGGCCTGATACTGCTGCTGCCCTTCTGCCTGGCCGCGGCCTGCCTGATCCTGTGGCTGCTGCACTGGACGCTGCGGCCGGTCAGGCGGGCCGCAGGCCTAGCCGCGGAAATCGGGCCGGAAAAGCCAGGCCTGCGCATCCCCCTGGACAAGCTTCCGCGCGAAATCCTGCCGCTGGCCCAGGCTGCCAACGACGGCCTGGACCGCCTCGCCGCAGCGTTCGAAACAGAAAAACAGATCGTCGCCGACGCGGCGCATGAATTGCGCACGCCGCTGACCGTGCTGGACCTGCGCCTGCAGAAGAACCGCCTGGAAGGTACGGCCGACTGGCCCGCCATCGAGTGCGAAATGCAGCAGGTGCGGCATCTGGTGGACCAGTTGCTGGCCCTGGCCCGCCAGGAGCAGCCCCAGGCCCGCCTGCGGCAAGCCGCCAGCGTGGCGCCCATTTCGCGCGTGGTGCGTGAGGCAGTCGCTTCCATGCTGCCTCTGTTCGAAACGCGCGGACGCCGCATACGGGCCGCCGTGCCCGACAGATTGCAGGCGCGGGGCGACGCGGACCTGCTGCGCGAAGCCATACGCAACGTGCTGGAGAATGCGTTGTTTCACGGCGGGGGCACGGTCACCGTGACGCTGTATCACGCCGACCAGCGGGGCGCCGCCCTGGACATCACCGATGAGGGGCCCGGCGTGCCGCTGGAAAACCAGGCCGACATGTTCGTGCGGTTTCGCAAGGGCGCCCAGGGCGGCGAAGGCGCGGGACTGGGGCTGGCCATCGCCAGGCAGACGCTGCTGAACGCTGGCGGCGACATACGTTTCGTCGGCGCCGGCCCTTGCGTGGTGCGCATGTGGTTCGCTCCCCCGACAGCCTGACCCCGCCGCAGCCTCGCCATTCAAGGCGCCCCAATCCAAACCCCGCAATCCAAGGCGCCGCATCCCATCGGCCGCAGGGACGCAATGCGGCCGCACCCTGCACACACGGCAATAGGCCACGTCAGAGATTGGTCAGGAATGGCTTTTATCATGCGAAATCTTAAAGATACTTATTCTTATTTGGTTTTACATTTTCAACCATTCCCAGACCTTGCTCATGACTATCCCAGAATCCCAAACGTCCGCGCCGCGGCATCCCTTGACGACCGGTTCGCGCGCCCTGCTTGCAGCCGGCATCGCCTCTTTCGCATGGGCGGCCCCCGCTCCGGCCCAACAGCAGTCCGGCATCACGCAACTGCCCGAAGTGGTGGTCACCGCGTCCGGCTTCGAGCAGGCGCTGGCCGACGCGCCCGCCTCCATCACCGTCATTACCCAGGAACAGCTTGAAGGCAAGTTCTACCGCGACGTCACCGACGCGTTGCAGGACGTGCCCGGTGTCACCATCGAAGGCGGAGCGGGCGGAAAGATAGAATCCACCTCGGTCAACATCCGCGGGCTGGGCGAACAATACGTGCTGTTCCTGGTCGACGGCAAGCCGCTGGGCGCCTCGTCCGAAGCCTACTACAACGGCTTCGGCGGCGGCGCGCAAGTGGGCTGGCTGCCGCCCATGTCGGCCATCGAACGCATCGAAGTCATCCGCGGCCCGATGTCCTCGCTGTACGGATCCAGCGCCCTGGGCGGAGTGATCAACGTCATCACCAAAAAGGTCGCCGACAAGTGGACGGGCAGCGTGACGCTGGACACCGTCATCCAGGAAAACTCCGACGCCGGCAGCACCTACCAGGGTCGTTACTACCTGAGCGGCCCGCTGGTGCAGGACAAGCTGGCCCTGACGCTGTACGGCTCCAAATATTACCGCGCCGAAGACGACTTCGTCGACGGCTATGCCAAGAAGGACAGGCTGGACAACACCGCCAAGCTGGCCTGGAAATTGACGGACAGCCACAGCCTGGAATTCGAGGGCGGGATCTCGCGGCACGACAATCGGCGCACCGCCGACAAGACGGGCGCCGACGGCGACATGCGCAACGAGCGCCACCACTACGGCCTGACCCACGACTGGACATGGGGCAACAACGCCCAGACCAAGACCTATGTGCTGCGCGAAACCGTGGCCATCGAAAATGGCGGCAATGAATCCGAATACCGCAGCACCATCCTGAACACGAAAACCGTGGTCCCGCTGGCCTCCCACATGCTCACCGTGGGCGCGGAATACAAAAAAGAGGAAACCGACCACGACGCCAGCCGCTTCCCCGGATCGCGCACGCTGAACCTGTCGCGCTGGCAGACGGCGCTGTTCGCCGAGGACGAATACTTCATCACCGACGCCTTCTCGCTGACGGGCGGACTGCGCTTCGACAAGAACCAGCACTACGGCACACAGTTCACGCCGCGCCTGTACGGCGTGTACCGGCTGAACCCCAGCCTGGTGCTCAAGGGCGGCGTCAGCGGCGGCTACAAGACGCCCACCCTGAAGCAGGCCGACGACAATATCGTCGAACAGGCGGGGCGCGGCCGCTCGTGGGACATGGGCAACACCGACCTGCAGCCCGAGCGCAGCACCAACTACGAGCTTGGCTTCGCCTGGGACTCGCCTGAAAACCTGCATTTCGGCCTGATGGCCTACCACACACGCTACAAGGACAAGATCGACAAGCAGTATGTGTGCGGCCCGACCAGCCCGCCCGCGTGCACCTACAACGGCCAGACGCGCGAGAGCATCCAACAGTACATCAACCTGGATTCGGCCACCCTGCAGGGCCTGGAGGCCACCTTCAGCATGCCCCTGAGCAAGGCGGCGCGCTTCAGCGCCAACTACACCTACTCGGACAGCGAGATCACCAGTGGAGTCAACAAGGGCCAGCCGCTGAGCAACCTGCCTCGCCACATGTTCAACATCGGCCTGGACTGGAAAGCCACCCAGGACCTGGGCCTTTGGGGCAAGCTGAAGTACAAGAGCAAGACCCTGGAGGGCGGCGAGGACCAGATCCCCAGCTACACCCTGGTGGACATCGGCGCCACCTACCAGTTCAACCGCTACGTCAGTGGGTTCGCCGGCATCTACAACCTGTTCGACAAGCAGGTCAGCAGCGAGCTGTACGACAAGACGCTGGACGGACGCCGGCTGTATGCGGGGCTGACCATAGAGTACTGACGTGAGCGCCGACCTCAGTGCTGTCCCGCCGACACGCTGGGCCTGGCGTCCTGCCAGGCGCTGCGCTCGATGTGCCGCGTCACGAGGTCGGCGCCGCCAAGCAGGAACAGCAAGCCCAGCGCAAGCAGGCTCACGACGGCGATGAGGCGCAACAGGGCGATGCTGCGCCTCAGGCGCATGAAGAACAGCGCGACCAGGGCCGCCTTGGCGGCGGCGATGCCGATGTTCAGGGCGGCATTGGCGATCCCCAACGGGATCAATGAGCTGGCGGCGGTGGCGGCCAGCAGCGCCAGCAGGCCGGCCCACACCAGGACTATCGTCTTCATGGCCGCCCTCCCGCTGTGCCCTGCGCCGCGGACGGCATTCCGGCGGCAAGGCGGAACGGCGTCATGAGGCCCTCCCCGCCAGGTAAAGCGCCGGATACAGGAATATCCAGACGAGGTCCACGAAGTGCCAGTACAGGCCGCAGATTTCCACGCGGCGCGCGCCTGTCTGACCGCTGCCGCGCGCCAGCAGGCCGCGGCAGTACAGCACCAGGCCCATGCCTATGATCACGTGCAGGGCATGCAGCAGCGTGGCAAAAAAATAGACGAAGTAGAACAGCTGGGCCGCCGCCTGGTCGGCGGCCTGGGCCACATGAAACCCCGGGCCGGGGACCAGGCCCTCGTGCCAGTCCTGCCGATATTCATAACCCTTGACGAGCAGGAAGGCCGCCCCCAGCAGCACGACCGCGCCCAGCCCCCGGCGCGCCTGCCGGCGCGCGCCCTGCTCCGCCCGCAGCGCGGCGGCGGCCATCGCGGCGCTGCTGGTCAGCAGCAGTGCCGTGTTCAGCGTGCCGCATGCCAGGTCTGTGCTGCGGCTTGCCGCCTCGAAGGCCTGCGTCCAGGCATGGCGCCCGTACAGATAGGCAAAGAACACCGGCCCGAAAAACATGATTTCCGATGCCAGGAACACCCACATGCCTATGCGCGCCCTGGCATCATCCGCTGTACCGGCGCAGCCGGAGGCTGTCCGGACGGCCGCGTGCCGGGCGCTCATGACGCGCCCTCGTTGGCCGGGGAATAGTCATAGGGGCGTGCCGAGCCGTCCGGTTCCCGGTCGAAGTTATGCTGCGGCGGCGGCGACGGCGTGGTCCATTCCAGACCCGTCGCGCCCCAGGGATTGGGAGGCGAACGCTTTCCGCGCCACAGCGACCACAGCAGATAGCCGACGGGCAGCAGATAGCCTATGGCCAGCACGGCCGCCCCGCTGGAGGACAGGACATTCAATACCTGGAACTGTTCCGGATAGCTGTGATAGCGCCGCGGCATGCCTTCGTAGCCCAGTAGATACTGTGGAAAGAACGTCAGGTTGAAGCCGGCGAAGATGAGCAGCGCGGCGGCCCGCGCCCAGGCCTGCGGATACAACCGCCCCGTGATCTTGGGCCACCAGTAGTGCGCGGCGCCCAGATAGGCCATGACCGAGCCCCCCACCATGATGTAATGGAAATGCGCCACGACGAAGTAAGTGTCAGTCACGTGCACGTCCACCGCCAGCGACGCCAGGAACAGCCCCGTCAGCCCGCCCTGCAGAAACAGGATGACGAACCCCAGGGCATACAGCATCGGGGCCGAGAAGGTGATGGCGCCCTTGTACAGCGTGGCCGTCCAATTGAACACCTTGATGGCCGAGGGCACCGCGACCATGAAGCTCAGCACCGAGAAGACCATGCTTGCGTAGACCGACTGGCCGCTGACGAACATGTGGTGCCCCCAGACCAGGAAGCTGATGATCGCAATGCCTATGATGGCGAAGGCCATGAAGCGATAGCCGAACACCGGCCTGCGCGCGAAGCAGGGAATGATTTCGCTGGCCACCCCCATGGCGGGCAGCACCATGATGTACACGGCGGGATGCGAGTAAAACCAGAACAGGTGCTGGAACAGCAGCGGGTCGCCGCCCAGCGCCGGATTGAACAGGCCTATGTGGAACAGCCGCTCGGCGGCGAGCAGCAGCAGCGTGATGGCCAGCACCGGCGTGGCCAGCACGAGGATGATGCTGGTGGCGTAGACCGCCCACACGAACAGCGGCAGGCCGAACCACCCCATGCCGGGCGCGCGCAGCGTATGCACGGTGACGATAAAGTTCAGGCCGGTCAGTATGGACGAGAACCCCAGCACCAGCACGCCCAGCAGCGTCAATATGACGTTGGTATTGGAGAACACCGAGGAATAAGGCGTATAAAAGGTCCAGCCGGTATCGACGCCGCCCAGCATCAGGGCCGCGATGGTAAACAGCCCGCCGCCGACATACAGATACCAGCTCAGCAAGTTCAGGCGCGGAAAGGCCAGGTCGCGCGCTCCTATCATCAGCGGCAGCGCGAAATTGCCGAACACGGACGGAATGGCCGGGATCAGGAACATCCAGACCATGATGACGCCATGGGCCGTGAACAGGCGGTTGTAGGTATCGGCATCCACCACGTCGGCAGCCGGCGTGGCCAGCTCCAGGCGCATCAATGCGGCGGCCGCGGCGCCAATGAAAAAAAACGTCGTGATCGACAGCGCGTACAGGACGCCTATGCGCTTGTGGTCGCGGCTGCCCAGCCAGGACCATAGCGTATAGCCGTCGTGCAGATAGCTGGAGGATTGCCGGGATCCGGGCGCTTGCGGCAAGGCGGTGTTGGCGGACGGGCTCATGGCCGCTCCCCTGCGGGCTGGTCCTCGTCCAGCGAACGGATGTACTCGATGATGGCCATGATTTCTTCCTCGTCCAGCTGGTTCTTGAAAGAAGGCATGATGGCGTCGTAGCCGGCCGCAATCGCCTTCTGGGGTTCCACGATGGAATCGCGGACATAGGTTTCGTCCGCCACGACGGCGCTGCCGTCGGACAGCGGCACCCTGCGCCCCAGCAGCCCCGCCAGCTCGGGCGCATGGACGGACGAGGCCGCCGCGTGGCATCCCATGCAGCCATGCCGGCGGAAAAGCGCCTGGCCGCGCGCCGCCAGGCCGGCGTGCGCGGCGCCTTCCTGCGTCCAGCGCGCATAGTCCTCGGGCTCCATGGCGATGACCTGGCCCTTCATGTCGGAATGGTCCGTGCCGCAGTATTCCGCGCACAGCAGCAGGTATCTGCCGGCGCGGTCCGCCTGAAACCACATCACGGTGTAGCGGCCCGGCACTACGTCGCGCTTGTTGCGGAAAGCCGGCACGAAAAAGCTGTGGATGACGTCCTGGGACGTCATGATCAGCTGCACGGGCGTATCCACCGGTATGTGCAGTTCGTTTATTTCCCGCCGCCCATTGGGATGCTCCACCTTCCACATCCACTGCTTGGCGACGACGAAGACGCGCATTGCGTCGCCCGGCGCATGGAATTGCAGGGCATAGTCGCGCGCCGCCCAGGCGAACAGGAACAGGAAGGCCAGCAAGGGCACGACCGTCCAGGCCAGTTCCAGGCCGCGCGCATGCGTGGGCGGGTGGCTGCGGTCTGCCTTGGCGCCTTTCCGATAGCGGTAGCAGAAAACGATGATCACCGCGATGAAGGCGACTGCGATGGCGGCCGAAAGCCCCACCAGCGTCAGGTAGAGCGCGTCGGTGCCGCGCGCGGCGGCCGAAGCCGAGGGGGGAAGCAGGCTCAGGCCCTGGCTCATGACGGCCTCCCGCGGTATGGCCGGGCCTGCGGCGCGCGGCCGGACCGGCCGCGCCTGGACGCACGGCGGCGCAGCAGCCACAGGCCGCCGGCCAGCAGCACGACAGTCAATATGCCGGCCGTGCGCAGCAAGGTCATGACGGCAAGGGTGTAGCGCCCCGCCACTGGGTCGTAATGGCTGCACAGCAGCACCACCTGATCGGCCAGGCTGCCCACTTTTTCCTCGGACGCTTCCATCAAGGCCAGCCGCAGGTCGCGGCGGTCGAACTGTACGCCCGTGAAATACCGCGATATGCGGCCATCCGGGGTGGCTATCAGGAAACCGGCGGTATGGCTGTACTGGCCGCTTTTCTGGTCGAATTCATATTCGAACCCGGCCGCCCGGGCCAGGCGGGAGATCTGCTCGCCACGGCCGGTCAGCAGATGCAGCGTGCGGGCGCCGTCGCCGCCGCGCCGATAGGCGGCCAGCTTACGCGCGGCATCGTCCGGGGTTTCGCGCGGGTCTATGCCTATGCCCACGACGGCATGAGGCAGGCCCGCCAGCCCGACGGCTTGCAGCACACTGTCCATCACCGTGCTGCACAGGCGGGGACAGCGGTAGTATCCAAAGACCACGACCACCGGGCTGGCGCCGAAGTAATCGGCCAGGCGCCGGGCATGGCCCTGCTCGTCGCGGAAAACCGTTGCCAGCGGCAGCCGGGCCCCCAGGTTCTGGCGAAACTGCGGGACGGACGCGGCATGGGCCGCATGCAGGGCAAAGGCCAGCAGAATCAGGCCCAGCAGCCGCAAGGCGGTTTTCCCTGCTCGAGTCATGGTTTTTCCTCCAGGCCCATCAGGTAGGCCGCGCGCCGGTCCGCGGGCAGGCCGGACCGCTCGGCCAGGGCCCGCATCGCCGCCTCGACGGGGATCCGGGCCTGCCGGCGCGAGGCATCCGTCCAGGCATAGCTTTCCGAAATACGGCGCTTTTCCGCCAGATAGGCTTGCAGCGCCGGCTGCGGCGCCGTCTCCAGCGCGGGCGCGGGACCTTGCCGCGCACCGCCGCTACGCAGGTCCGGCGAGTCCATCACATTCCAGAACTGGGACAGGACGGCGACCGCCGCCAGCACGAGCGCAACCGCGACCGCCAGCAACAACAGCAGAAAACCCGTGCGCCGCATGGAGACTTCGTTTTCAAAAGGACTGTTCATGACCCGCTCTCCGGCTGCCGCATGGTTTGAACAGGCGGGTCCGCTGGGCCGGCCTGGCGCGCGGACGGCATCGCCGCGCACATCAGGGCCGCCATGGCCAGCAGCGCAAGAGGCGCCATCCACAAGGCATGCCAACTCAGGCCTTCGATGGACGGCAGCGTGACCCATAGGGATTCGAGCCAGCCCAGCAGGCACAGGGCCGCGGCCAGCCCGCGCAGGCGCCGGCGATGCTGCTTGACGGCGCGAAACAGCAGAAGCGCCATGGGGACGAAAAAACCCGCCGCCAACGCCATGCCCAGCCAGACCCAGCCTGTCTGCAGGCGGGGCACATACCATTCGATCTCGTGCGGAAGGTTTTCCGCCCACACGATCAGGAACTGGGTGAAGGCCAGATACGCCCACATCAGCACGTACATCAGCAGCAGATTGCCCCAGTCGCGTCCCAGCTGCGGCGAAAAAACGGCCCAAGGCTTGCGCCGGCCGGCGCCGTCCGCGCCGGGTCCAGTGGCGCCGGCCACGCCCAGGGCAAAGCCCAGCTTCATGTGCAAGGCGACGGCAAGCAGGCCGAAACCGCTGGAATACCATTGCGGCATCAATGACATCACCAGGTCCACAGCCGCCAGGCTGATGGTCACGCCATACGCCAGCAGGCCGGCCGCGCTTGCGCCTTTGCGGCGCGCCGGCATCAGGGCCAGCGCCTGCCACAGCAGCGCGTAGCCGATCAGGCGCGCCGTGACGAAAGTCGGCGCAAGCCAGACGGCCTTGAACCCCGCTTGCGCAGCATCGGGGATCCAACCGGCCCGGCTCCAGGGATAGCACAGCCAAACCGCTCCCAGCAGAGGCAGCATCAGCAACAGCAGCATGGGCATGGCGGCCGCGGCGCGGCGCCACAGCGGCCGCAGCGCCAGGCCCCAGGCGCCTCCGGACAGGTCGTGCAGCCATAGATTGGCCTGCGCGCCCAGCACGCCGCCGGCGCAGGTCCACCACGCGGCCAGCCAGCAGCCGAACAAGGCCTGGCGGTCGGCCAGCCCGCCCA
>Ga0180223_1001853_pt1 | contig 14530 bp, 16 predicted proteins | sample eDN5th30CKraftOP_FD_151337 | JGI IMG/M metagenome (GOLD analysis project Ga0180223, IMG submission 151337) | Enriched Organic Plus compost microbial communities from Emeryville, California, USA - eDNA 5th pass 30_C Kraft OP (version 2) (version 2) ...
GGTCGAGCGCGACACGCCGGCGCGTTCGGCGACCTCCTTGATCGTCACGCGCCCGGGATGCTCGGATGCGCTCATGCGCTCACGCTCCCTCCACTGCTGGGACGCCAGCCTAGCGGGCGATGCGGGGGGCGCTGGTTTCGAGACGCGTCGTCGCTGCGCGGCGGCGCTCCTCAACCGGCTCTGCAGTGCAGGGGGCGCTGGTTTCGAGACGCGTGCCGCCGGCGGCGGCCCGCTCCTCAACCAGCTGACGATGCTGCGGGCGGCGCTGGTTTCGAGACGCGTCGCCGCTGCGCGTCGCCGCTCCTCAACCAGCTCGGCAGGCAGGTGGATAGTCCTATGGATGTCAAGTGATGATGCGGTCGGTTTTGAGGGCGTTGTAGGTTTCTCGGGCGATGGCTCGTTTGAGGGATCTGATGGCTTCGCGGGTTGAGTGGCCGCGGGCGTGGGCTTTGTCGCGGTAGGCGCGGGTGGCGGGGTCGTAGCGGAGTCTGCCGACGGCGATCATGTGGAGGGCGGAGTTCGCTTTCCGGTCGCCGCCTCGGTTCAGGCGCATGCGGGTGGTTTTGCCGGATGAGGCGGGGATGGGGCAGGCGCCCATGATCTTGGCGAGGGCGGCGTCGGAGTGGATGCGGGAGCCGTTGTCGGCGACGCAGATCAGGAGTCGGGCGGCGGTGTGGGTGCCGATGCCGGGGCGTGATGCCAGGGTCGGGGCGGTGGTGGTGACCAGGGTGGTGAGGTCGGTGTCGGCGGCTCGGATCTCGGCATCGAGGACCCCGATGCGGGCGGTGAGGCGCTGCAGCGCGGTGATCGTCGTGCGGGCAACGACGTCTGCTTCGTCCGGGATCGTGAGGGCGGTGATGGCGGTGCGGAGTTTCGCGGGGGTGAGGTGTCGCAGCTGGTCGCGAAGTTCGGCGGGGGCGGTGACCAGGATGGCCCGCAGCTGATTCCAGGTTCTGGTGCGGGAGGCGACGGCGGAATCCCTGGTCAGAGTGAGGACACGGATGGCTTCACTGTTGCCGGTGGTGTCTTTCGGGATCGCGGTGGCCATCCCGGCGAGGGTCTTCTCCGCGGCCGCGTAGGCGTCTTCCCGGTCGGTCTTGCCGCGGCGGGCGCGGGTGGCCTTGTCGGTGGTGTTCACCTCCCGGACAGTGACTCCGGCGGCGGTCAGGTGCCGGGTCAGGGCTGCCCCGTAGGAGCCGGTCAGCTCGACACCGATCGTGTCGATGACCCCATGCCCGGCAACCCATCCCAGTAGGTCCTGGTAGCCGGCGGTGGTGGACGGGAACGCCCGGTCGGCGAGGTGGCGTCCGTGGATGTCGATCACGGCCGCATGGTGGCTGTCGGCGTGCGTGTCGACCCCGGCGATCACGATGACCTCGGTGAGAGTCGAAGCTGTGCTGGTTAGCATGAAGGCTGTCTCCTGTTCGAATGAACGGGATGACCTCGCCGGGCCGGGCGGACACAACATTGAAGAGTCGTAACGGACAAAGTCCTATCAGGTCACGTCCCCGCCCGGTCCGGTCTCCCAGATGATGGGCGAAGCACCCCGCCAGGGTCGACAAATCCACCTCATGACATCTCACAAGTCCGTTGAGTAGCAGGTCAGACCCCAGCAGGAAGCTCCACTGACATCCTCAATGTTGAGGAGCGCATCGCGCAGCGATCCGCGTCAGGCGGTTGAGGAGCGCCGCGCGGAGCGCGACGCGTCTCGAAACCACCGCCGAGGGGACGAGCCGGGCGACGGTGGTTTCGAGACGCGGCTGCGCCGCTCCTCAACCACCTGGGTGGGTCACACGCGCCGCTCCTCAACCACCTGGGTGGGTCGCGCGCGCCGCTCCTCAACCACCTGAGTGGGTCAGACGCGCCGCACCGAGCGGATATTCTCCCACGCCGACGTCGCGATGGCGAGCGCGCCGACGACGATCATGATGACGTTGACGACCCCGATGATGCTCAAAGGCCATCCCGCCGCCTCGAAGAATGCGGGATTGAGCAGGTGGTCGGTCGCCGCGATCACGATGAGCACGACGGCGCCCGCGACATCGACGAGTGTCGCGAGGACCGCGAGCGGCATCGTCCAGCGGTCGCGCAGCTTGAACGCGTTCGCCCCGACCTGCAGGATCGGCACGATCACGAGCACGGCGACGAGGCCCGTCTGCCAGATCCAGGGGTGGAAGAACGGCACGGGCGCGCCCGCGGCATCCGCGAACGGGCTCACGAACGGCGACAGCAGGAACGCCGTCACGAGCAGGGCCGCGAGGGTCGTCTCGACGATGAACTCGACGCGGCTCGTGAGCTTGGCCGAGGTCTCGGGCAGCATGTCGGGCGTCCAGGGCAGGAGCTTCTTCGCCGCCATCGAGGGCGTGCGCTCGATGAGCGCGAAAACCACGGTGACCCAGAACGCGAGCTGCACGCCGACCGAGAGCGCCGTCCACACCGCGCCGCCGACGATCGCGCCGAAGCTGTCGCCCTTGAGGGCGCCGACGATCGCGAGGGCCGCGAAGACGATCGGCACGACGATGAACTCGAGCACCGTGAGCAGGCGCTTCCAATCCGCGTAGAAGAGCGGGCCGACGAGGTGCAGCGGACGCCCCGTGTAGCGCGCACTCAGCACGATGGGGTCGCCGAGCTCGACGATCGCGTCGTGCTCGGCCGTCTTCGCGTCGGCGCCGGCCGCCATGCGGTCGTCGATCGCGTCGGCGAGGGATGCGCGCAGCTCGTTCTCGAGGTCGGCGCGCTGCTTCTCGGGCACGCTCCGCACGACGGCGGAGACATAGCGGTCGGTGAGGGTCGTGGTGGTCATGACTGCTCCTTGAGGGTGTCGAATGCGGTGTCGAGCGAGCGCCATTCGGCGGTGAGGATGTCGGCGAGCGCCGCTCCGTCGTCGCTCGTTCGGTAGAACTTGCGGGGCCGTGCCTCGGCGGTGTCCCACTCCGAGACGAGCAGGCCCTGCTTCTCGAGGCGCCGGAGGAGGGGGTAGAGCGTGTTCGCGTCGGTCGCGAAGCCGCGCTCCTCGAGCGCCTCGATGAGCGCGTAGCCGTAGTCGGGCTTCTTGAGCAGCAGGAGGCACGCGAGCACGACCGTGCCGCGGCGCAGTTCCTGCAGGTGGGTGGCGAGCACCTCGTCGTCGTACATGTGTCACACCATAGTGTGTGAGACACAGCAATGCAACAGTGACGTATATTGTGGGCCGGTTTCGAGACGCGTCGGCCTGTGCCGGCGCTCCTCAACCGGCGGAGAGGCATCGCTCTGCGGCCGGCGTCCCTCAACCGGCGGCGGGGACGAGGGGGGCCTACCTCGCCGCGGCGATCACGCGGTGCAGGGCGGTGCGCAGGGTGTCGAGCTCGTCGAGGGTCAAGCCGAGCCGCTCGACGATGCGCGGCGGGATCGTCTCGGCGTGCGCACGCAGGGCGGCCCCGGCATCCGTCGTCGTGATCTCGAGCATGCGCTCGTCGTCGGTGCTGCGTCGGCGGGAGATGTAGCCGAGCGCCTCGAGGCGCTTGAGCAGGGGCGAAAGTGTCGCGGGGTCGAGCTGCAGCTCGTCGCCGAGGTCGCGCACCGAGCGCGGGCTGCGCTCCCAGAGGGCGAGCATCACGAGGTACTGCGGATGCGTGAGCCCGAGCGGTTCGAGCACGGGCCGGTAGAGGGCGTTGACGCTGCGCGACGCCACGGCGAGGGCGAAGCACACCTGGTTCTCGAGAGCGAGCACGTCGACGGGTTCGCGGGACATGGCTCCATCGTACGCAATTGGTTAGTACACTAATGATTGTGACACGAACGGATGGCGAGTTCTCGCGCGCCAACGACTTCGCGGCGGGGCGCGGCTTCTTCAATCGCGTCAACCGGCGGCTCTTCCCGTGGATCGGCCCGCCGCCGCTCGGTCCCTACGACGAGCCGACCCCTGAGCCTGCGCGCGAACGTGGCTGCCCGTTGTGCGGCGCACCGATGGCCGGTCACGGCAAATCGGTGAGCGACGGGCGCACGATCCTGCACTGCCCGTAGCGTGGGCGTAGCCTGTCGCCTTCGGGGGCACTAAGGTAAGACTTACCTAAGCCCGACATGCGACAGGACACCCGAGTGAGCTTCCGCGACGCCAAGAAGTACGACGCCCATGCACTTCTCGAGGTCGTTCGCCGAGAACACGTGAGCCCGCACATGGTGCGCGTGACGGTGGCGGGCGAGGATCTCGCCGACTACCCCGACCACGGCTTCGACCAGTGGTTCCGGATGTTCCTGCCGCGTCCGGCAGAGGAGGGCGCGCTCGGCCGCCTCCCGCACAAAGTCGACCTTCTCGGCTACTGGAAGTACATGCGCATGCCCGAGGGCGCGCGCCCCGTCATGCGCTGCTACACCGTGCGTGAGCTGCGCCGCCACGAGCGGCAGCTCGACATCGACTTCGTCGTGCACGGCGACGAAGGCGTCGCCGCTCCGTGGGCGCGCGAGGCCGAACCCGGTGACCGCCTCGCGATCATCGACCAGGGCACGGGCTACGACCTCCGCGACGGCATCGAGAACCACCTGCTCGTCGCAGACGACACGGGCCTGCCCGCGGTGCTCGGCATCCTGCGTTCACTTCCGCGGCATCATCGCGGCGTCGCCTACATCGAGATCCCGGATGCCGCCGACGCCCAGTCGCACGAGGCGCCCGACGGCCTCGAGGTGCGCTGGATCGTGCGCGAACCGGGTGCGAAGGCCGGGTCGACGGTGCTCGCGGCGGTGCAGGCTGCGCCCGTGCCCGATCCGCCCTTCACGGCGTACCTCGTGGGCGAGCAGGCGCTCCCGACGACGCTGCGCCGCTGGCTCGTGCACGAGCACCACGTGCCGAAGGACCGCATCGCCTTCGTCGGCTACTGGCGCGAGGGCCGCCCCTACCTCTGATCGACGTTCCGCGAGCGCCACCGGATCCGGTGAGCGCTGTCGGTGGGGGAGCAGCGCTCACCGGATCCGGTAGCGGTCGCGGCGGTGTCATGTTTCGCAACGCAAGGCCATCTTGCGCGGTCGCGGGTTTAGCCTCTCGATGTCTTCACCTGAGAGAGGAAAGAACCATGAGCAACACCGCGACGGTCGACAACGGAGTCAACAGCGACGCCCTGCTCGGAGCGCGCGACGCGCTGCGCCAGGCTCCCGAGGCCGCCCAGTTCACGTGGAAGGCCACCTCCGAGTGGATCCGCGGCACGCACTCGCGCCAGACCATCGAGAGCTTCCGCGGCCTCGGCCAGGAGCACGCGCACAAGAAGGCGTTCGTGCTCGAGGGCGACCACCCCGAGCCCTTCGCCTCCGAGGACCACGCCCCGACCCCCGTCGAGACCGTACTCGCGGCGCTCGCGGGATGTCTCACCGCCGGCGTCGCGGCCGTCGCGCAGAACCGCGGCATCCAGCTCAAGAGCGTCAAGGCGATCGTCGAGGGCGACCACGACATCCTCGGCATCCTCGGCGGCGACCCCGAGGTGCGCAACGGCTTCAACGAGGTGCGCGTGACCTTCGACATCGACGCGGATGCGACTCCCGAGGAGATCGCGGCTCTCGTCGCCCAGTCGCAGAAGCGCTCGGCCGTTTTCGACGCGCTCACGAACCCGACGAACGTCACCGTCTCCGTCGCCTGACGCTCGGCGCGACACATCGTGCGCACCGAGGTCGTCGTCATCGGGGCCGGACACTCCGGCCTCTCCATGAGCCAGCGGCTCGCCGAGCGGGGCATCGACCACGTCGTGCTCGAGCGCGGCGAGCCGGGCAACTCCTGGCGCACCGAGCGCTGGGAGTCGCTGCGGCTGCTCACGCCCAACTGGCAGACGGGCCTGCCCGGGCACGACTACGCGGGCGACGACCCCGACGGGTTCATGGGCTCGCGCGAGGTCGCCGCGCACCTCGCGCGCTACGCCGAGGTCATCGCGGCGCCCGTGCGCGCGGGCGTGACGGTCACGAGCGTCGCCCCGAGCGACGACGGCTACCGGGTGACGACCGACCACGGCGTGTGGGAGGCTCCGGCCGTCGTGCTCGCGAATGGCGGCAGCGGCATCCCGAACGTGCCCGCTCTCGCAGAGGGCGTGCCCGACGGGGTGCTGTCGCTCAGCGCGAAGGACTACCGTTCGCCTGAGCAGCTGCCCGACGGCGGTGTGCTCGTCGTCGGTGCCTCGGCGAGCGGCGTGCAGCTCGCCGACGAGCTCGCGCGCAACGGCCGCGAGGTGACGATCTCGACGGGGGAGCACGTGCGGATGCCGCGCAGCTACCGCGGTCGCGACATCTTCTGGTGGATGGATGCCGCGGGCGTGCTCGACGAGCGCTGGCACGAGATCGACGACATCGTGCGCGCCCGACACGTGCCCTCGCCGCAGCTCGTCGGAGACCCCGAGCGCGGCGTGGGCATCGGAGCGCTGCGCGAGCGCGGCATTCACATCGTCGGGCGCCTCGGCCGTGTGCACGATGGAGTCGCGCAGTTCTCGGGCGGCCTCGCCAACACCGTGCGACTCGCCGACCTCAAGCTCGACCGCCTGCTCGAGCGCTTCGATGCGTGGGCCGCCGAGACGGATGCCGAGGTCGGCGAGGTCGAGCGCTTCGCCCCGACCGAGGTGGATGCGTCTCCGCGGCTCGAGCTCGACCTCGTGCGCGAGCGCGTCGGCACGGTGCTGTGGGCGACGGGCTACCGGCCCGACTACTCGTGGCTCGAGGTGCCGGTGCTCGACTACAAGGGCCGCTTGTGGCACGAGGGCGGCGTGATCCCGGATGCGCCGGGCCTGTACGTGCTCGGCACGAGCCTGCTGCGGCGGCGTCGTTCCACCTACATCAGCGGTGCCGCGCACGACACGGCGGAGCTCGCCGACCACCTCGTGGGGTTCCTCGGCGGGCGCGAGTCACGACCCGTCGAGATCGCGAGCTGAGCGCCGAGCCCGCGTGCCGGGTCAGCCGGCCGCGAGCGCGGGCTCGCGCGCCGCGGCGTTCGCCGCGAGCTGGCTGCGCACGAGCGGCAGTGCGCGCGTGAGCGAGGTGTCGATGCGCTGCTCGAGGTCGTCGGAGGTCACCCGGTAGTCGGTGAAATCGCGCTCGTTGGCGAAGATGCCGAGCGGCAGTGTGAGCGCCTGGAAGAAGCCGAACAGCGGCCGCATCTGGTGCTCGACGAGCAGCGCATGGCGGTCGGAGCCGCCCGTCGCGGTCAGCACGATGGGGGTGTCGACGAGCGCGTACTGGCCGACGTAGTCGAAGAACAGCTTGAAGAGCCCGGAGTAGGTGGCGCGGTAGGCGGGGGAGCCGACGACGAGCACATCCGCGGTCTCGACGGCCTCGAGGGCCTCGTGCGCCGCCTGGCCGAGGTTGGGACGGTAGCCGCCCGCCGCGAGCGCCGGCAGCACCGTGGCGAGCTCGATGATCTGCGCCTCGCCGCCGAGCTTGTCGGCGAACGCCTCCGACACCCGACGCACGAGCGCCGTCGTGCGCGAGGGGTCGGTGGGGCTTCCGCTCACCCCGACCACGCGAATCGTGTCGCTCATGCGCATCTCCTTCCCGACGCCGTGCTCCCGGCGCCCTGCCGATCCTGTCACCGTCGCCGAGCAGCCGCGCCGTTTGCGTCCCGAGGTTGCACTGCGTGACGCCGTGTTGCAGCCGCCACCTCGGGCGCGCACTCCCAGGAGCGGCATAGGAACCACCAGGGTTCGGGTGGGCTCGGCATGGCGGAATGGGGAAGTCAGAAGCCGCACCGACCCGGAGATCCCATGGACGCCCTGCCCCTCATCGCCGCCGACCTCGTCGCGGTCGCCCTGCTCGTGTTCGCCCTGTACTTTCCGCGGCACCGGCGGCGCGACCTCGTGGTGGCGTTCCTGACGGTCAACGTGGGCGTGCTCGCCGTATCGATCGTGCTCGGCTCGACCACCGTGGGGCTCGGCATCGGCCTCGGCCTGTTCGGGGTGCTCTCGATCATCCGGCTGCGCTCGAGCGAGATCGAGCAGCACGAGGTCGCCTACTACTTCGCGGCCCTTGCGCTCGGGCTCATCGGCGGGCTCGGAGCGAGCGTGCCGTGGGTGTCGCTCGGGCTCATGGCGCTCGTGGTGGCGGTGCTCGCCGTCGGCGACAGCCGCCTCATGCTGCGCCGCTACCGGCAGCAGCTCATCCGGCTCGACCGGGCCTATCCCGACGAGACCGCGCTGCAGGCGGCCCTCGAGCGGATGCTGGGCGCGCGCGTGCACCGCCTGACGGTGCGCGAGCTGGACCTCGTCGACGACTCGACCCTGGTCGAGGTGCGGTATCAGGTGGGACCTTCTCGCGACGCCGGTTTCGAGACGCGACCTGCGGTCGCTCCTCAACCAGCTCGGGCCGCCAAGCAGGTCCGCCCGTGACCCCCGACGCCCTCGCCGCGATCACCCTCGACGAGCTGCTCGAGCTGGCGGCGCTGCAGACCCGCATCGACCGCAAGTACGTGCTGCCGCGCGCCGACGCCGAACGCGTGCTCGCATCGCTCGATCCGGCGACCCGCGTGCTCGAGATCGACGGCGCCCGTGGCTCGCGCTACGAGTCGGTGTACTTCGACACCGACGACCTGCTGAGCTACCGGATGGCTGCCCTCGGTCGTCGGCGCCGGTTCAAGCTGCGCACCCGCAGCTACCTCGACACGGGCGACGCCTACCTCGAGCTCAAGACGAAGGGCGCTCGCAGCGCGACCGTGAAGGAGCGGCTGGAGTACGACATCCGGAACCGCGACGAGCTCACGCAGGCGGGGCTCGCCTACGCGGCGCCGCCGCTCGAAGAGCTCGGTCTCGACGAGCCGAGCCGGCTGCGGCCCACGCTCGTGACCCGCTACGTGCGCGAGACCCTCTACCTGCCGGCGTCCGGCAGCCGCGCGACGGTCGATGCCGAGCTCACGTGGGAGCACGCGGCCGGCGACGAGCTCGCGCTGCCGGGGCTGGCGATCGTCGAGACCAAGTCGGCGGGCTCCGCGTGCGAGCTCGACCGCCTGCTCTGGCGTGCCGGGCACCGGCCCGCGACGGTGTCGAAGTTCGGCACCGGGCTCGCGGCGCTGCGACCCGAGCTGCCCGCCCACAAGTGGAACCGCGTGCTGCGCCGACACTTCGCCCGCGCCGCCTGAAGCCCCTCCCGGAAGGAGATCCCCATGCCCACCCGACGCACGACCGCTCTGCTCTCCGCCGCCGCACTCGCGGCGGCCATCGGCCTCACCGGCTGCGCGGTCGCCGCGACGAGCGGCGACGACGCGACCACCGCATCCGCGATCGCGCGCCCCGACGATCTGAGCGCCGAGGCGGTGCTCGCGGCGAACTCGGATGCGACCACCGTGAACGACGACGAGTGGGACGCCTCCACGGCCGTCGACCTCACCGCGTCGAGCAGCACCGTGACCATCACGGAGGCCGGCGTCTACCGCCTCTCCGGCAGCTACTCGGGCGGCGTCGTGGTCGACGCGGGCGACGACGCGCTCGTCGTGCTCATGCTCGACGGCGCCGACGTCTCGAACGACGACGGCCCTGCCATCCAGGTCACGAGCGCCGACGACGTGGGCATATTCCTCGCCGACGGCAGTGACAACGCGGTGTCGGATGCCGACGTGAGCTATGCCGACGACGCCGACCTTCACGCGGCGATCGCCTCGGATGCCGACCTCACGATCTCGGGGTCCGGCTCTCTCGCCGTCACGGCATCCGACGACGGCATCTCGACGAGCGACGACCTCGTGATCCTGTCGGGCCGCATCACGGTCGACGCGGGGGATGACGGCCTGCGGGGCAACGACGCGCTCGTCGTGAAGGGCGGCACGATCACGGTGGCCGCCGCCGGTGGCGACGCGCTGAAGTCCGACCAGGAGGACGACGCGACGCAGGGATGGATCGAGATCGCGGGCGGCGCTCTCGACGTGACGGCGGGCGACGACGGCCTCGACGCCCAGACCGACATCGTGGTGACCGACGGCGCGCTCACGGTGCATGCGACGGGCGACGGCCTGCACTCGGAGGTCGTGCTCGCGATCGAGGGAGGCGAGGTCACCGTCACCGGGTCGGACGAGGGCATCGAGAGCTTCACCATCTCGATCGCGGGAGGCGCGATCGACGTCACCTCGAGCGACGACGGGCTCAACGCATCCGGGGGCACCGCGACCGCGACGGCCCAGGGCGGCATGGGCGGCGGCATGGCCGACGGCGGCCAGCTGCTGTCGATCAGCGGCGGCTCGCTCACCGTCGACGCGGGCGGCGACGGGCTCGACTCGAACGGGTCGCTCGAGATGACCGGCGGCACCGTGGTGGTGCAGGGCCCGACGAACGACGGCAACGGCGCGCTCGACACCAACGGCGCCTTCGCGATCTCGGGCGGCACGCTCGTGGCGATCGGCAGCGCGGGAATGGCCGAGACCCCGGATGCCGACTCGGCCCAGGGGTTCGTCGCGGTCTCCGCGAGCGGAGAGGCGGGCTCACTCCTTGAGCTCGTCGACGCCGACGGCGTGGTGCTCGCCGAGGTCACCGCCGCGAAGCAGTTCGCGAGCGTCGTGGTGAGCAGCGCCGATGTCGTGAACGGGGAGACCTACACGGTGCTCGTGGAGGGCGCCGCCGCCGGCACCGGCACGGCGGGCGAGGCGACGGCGGGCATGGGCGGCGGATTCGGCGGCGGCCAGGGGGGCGGCGACCAGCCGGGCGGCGAGCTGCCGGGTGGCGAGCCGCCGCAGCGCTGATGCCGGGCGCTATCCTCGCGCCATGCCGGCACGACGCACCGCGGTCGCCTTCGGGCTCGCGGTCGCGCTCGCGCTCGCGGCCTGTGCGACCGCGCCGCCGGGACTGCCGGAGGGCGTCACGGCGCTCCTCGTGCAACAGCGGTCGGACGTGGCCGAGCGGATGGCCGAGCTGCGGCTGCACAACGGCTCCGAGGAGGCCCTCGCGTTCACCGCGGTGCGGCTCGACGACACCCGCTTCGCATCCGCGGTCGAGATCGAGCGCGAGGTGCAGCTCGAGCCCGGGGCGACAACCGAGCTGCGGTTCGCGCTGCCCGATGCGGCGTGCGACGGCCGTGAGGTGCGCCGAACCCTGACGGTGCTGGTCGGCGACGGATCCGAGCTCGTCGTCGAGCTGAGCGACGCCGACGATTTCACGGTGGGCCTGCACGAGCGCGAGTGCCTGCTCGCCGACATCGCGCGCACCGCGACCCTCGCCTGGACGGGCTTCACGGCGTCCGCCCCCGGAGCGACCGCCGGTGCGACGCTGACCGTCACGCCGACGGGCGAGGGCGCGCCCGTGCTGCTCGCCGGCATCCGCTCGACCAACCTCGTGCGCTTCGCGCCGAAAGACGGCGAGCGCTGGCCTCTCGACCTCGCGCTCGACGCTCGCGCGGAGCCGATCACCCTCGAGGTGCCGCTCGTGCCGCAGCGCTGCGACCCCCACGTCGTGCAGGAGGACAAGCGCGGCACGATCTTCACGATCGACGTGGAGCAGCCGCGCGCGGGCGTCGTCGAGCTGCCGATGCCTCCCGAGCTCAAGGCGCGGGTGCTCACCTGGGTGGCCGACTGGTGCCGCTTCGGCCAGTAGGCGCACGGGGCGGCGGATCGACACTCGCTGGTGTCGGCACTCGCGCGGCCGGGCGTTCGCGCCACGGTCGGCCGTGCGGCCGTGCGTCGCGGATTATCGCGACGCCAGAAGACTCAGTCGAAGTCCAAGATCAGCTTCCGCAGCAGCCCGGCGAGCCGCTCCTGGTCGGCCGCCGAGAGCGCCCCGAGCAGCTCGGCCTCGCGCGCCACGAGCTCGCCCATGGCGTCGTCGACGACCGCGCGCCCGGCATCCGTCATGGCGACGAGCACGCCGCGCCCGTCGCGCGGGTCGGTGCGCCGCTCGACGAAGCCGCGCTCGACGAGGCGGTCGATGCGGTTGGTCATGGTGCCGCTCGAGACGAGTGTCTGCTGAAGCAGCGACTTGGGGCTCGCCTGGAACGGCGGCCCCTCGCGGCGGAGTGCCGCGAGCACGTCGAACTCCCACGGCTCGAGCCCCGAGCTGCCGAAGGCGTCGCGCCGCGCGCGATCGAGGTGCTTGGCGAGGCGTCCGACGCGCGAGAGCACTTGGAGCGGTGAGAAGTCGAGCTCCGGATGCGCGCGCTGCCACGCGGCGACGATCCGGTCGACCTCGTCGTTCTCGGGCATCTGCCCATTATCGGGGGCGGTTGCGTCGCAAGTTATTTTGGACTATAAACTAAACCACGAACAAAGGGGTTGGGATGGCGAAGAAGGCATCGGTGCGCGACGTGCGCCGCACGAACCGCGCGCTGCTCGTGCGCCATCTGCTGCTCACGGGCGAGACCTCCCGTAGTTCGGTCGGCAGCGCGACGGGCCTCTCTCCCGCGACCGTCACCAACGTCATCGCCGAGCTCATCGACGAGGGCATCGTGCGCGAGCGCGGCTACCTCGACTCCGACGGCGGCCGCAGGCGCGTGCTGCTTGGACTCGACCCCGAGAGCGCGATCGCATTCGGCGCCGACGTAGGCGAGACCCGCATCCGCGTCGAGGCCTTCGACCTCACGCTCACGCGCCTCGGTGCGCGCGTTCACGAGTTCTCCGGCCGGCACATCGAGCCGTCCCAGGTCGTCGAGATCGTCACGGAGGCGACCGAGAGCCTCATCGCCGAGCTCGGCGCCGACCGCTCGAAGCTGCTCGGCCTCGGCCTCGGCGTTCCGGGCATCGTCGAGAACCCGGCCGAGCCGTCGGGCGACTCGCTCGTGCACGCGCAAGTCATCGGCTGGGATGCCGTGACGTTCTCGGCGCTGTCGACGCGCCTCGGCATCCCCGTCTACGTCGACAACGGCGCCAAGACGACGACGCAGGCCGAGTCCTGGTATGGCTCGGCGCGCGGATCCGAGCACGCGATCGTCGTGCTCATCGGCGACGGTGCCGGGGCCGGCATCATCACGAACGGCCGCCTCTATCGCGGCTCGTCGAGCAGCGCAGGGGAGTGGGGCCACACCAAGATCAGCCTCGACGGCATCCGCTGCCGCTGCGGATCGCGCGGATGCGTCGAGACCTTCGTCGGGGCCTCCGCGGTGCTCGAGCGCTGGCGGGGACCCGACCACGAATGGCGCGGGCGCGAGACCGAGGGCGTCGACGCCCTGCTCGCCGCCACGCACGCGGGCGACGAGGCGGCGCGTGCCGCGCTCGACGACCTCATCGATCACTTGGGGCTCGCGCTGTCGAACCTCGTGAACCTCTACAACCCTCAGCAGATCATCGTCGGCGGCTGGTTCGGCGATCGCATCGCAGAGGAGTTCCTGGATGCCGTGCGCGCGTCGGTGCGCCGGTACTCCCTCGAGCAACCCGGTAACGAGGCCGTGGTGGAACGCAGTCGACTCGGACAGGAGGCCGTCGCCCTCGGCGCCGCGACCCTGCCGATCGACCGATTCATCGAAACGGGTTGGCCCTGATGATCGCTTGGACATCAAGCACCGGAGAAAGGAATTCGCAATGAAGCGACGCATCCCGGCTCTCGCCGGCCTCGCGCTGGTCGGCCTCGCGCTGGCCGGCTGCACCTCGGGACCGCCCGCGGCAGGAGGCGACGACGACGGCATCACGATCGCGTTCCTCATGCCCTGCTCGACGTGCGCCGACAGGTTCGAGAGCAAGGACAAGCCCTACTTCATCGACGCCGTGCACGCGATCGACCCCGACATCGAGGTCATCGCGAACAACGCCGAGGGAGACGCGGCCAACCAGCTCAAGCAAGCCGAGGCCGCGCTCACGAACGGAGCGGACGTCATCGTCGTGAGCCCCTACACGGCGGAGGCCGGTGCGGCAATCGTCGAGAAGGCGAACGCCGCGGGCGCCAAGGTCGTGGCCTACGACGGAGCGATCGAGGGCGCGGCCCCCGACGCCTACGTCGCGTTCCAGAACGACGCGGTGGGAGCCCTGCAGGGCCAGTTCCTGCTCGACAACCTCGGCGAGGGATCGACGGTCGCCATGATCAACGGCGACATCACCTCGGCCCCGGGGCGCGACTTCAAGGCGGGCGCGCACAGCGTGCTCGACCCCGCCTTCGACAGCGGCACGCTCGTGCTCGGCTACGAATCCGACACGGCGGGCTTCGACCCGGCCACGGGTCAGCGCTCGATGGAGCAGGCGCTCACCGACCTCGGCGACGACGTGCAGGGCGTCATCGCGCCCAACGACGGGCTCGCGGGCGCCGTCATCACGGCGCTCACGGCACGCGGCCTCAACGGCAAGGTGCTCGTGACGGGAAGCGACGCCACGGATGCCGCCCTCACGAGCATCATCCTCGGCGACCAGTCGATGACGGTCTACAAGTCGATCCAGGCCGAGGCGGAGGCCGCGGCCCAGATCGCCGTCGCGCTCGCTCGCGGGGAGGACATCTCCGACCTCGTGACGACGACCGTCGACAACGGCACCGCCGACATCCCCTCGCTCATCCTCGATGCGCAAGTGGTGACCGCCGAGAACATGGCCGACACGGTCATCAAGGACGGCTACACGACCAAGGAGGCCGTGTGCGTCGGAGCGGCGGAGGCGAAGTGCCCGTTCTGAGCACCCAGGCCGGAGTCCGGGAGGCGTCTCCCG
>Ga0180223_1001856_pt1 | contig 14519 bp, 10 predicted proteins | sample eDN5th30CKraftOP_FD_151337 | JGI IMG/M metagenome (GOLD analysis project Ga0180223, IMG submission 151337) | Enriched Organic Plus compost microbial communities from Emeryville, California, USA - eDNA 5th pass 30_C Kraft OP (version 2) (version 2) ...
GATCAGGATCGCGGCGCTGATCACGGTGATGACGCTCGGCCAGGCGATGGTCTTGGCTTCGGCTTGGGTCTTTTCGGCGCTCATGAAGGTCTCTTTCCGTTTGCGGCCGCAATCTCTGCGAAATCGGGGCGGCAATCAAGCGTTCCGGGCCTAAAAAACACCCCGCGCGATGCTATATGTTCCGGGCAGAAATCGCTGAAAACAGGGCTCCCATGACAAAATCGTTCGATTTGACGTCCGCCGCTCAAACCCCGGCCAACGGCGGCAACCCGCTGCTTGAGCCCTGGCAGACGCCGTTCGAAACCCCGCCCTTCGCGCGAATTCTGCCGGAGCATTTCCCGCCAGCCTATGCGGCGGCTTTTGCCGAACATGATGCCGAGATCGCGGCCATCAAGGCCGATGCGGCCGAGCCGACCTTCGAGAACACGGTGGCGGCGCTGGAGCGGTCCGGGCGGCTGCTGACCCGAATCGATGCCGTGTTCAGCGATCTGGTCGGAGCCAACTCGTCGCCGGAACTGCTCGAGATCGAGAGCGAGATGGCGCTGGAGGAGGCGCGGCACTGGAATCCGATCATGATGGACGCGCAGCTCTATGCCCGTCTGGCGAAGCTGCGCGAGAATGCCGCGGCGCTGAAGCTCACCCCGGAGCAGGCGCGGCTGCTGGAGCGGACCTACCTCGATTTCCACCGCTCCGGCGCGGGCCTCGATGAGGCCGCCAAGGCCCGGATGGCGGTCATCAACGAGCAGTTGGCCCATCTCGCCACCACCTTCAGCCACAATCTGCTCGGCGACGAGCAGGACTGGTTCCTCGAACTTGGGCCCAACGACCTCGACGGCCTGTCGGAGAGTTTCGTCGCGGCGGCGCGCGCGGCGGCGGATGAGCGCGGTATGCCGGGGAAGGCCGTGGTGACGCTGTCGCGCTCCTCGGTCGAGCCGTTCCTGCAATCCTCCACCCGGCGCGACCTGCGCGAGAAGGCTTACAAGGCCTTCACCGCGCGCGGCGACAATGGCAACAGTCACGACAACAACGCCACCATTCTCGAAATCCTGAAATTGCGCGAAGAGGCGGCGAGGCTGCTTGGCTCCCCGAGCTTTGCCGCCTACAGCCTTGAAGACTCCATGGCGAAGACGCCGCAGAACGTCCGTGATTTGCTGGAGCGGGTGTGGAAGCCGGCGCGCGCGCAGGCGCTGAAGGATCGCGATGCCTTGCAGGGCCTGATTGCGGAGGAGGGCGGCAACTTCAAGCTCGCCGCCTGGGACTGGCGCTATTACGCCGAAAAGCTGCGCCAGCGCCGCGCCAATTTCGACGATGCGGCGATCAAGCCTTATCTGTCGCTCGACAACATGATCGACGCCGCCTTCGACGTGGCGCATCGCCTGTTCGGCCTCACCTTCGATGAGCGCAAGGACGTGCCGGTGTGGCACCCCGACGTGCGGGTGTGGGAGGTGAAGGATGCGAGCGGTCGCCACAAGGCGCTGTTCTATGGCGATTACTTCGCGCGGCCCTCGAAGCGGTCCGGCGCGTGGATGACCTCGCTGCGCGATCAGGAGCGGCTCGACGGCGAAGTTTACCCGGTGATCCTCAACATCATGAATTTCTCGCGCGGCGCGGAGAACCAGCCATGCCTGCTGTCGCCCGACGACGCGCGCACGCTGTTCCACGAATTCGGTCATGCGCTGCACGGCATGCTCTCGAACGTCACCTATCCGTCGCTGTCGGGCACCAGCGTGTTCACCGATTTCGTCGAATTGCCGTCGCAGCTCTACGAGCACTGGCAGGAGCAGCCGCAGGTGCTGCAAAAGTTCGCCCGCCACTACCAGACCAGCGAGCCGCTGCCGGAGGATTTGCTGAAGCGTTTCCTTGCCGCGCGGAAGTTCAATCAGGGGTTTGCGACGGTGGAGTTCGTCTCCTCGGCATTGCTCGACCTTGAATTCCACACCCAGTCTGCCGCCTCGATCACCGACGTGCATGCGTTCGAGAAGCGCGAGCTTGAAAAGATCGGCATGCCTGCGGAGATCGCGATGCGTCACCGCCCACAGCAGTTCGGGCATATCTTCTCCGGCGACCATTATGCCGCAGGCTATTACAGCTACATGTGGTCCGAGGTGATGGATGCCGATGCGTTCGGCGCATTCGAGGAAGCCGGCGACATCTTCGATCCCACGGTCGCCAAGCGGCTGCATGACGACATCTATTCGTCCGGCGGCTCGCGCGATCCGGAGGAGGCCTACATCGCCTTCCGCGGCCGCAAGCCGGAGCCGGAGGCGCTGTTGCGCGGGCGCGGACTTCTTGATGAGCCGGAGGCGGCGTGAGTTGTGCCCGGCGATGTTGCCGCCGGGCGCCTGACGTGCTTTTGATGAAACGCCTTTTCCGGGAAGCCTAATGTCCAGCGTCGAATCCTCTCAGCCCAAAACCGTGCCTGCCGGCCGCGTCGGCGTGCTGCTGGTCAATCTCGGCACCCCCGACACGGCCGATGCGAAGGGGATTCGTGTTTATCTGCGCGAATTCCTGTCGGATCCGCGCGTGATCGAGCGGCAAGGACTTCTCTGGCAAACCATTCTCAACGGCATCGTGCTGCCGATCCGTTCGGGCCGGAAGGCGAAGGATTATCTGAAGATCTGGAACACCGAGCAGAACGAATCTCCGCTCAAGACCATCACGCGCGGCCAGTCCGACAAGCTCGGTGCGTTGCTTGCGGGCCAGAACGTGATCGTCGATTGGGGTATGCGTTACGGCAATCCATCCATCAAGTCGCGGATCGATGCACTGGTGGCCCAGGGCTGCGACCGGATTCTCGTGATGCCGATGTATCCGCAATATTCGGCGTCCACATCGGCGACGGTTGTCGACAAGGTGGCTGATGCGCTCAAGACAATGCGTGCGCAGCCGACGATGCGTTATGTCGCACCTTATTATGACGATCCGGCCTATATCGATGCGCTGGCTGTCTCGATCGAACAGCATCTGGCGACGCTGTCCTTCAAGCCGGAAACGATCATCGCGTCCTTCCATGGCATGCCGCAAAGCTACATCGCCAAGGGCGATCCCTATCAGGCGCATTGTGTCGCCACGGCGGAGGCGTTGCGCCGCCGGATGGGCCTTAACGACAAGGAATTGATGCTCACCTTCCAGTCGCGCTTTGGTTATGAAGAGTGGCTGCAGCCCTACACGGACAAGACCGTCGAACGGCTGGCGAAAGAAGGCGTCAAGCGGATCGCCGTCATCACCCCCGGCTTCTCAGCCGATTGCATCGAGACGCTGGAGGAAATCGCGCAGGAAAATGCCGAGATATTCCATGCCAATGGCGGGACTGACTTTGCCGCCATTCCCTGTCTCAACGACAGCGATACCGGCATGGAGATGCTCCGCCGGATCGTGACCCGCGAATTGCAGGGCTGGATTTAGTCTTCCTCTATTCTTGCCGGACGGATCGAACCGGACACCCTGCCGCAAAGACTATGTGATAGGCTTCTGCGATAATGCCGCTGCGCCGCCCATGGGATGTGTCACATGCTTGGCTTTGGAGGGACGATGTCCGGGTTTGATATTTTCGCCGTCGCGCTGTTGTTCGTGGTGGTGGTCACGCTGTTCGCGGGCGTGAAGACCGTCAATCAGGGCTACGACTGGACCGTGGAGCGGTTCGGCAAATACACCCGCACGCTCGAACCGGGGCTCAACATCATCGTTCCGTACTTCGACCGCATCGGCCGCAGGGTGAACATGATGGAGCAGGTGATCGACATTCCCGAACAGGAGGTCATCACCAAGGACAACGCCACCGTCACGGTGGACGGCGTGGCGTTCTTTCAGGTGTTCGACGCCGCCAAGGCGAGCTACGAGGTCGCCAACCTCAATCAGGCCATCGTCACGCTGACCATGACAAACATCCGCTCGGTGATGGGCGCGATGGATCTCGATCAGGTGCTGTCTCATCGCGACGAAATCAACGAACGGCTGCTGCGTGTCGTCGATGCGGCGGTGTCGCCGTGGGGGCTGAAGGTCAATCGCATCGAGATCAAGGACATTGTGCCGCCGGCCGATCTCGTCGAGGCGATGGGCCGGCAGATGAAAGCCGAGCGCGTCAAGCGCGCCGAGATTTTGCAGGCTGAAGGTCAGCGGCAGTCCGAAATTCTCCGCGCCGAGGGCGCCAAGCAGGCGCAGATCCTGCAAGCCGAAGGCCGCCGCGAGGCGGCGTTCCGTGATGCTGAAGGGCGCGAGCGCGCGGCTGAAGCCGAAGCCAAGGCGACGCAGATGGTGAGCGATGCCATCGCCAAGGGCGATGTCGCCTCGCTGAACTACTTCATCGCCGACAAGTACATCAAGGCATTCGGCCAGTTCGCGGAATCGTCGAACCAGAAGGTCATCATGCTGCCGATGGAGGCGACCAGCCTCTTGAGTTCGCTCGCGGGCATCGGCGAGATCGCCAAGGCAACGTTCGGCGAGAGCGTGGCATCGGCGGCTGCGAAGCGGTCAAGTGTGCCGAACGCCGGCACGACGCCGCCGGCCAAGCCGTTCGGCTGAGGAATTCACGATGCTCGATACGCTTGTTGCACTTGGAAAATGGAATTGGCTCATTCTCGGCATCCTGCTGATGGGCATTGAGGCGCTCGTGCCGGGCGTTTTCATGTTCTGGCTCGGTCTCGCCGCAATTATCATGGGCGTTCTGTCGTTCGGCGTTGCCGTGTCGTGGCCGATGCAGATCGTCGGCTTTGCGTTGCTGTCGATTTCGATGGTGCCGTTGTGGCGGCATTTCGCGGCGCGCGCCTCGGAGCGCAAGGACAATCAATTCCTCAATCGCCGCACGCAGGAACTGGTCGGGCAGGTGGCGACGCTCGAAACTCCCATCGTCAACGGGGTCGGGACGATCAAGCTCGGCGATACGATCTGGCGCGTCGAGGGCCCGGCGCTTGAAGCCGGGACGCGGGTGAAAATCGAAAATGCCGACGGAGCGCGGCTGCGCGTTGGCCCAGCGTAAGCGTCAGGCCACGCCTGCACGCAGCAGATCGTGCAGGTGCAGGATGCCGACCGGAATCTTGCCGCTGGTAACGATCAGCGCGGTGATCTTCGAGGCATTGAGGATTTCCAGCGCCTCGCTGGCGAGCATGTCGCCGCCGATGGTTTTCGGATTGGCGGTCATCACCTCGTCGACCGTCGCGGTCATCAAATCGGGCCGCATGTGACGGCGCAAATCGCCGTCGGTGACGATGCCGGCGATCTCGCCACGGCCGTCCACGATGGCGACGCAGCCGAATCCCTTCGAGGTCATCTCGAACAGGGCTTCCGACATCGGCGTGCCGAGCGGCTTCACCGGCACGGACTCTTCCTTGTGCATCAGGTCGCGCACGAACTTTAGCATCGCGCCAAGCTTGCCGGACGGATGCAGCACGCTGAAATCGGTCGCGGAGAAGCCGCGGCTTTCCAGGAGCGCGATGGCCAACGCATCGCCAAGCGCGAGTTGCATCAGCGCGGAGGTGGTCGGCGCCAGATTGTTCGGGCAGGCCTCGCGCGCCTTCGGCAGCGCCAGCACGACGTCGGCGGCGGCGCCGAGGGTGGATTCGCTTTCCGAGGTCAGCGCGATCAGCTGGATGCGGAAGCGCCGTGAATAATTGATGAGGCTGCGCAGTTCGGCGGTCTCGCCGGACCATGACAGCGCGATGATCACGTCGTCCGGCGTGATCATGCCGAGGTCGCCGTGGCTCGCTTCCGCCGCGTGAACGAAGAAAGCGGGCGTGCCGGTCGAGGCCAGCGTCGCCGCGATCTTGCGGCCGATGTGTCCGGACTTCCCAAGGCCGGTGACGATGACGCGGCCTTTGGCGTTGCGGATCAGGTCGGTCGCGGCAGCAAATGGTGCGCCGAGGCCGTTCTGCAGCGTGGCGATCAGCGCGGCGACGCCATCGGCCTCCGCCGCCAGCGTGCGCAGCGCGGATTCGATGGCGGGAGAAAGAGACGCCGAAAGAGCAGCGGTCTGCGGTTTGGAAGAAGCCATGAACGATGTCCGAAAGGGCAGGCGGCGATGGTCGCCTGCTGGGTATTTTCTTTAGCACGCTCAATCACATCCGGCGACCGGAACAGCGCCTCCTCAACGGCTCATTAACCATAGTTGTTTTAACTCTGTTAACGGCGTTCCCGGTCGGGGCGCCGCGCCTGTTGTGCTGCAAGTTGTTGCATTTGTTGCGTTTTCGGCTTCGCCGGAAAGGTTTGAAGATGCCCTTTGGGCATTGGGTCAGGACATTCGGGGCCAGGGAGTGGCGAGGCCACCGCGCGCGAACTTCTTGCGTGGCGTGGGCGTGCGCCCTGCTGGGCACCACCGTGCTCTCCAGCCCCTGCGCCGCACAGGCGCTGACCTCCTCGATGCTGGCACCTTCGATCGGCGGGTTCGCGCCCGCGCAGGATTCGCCGCTGCGTCCGGTGAACGACAGCGATGCGACCGGCAGCGTGCCGGCGACTTACGGCAATCCGCCCGCGTCGGGCGCGGCCGACATCGGCTACGATTCACTGAACCGCAGGCGCAAGACGAAACCTTATCCGGGCGCGCCGAAGCCGAAATTCGTCGGCCCCGGCAATCCGCGGAATCCGTCGCCGTTGCAGGCGCCGCGGGTGACGCCGCCGGTGTCGCCGTCATTTGCCGGCACCGCCGAAGGCGCGCCGCCGCGCCGCCGCCTGAAAGTCGACGCCGATCCGTTCGGCCAGGTCGGCAATTATGTCGGCGGCTTTCTGGTGAAAGAAGCGGTGGAGGTGTCGGGCGGCTACGACAGCAATCCCGGACGCTTCTCGCAGCCGAAAGGTTCTGCGTTCTACAGGATCGCGCCCGAACTGCAGGCGACATCGGACTGGTCGCGTCACGCGCTTAATCTCGATCTGCGCGGCTCGTTCACCGGCTACGGCACGAAATTTCCGCCGCAGGTCGATTGCAACTGCACGCCGCCGCAGCTCGTCGGATCGCCCGTGCCGGTCAATGTCGATCGTCCGGATCTCACCGGCAAGCTTTCGGGCCGCATCGACGTCACGCGCGACACACGCATCAATTCCGAACTGCGCCTGCGGGTGGCGACCGACAATCCGGGTTCGCCCGACATTCAGCACAGCCTGTCGAAATACCCGGTCTATGCGAATTTCGGCGGTACCGCGGGCATCGAGCACGATTTCAACCGGCTGCAGCTTCAGGTCAACGGCAATGTCGACCGCACCGTTTATCAATACTCCCAGTTGACCGACGGCACCTCGTCGAGCAACGACGACCGCAATTTCAATCAGTACGGCGCGCAGGCGCGGCTCAGTTACGACTGGATGCCGGGCGTGAAGCCGTTCACCGAGGTCGAGACCGATACCCGCATTCACGACCTCAGGCTCGACCGCAACGGTTATCAGCGCGATTCCGATGGCGGCTACGTCAAGGCGGGCAGCAGCTTTGAATTTTCCAGATTGCTGACCGGCGAAGTTGCAGCCGGTTATGCCTGGCGCAATTATCAGGACCCGCGGCTGAAGCAGCTCGACGGATTGCTGACCAGCGCATCGCTGGTGTGGACCGCGAGCGGCCTCACCACTGTGAGGCTCGATGCCACCTCGGCGATCAGCGAGACGACCTTGCCGGGCGTTTCGGGCGCGCTGTCGCGCGACTATAGCGTGCAGGTCGATCATGCTTTCCGCCGCTGGCTGATCGGCACGGCCAGGTTCGGCTATGGCACCACGGATTATGAGGGAACGCGGTTCGACCGCCGTTATTACGCCGAAGCCAATCTGGTTTACAAACTGACCCGCACCTTTGCGATCAAGGGCACGGTGCGGCACGACTGGCTGAAGAGCGATGCCGCCGGCGTCAACTCGGATGAAACCGTCGTGATGCTGGGCGTCCGCGTGCAGCGTTAGTGTCTCATCTGTTGCGACAACTCCACGTATTCTGAACACGCTTCGGGTTTCCGAAACCGCGCATTAACCGCATCCCGGCCAGCCGGGAATTGTGTAAGGATTCTGGCAAGGGTTCCCGCGTACCACCGGCTTATAACGCTGGAAAAGGCGCGTATTGATGCGGTTTCGATCAGGCTCCAAGCTATGGCAGGTCTCGCCGCGCGTCCTGATGATCGTGTCCGTGCTGGCCACAGTGGCGTTCATGGCGATCTGCGTCAGCGTGCTGCTCGACATGCGCAGCAACAAGGAGGTGCTCGCCAGGCAGGCCTCGGAAAACCTGGCCGTCACCGTCGATGCCGACCTCAGCCGCAATATCGAGATCTACGATCTGTCGTTGCGCAACGTCGTCAACAACATGGTGGAACTGGACACCGATCGCATCAATGCGCCGATGCTGAACCTGATCCTGTTCGATCATGCAGCGACCGCGAAATATTATGGGCCCATCCGGGTCTTCGATGCCCAGGGCAATTTGAAGCTCGACTCGAGCAGCCTTCATCCGGCCAAGGAGAACCGCGCCGAGGAAGAGTATTTCAAGGTTCATCGCGATAACCCGAACGCCGGGCTCTATATCAGCAAGCCATCGGTCTACCGGAATGACTTCGCGGTGGTGTTGAGCCGCCGCATCACAGGTTACGACGGACGCTTCCTCGGCGTCGTGGTCGGATCGCTGCGCTACAGCTATTTTCTCGACCTTTTCGATAAGCTGAACTTCAGCCCGGACGACAGCGTGACGATCTTCCGGCACGACGGTGTCGTGATGATGCGCCAGCCGTTCGATATGTCCGTGGTCGGGATGGATCTCGGCGCCAGGGAAGGCGTGCGTCACATCCTCAATACGCCGAGCGGCTCGGAGAAGATTCGCAGCGCAATCGATTCCATCGAGCGGCTGTATGTCTGGCAGAACAGCGGACGTCCGCTGGTCGTGGTGGTCGGGAAATCGCTGCAGAGCATTTACGGGACGTGGTGGAGGCAGACGCTGATCATCGGCGGGCTGATCCTGGTGCTTTCCATTTTCGCCATCGGCACGACGGTGTTTCTCTCCCGCGAGATTTCGCGGCGCGCGGCGGCAGAGAAGCGGCTGTCGCAGCTTGCGACCACCGACGCGCTGACCGGCATCGACAACCGCCGCCGGTTCGACGAGCGGATTCTCGACGAGTGGCGGCGCGGCTGGCAGAAGCTGCCGCTGTCGCTATTGATGATCGATGCCGATCATTTCAAGACGTTCAACGATGTGTTCGGCCACCAGGCCGGCGATCAGGTACTGGTGCGGCTTGCGGCGTGCATCCTCGAATCCGCAAAACGTCCGGCGGATTGCGCCGCGCGTTATGGCGGCGAGGAATTCGCGCTGCTGCTGCCGAATACGGATATGGCCGGTGCGCTCCAACTGGCCGAGGAACTTCGCGCGCGTATCGAACGCCTGTCGGCCGATAAATGGGCGACCACGGTTTCGATCGGCGTTGCCTGCCTCCTCCCTGACATGGCGGGCTCTCCGAAGGATCTGATCGAGGCGGCGGACAAGGCGCTGTATGGGGCCAAGGAGCAGGGCCGCAATCGCTGCGTGACGAGCGATGCGGAGAGGGCGACGGAAGCTGCCTGACCGATCCCGCATCCGCTGCTACACTGCCCGGATGGTCGCTGCCGTTCGATTCCCGAAAACCCTCTTTGAATGCTGCGTGGCACTCGCACTTGTCGCAATCCCTGCCGCGAGCGGTGCCGTCGAGTTGTCTCCTGCTGACACATGCGTTGCGGTGAACGACGGGCTGTCGCTCGGCGCGCCCCTGCCGCACACCGCCGAAGTCCTCAAGGCGCACCGGGCCTTGAAGATCGTCGCCATCGGCTCGTCGTCCACCGTGGGGCTGTGGATGGTGCGCAAGGAGAAGACCTATCCCGGCGTGATGCGCAGCGAATTGCTGCGGCTCGATCCTTCGATGCAGCTTGAGATCGTCAATTCCGGGCGCAACGGCGACACCATTCCCGGCAACATGGCGCGCTTTCCGCGCGATGTGTTCGCGCATCACCCGGACCTCGTGATCTGGCAGATCGGCGGCAATGATTTCACCTGGGGCAAGGAGATCGGCAGCCTCGAACACAAGATCGCCGAAGGCGTTGCGATGCTCCGCGCGCAGGGCGCCGACGTGATCCTGATGGACCAGCAATACACGCCGGTCATTCTCGCCACGCACTACGCCAAGATGCAGGAAGCGATCGCGGCGGTGGCGCACGAGCAGCAGGTGGCGTATCTGCCGCGCTTCGACATGCTGCACAAGACCGTGCAGGCGGGCGTGTCGATCGTCAGCCTGTCGGCGTTCGACGGCCTGCACATGTCGGGCGCGGCCTATGACTGCACCGGCCGCGTGCTCGCCCGCGCGATCATGGCGGCGGTGAAATAGGCGACATCCAGAATCCGCTGGACGGTTTTTTCGCCCTTGGGCATCATCCTTCGACCGCAATCCCGGAGGCTGAGCCGATGACCAAGACTGCCTGCTGCCGTTCTCTCATCGCAACGCTGGCTGCGGCCGCCTTTGCCTGCGCATGGATGGCCGCGCCCGCGCGCGCCGAGGTGTCGGAGATCGCCATTTCGAAAGGCTACGGCATTCTCTATTTGCCGCTGATCGTGATGGAGGACCAGAAGCTTCTGGAAAAGCAAGCGGAGAAAGCCGGCCTCGGCAAGGTGAGCGTGAAATGGCGGGTGCTCGACGGCGGCAATAACATCAACGACGCGATGATGGCCGGTTCGCTCGACTTCGCAGGCACCGGCGCGCCGGCCTTCATTGCGTTGTGGTCGAAGGCGAAAGCCATTCCGAAGGCCGCGGTGGTCGGCATCAGCGCGCTGAGCGCGACGTCGCTGTATCTGAATTCCAACAATCCGCAGATCAAGGGCCTCGCCGACTTCAAGAACGGCGACAAGATCGCGCTGCCGGGCATCAAAACCTCGCTGTCGGCGGTGGTGCTGCAGATGATGGCGGCCAAGCAGTTCGGCATCGATAATTACGCCAAGCTCGATCACCTCACCGTGGGCCTGCCGCACCCCGATGGCCTGATCGCGCTGACCTCCGGGCGCTCGGACGTGACCGCGCATTTCACCTCGCCGCCATTCTCCTATCTCGAACTCAAGGACCCGAAGGTGCACAAGGTTGCGAGTTCGGTGGATTACATCGGCAACATCACGCTCGATGTGGTGTATGCGCCGAAGAAGTTCGTCGATGCCAACCCGAAGACCACGGAGGCGATGCTGGCGGCGCTCGATGAGGCCGATGCCTTCATCAAGAACCACCGCGACGAGGCGGCGGATATTTTCGTGCGCACCTCCAAGACCAAGGTCTCCAAGGAGGACGTGATGGCGATTCTGTCCGACCCGGACACGCGGTTCTCCACCACGCCGAACAAGGTGAAAACGTTCGCAGATTTCATGCACCGCGCCGGCATCATCAAGACCGCGCCGGAGAAATGGTCCGACCTGTTCATCCCGCAGTTGTCCAGCCGGGACGGGAGTTGAGGGGGGGCGGTCAGGACTCCCTTTGTTGTCATGGCCGGGCTTGACCCGGCCATCCACGTCTTTACTCGGGCAGACTTTAGACGTGGATCACCGGGTCAAGCCCGGTGATGACAGACTTTTTTTGGCGAGCACCCAATTTCACTTCCGATTCAATTTTCAAATAGCCACGCGCAATCCGCTCATCGCGCCGCCGCGCATGAGTTTCGCAAAACGCCTCGCCTGAAAATCTAAAGGCGAGGGGAGATGGAGCGCCGCAAGGCGCAACATCGTTGTCGCCGCGCTCCGCATGGCCGTGCGAGGGCCATGGTCCTCGAAGCGCGCACCGCCTTGCGGCGCTCCACCAACGCGCGGGCCAGCGCGAAGCTTCACCCGCACGCGCGGACATGCATAAGGCGGCGAGCCGCCGATGCCATCCGCTGCGGCGTTCTTTTCAGGCCGAGGATCCGCGCAGAGTTGGAACGGGATGCGGAGCTTGGCGCAAGGCCAGGCGGTGCATCGTCGGCGCTTTCGCGCCGCGTCCTCCGTTCCGCCCCATGCCGCAAGCAACAGCTCCTCATAATGGGAGCGGGCGGGTCACCTCGGTCTCCCGGGTGGCTCGTGTGCGTCACGAGCCGCGCGGGCGCCGCGCTTCACTCCGCTCTCAAGAACGCCTCCGGACAGCGCCCCTCACGAATGAAGCGATAGGAATATAAGCCTATAATAGGAGAATGTCAAGGGATGTTTTCAGTATCCATAAGCAAGCCGAGATTGTCTTTTGATAATCTCATAATGCCGGTCGTCGATTTGAAGAATGGACATGGGAGCCCGATTACGGAACACACCGGTTTCCAGCAAGTGGTTTAGCTTAATCGGAGGATCGAAGTGGCCGACTAGCAGAAAGTCGATGGCCTTCACACGCGGGCCTCGTTTAAGTAAGGCCCTCAATTCTTCGGTCGAGAAAACAGATCGTTTCGCTACGTGGCTCGACAATGATCCTATCTCGGTAAAAATCTGGACTGTCTCTACAATTCCTAAGGTCGTTACACTTTGCGAGTTTGCGAACTCTTCATTTTTCGATTGATAGAAAAGAATAATATCGCCAGACCTTAAGTTCGTATTGTTTGAGTGGCAAAGATAAATCTTTCGAATTGCGTTTCCTGGAGTCCGGTCAGATTTTCCTTTTCTCGTAAGCAAGTCTTGTCGAGTCAGCCCAAATAACGGAAGTGGAGCGGCGTAAGAAATCTCTGGGAAAAGGACTTTGTGATATTCGGGACGAATAGGAATGACAAATTTTCTAATTTGCGCAGTTTCGACAAAGCGCGGATAGATTAGTCTATCAAATTGGAGCGCATCAATTTTGTCGGGAAGTAAAATTTCTGAATGCAGTATTTCTTTCTCGAATACATCTTCTCCGCGCTCATTTCGATATGTTTTCTTGAACCCAAATCTCTCTATGAGGTTGATGAGTGCAGCGTGCTTTTCGAATGCTGTAAGATAGACAAGCTCGAATTGATTTGTCTGGGCATGCCAGAGCGCCTTCTTTAGAAGTTGTTCGCCAAATTTCTCGCCCCGATATTCGGGCTGCAATTTAAACGTGCATATTTTTAGTATTTTTTCTGCTTTTGATTTTGCGGTCGTGTCCTTCTGACTTTCAGATTTGGGTATGAGGATGCCTGCTATATTTACCCCATCTTCAATTATCCAACAGTCGCGATGCTCTTTCGCGCATTTTTCTTCAAACCATTTATCGAAGCCGCCGTAATCTTCGCGCAGTGTTTGAAAAATTTTGTCTGATCGGTCGATTTGGTACGCTTTGATTTCCTTTATGTAAGGTAGAGCAATTTCGGTTGCGTCAAACATTCGAGAAACAAATTTGACTGCTTCCGATACAGTAACGACGCGCTCGGAAAGTTCTGCTCGTCGAGCCCGGCGGTGCAGCCCTAGATCTTCCGTGATTAGAAAGTCTGCTGCGTTGCCAGCAATAGACGCGAGAAGTCGAATATCATTCTCGTCGTTGGGTCGGAGCGGTGCTCCGGTTTGTTCAATAAGTCGATCTACTAAGCTTTGATGAGCCGGTCGCAAGCTTTCAAATTTATCCAGCTTGCTTAAGGTAATAGCTCGCCGCACCTCATCTTTATCGCGCTGTACGTCTTCACGCACCGCTTGATCGATATAGACGCTTAGATGATGTTCCTGAAGTTTGCGAACGAGCGTAGAAAATGCTTCATCGACTTGATGATTATCTTCGATTTTAACGACGACGTTTGTGTCGAGAAGAAATTTCATTTGCGCCCATTGAAATGGCGGACGCTACCTCGGCGGTAAGATACATGTATGATTGAGGAGGGCGGATACCCCATCGATCAGATATATCCTCTAACTCTAATGAAGCGGCGAGAGGCTTGACTTGGTTTAGTAATACAACGAAGCCAAAATCGCTGCCTTGGAAATAATTTTCGAAGTCTGCTTTCTCAATACAAGCTTCGTTGCGAAACGTTCTCCAGATTTGTGGCACTGCAAGCTTCGCAACACGATCTATCCGCGCGTACCCCACAATCGCCTTAACAGGACTAGAAGAATAGATAAAAAGCCGAGTGTTCTTGTCAACTTCTTCTGTAAAACGTCGGCGCAACTCCACGGTTTTGCAACCGTCCATTATTTGGTCAGCATATTCCGGCTTAACGCTGATGAGAATGGATTTTTGGAAATCAGGTCGTTCATTCATGCGATGCTGCCCGAATCAATCCACTGAATGATTCGCATAAATTTGCCGCGCCGCAACATGTAAGTTTGCGAAACTCCTCACACATACTTCTTCATCTCGCTGAGCAAATCGCCGCGCAGGTCTTCGCGGTCCATCGCGTAGGCGATGTTGGCGGCGAGGAAGCCTGACTTCGAGCCGCAGTCGTAGCTCTTGCCTTTGAACTTGAATCCGTAGAACGGCTGCTTGCCTGCGAGCGCCAGCATCGCGTCGGTGAGCTGGATTTCGCCGCCCGCGCCGCGCTCCTGCGTCTCCAGGATGTTGAAGATCTCCGGCTGCAGAATGTAGCGGCCGGTGATCGAGAGGTTCGAGGGCGCGACCTCCTTCTTCGGCTTCTCCACCATGCCGTTGAGTTCGAACAGGTCGCCCTTGCTC
>Ga0180223_1001859_pt1 | contig 14469 bp, 9 predicted proteins | sample eDN5th30CKraftOP_FD_151337 | JGI IMG/M metagenome (GOLD analysis project Ga0180223, IMG submission 151337) | Enriched Organic Plus compost microbial communities from Emeryville, California, USA - eDNA 5th pass 30_C Kraft OP (version 2) (version 2) ...
CTCGAACTTGTAGCGCTGGCCGGTCGTCACGCCCGGTACGAAGATTTCCCAGAAGCCGTTGCCGCGCATCCGCATCGCATGGCGGCGGCCATCCCAGAAATTGAAGTCGCCGACGACGCTGACCCGCTTGGCGTTCGGCGCGAACACCGCGAAGGAGACGCCGGCGACGCCGTCCAGCACGAGCGGATGGGCGCCCAGCTTCTCGTAGCTGCGCAGATGAGTGCCTTCCCCGAGCAGATAAAGATCGAAATCCGTCAGCACCGGCGGAAAGCGGTAGGGGTCATCGAGATCGACAAAGTCGCCGTTCCAGCGCGCGCGCAGTTTGTAGGGCGCGTCGGCCGCCGGAATATCGCCGACGAACAGGCCGGCGTCATGAATGCGGGCCAGCGGGCGTTCGCGGTCGTCCGCATCCACGACCTTCACGTCCCTGGCGCCGGGAAGAAATGCCCGCACCACCGGCCGGTCTGCTTCCACATGCGGACCAAGATACTGGAACGGATCCGCATGATAGCCGCCGATGACGGCGAGAGCTTCGGCCGAAATGTCGGTCATGCGGCGCCTCCTTCATCCGGGCCGAAAAGGATGCGTTCAAGCCCGGCGACGGGAACGCGCAGCCAGTCGGGGCGGTGATTGAGTTCGTAGCCGATCTCGTAGACCGCCTTTTCGACCATGAAGAAGTTCAGCAGTTGCTCGGAGACGGACGGATCCTCCGGCCACAGCTTGCTCTGCGCCAGCCGTTCGCGCATCGCGCCGAGGAAGACTTCGGTCGCGGCCTTGCGCAGATCCCCGATCGTGCGGGACAGCCGTTCGAATTCCTCCGCCGACGCAGCCACCATCCGGTCGAGCGCCGAGGTCGTGGCATAGTCAAGCGAGCGGACGAAGCCGGCGATGTCGCGCGCTGCCGGCGCCTTGCGGCGGCGCTCCGCTTCGGGGCGGTTGGGCTCGCCCTCGAAATCGATGATGAACACGTCATCGCCGACAACCAGCAACTGCCCGAGATGGAAATCGCCATGGTGGCGGATCTTGACGGCGTCGATCTTGGGCGGCAGCAGATGCTTCATCCGCTCAAGGGCGTCGTCACGCCGCGAGATCAGGCGCTCCACCATGTCCGAGAACTTCGGATCGAGGCTGGACGCGCTCCGCGCCATCTGATCGAACATCGCGTTGGCCGCTGTCACGAGATCATCCGTCCACGATGTAATGTCGGCGGCGGTGATCGGTTCGGGCGCGAAGGCAGGAATGTCGTCGCGGCTCGCCAGCGCGAGATGCATCTCCGCCGTGCGCCGTCCCGCCAGCCGTGTGCGGTTGACCAGCCCCCCATGCCGGTCCGGCTCGCGCGGCGCGTCGGGCGCGAGCAGCCGCTCCTCTTCCAGGAAGCGGTCGAGATAGGCGGCGGTATTCTCCCACGCGTCGCCCTGGTTGTTGACGAAGCCATGCAGGATGCCCACCGTCGAGCGCTGCTCGCCCTCCACCAGATCGATGGTGCCGAGCAGCGGCGGCGTGTTGGCATAGCCGGCGACGTCGGTGAGGAAGCGGCCGATCTCGACCTCCGGATTGAGCCCGTCCGAGAGGCGCCGATAGATCTTCAAGGCATACTGGTCATCGATGATCACCGTGGAGTTGGACTGCTCGGCGCCCACGGGATGGACTTCAGTCACCGGCGCAAACTCATTCTCCCGCAGAAAGCGGTCGGTGGCGCGAAATTCAAGTTGCCGTCCGTCGGCGGTGACGGTCGCATTGCGATGGATGCTGTCGATCATCCAGGCGACCAGTGCGCGATCGGCCACGGCATCCACCAGCGCGCCTTCGCGCGAGCCGCGCCGCACCGGTGCAAGCAGGGTCGCCATCTCGTGATGGGTCCGCCGCTCGACGCGCTGCCAGTTCACCGCCAGCGGCAGGACATAGCGGCCGCTCTCGCGGCTGCTCTCGACATCCACGATCGTCAGGAATGGTCCGGGATTGCCCTGCGACAGGGGAATCGATGCGGAGACCGTCGCGCGATTGATGCGGCTGGACCGGTCGGCGAACCAGCGCCGCGTCGTCAGGAAGGGCGGCAGCACTTCCCGTTCCAGGAGCCGCAGCGAATGCCCTTCCAGCAGCGAGTTGCTGCCATCGCCGCACACCAGCGTGATCCATTCGGGAATGTTGATCACCTCGATCGGCGTGCCGGTGTCCTCCTCCAGCAGGAACCAGAAGAAGCCGTAAGGGGTGAGGGTGACCACAAACGGCGCATCGCCGATCTTCTGGAATTTGCTGCGGCCGAGCATCTCCTGTGGCACGCGGCCCTTCCAGGCGGACAGGTCGATCTCCACCGACTGCGCGGTGCGTGCAAGGTTGGCCACGCACAGGATCACCTCGTCGCCATACTGGCGCAGATAAACCAGCACGGAACGGTTCGAGGGTTTCAGGAAGGCGATGGAGCCGCGGCCGAACACCTGGCTGGTCTTGCGCACCGCGATCAGCCGCTTCATCCAGTTGAGCATGGACGACAGGCTGCGCGACTGCGCTTCCACATTCACCGCCTGGTAGCCGTAGACCGGGTCCATGATCGGCGGCAGGAACAGCTTGGCGGGGTCGCAGCGCGAGAAACCGCCGTTGCGGTCCGGCGTCCATTGCATCGGCGTGCGCACGCCGTTGCGGTCGCCGAGATAGATGTTGTCGCCCATGCCGATCTCGTCGCCATAATAGATGATCGGCGTGCCGGGCATCGAGAACAGCAGCGAGTTCATCAATTCGATCTTGCGCCGGTCATTGTCCATCAGCGGCGCAAGCCGGCGGCGGATGCCGAGATTGAGCCGCGCGCGCGGGTCCGACGCATAGGTCGACCACAGATAGTCGCGCTCGGAATCCGTCACCATTTCGAGCGTCAGTTCGTCGTGGTTGCGCAGGAACATCGCCCATTGGCAGTTCTGCGGGATGTCCGGCGTCTGGCGCAGGATATCGGTGATCGGAAAGCGGTCTTCCTGGGCGATCGCCATGTAGATGCGCGGCATCAGCGGGAAGTGGTAGGCCATGTGGCATTCGTCGCCGATGCCGAAATAGGCGTTGACGTCTTCCGGCCATTGGTTGGCTTCCGCGAGCAGCACCTTGCCGGGTGCATAGGAATCGAGTGCGGCGCGGATCTGCTTGATGACCGCATGGGTTTCCCGCAGATTCTCGTTGTTGGTGCCCTCGCGCTCGACGAGGTAGGGAATCGCGTCCAGCCGGAATCCATCCACGCCGGCATCCAGCCAGCGTTTCATCACCCGGGTGATGGCGTCGAGCACGCGCGGATTGTCGAAATTCAGATCGGGCTGGTGCGAGAAGAAGCGGTGCCAGTAGTACGCGCCGGCTTCCTGATCCCACGCCCAGTTGGACTTCTCCGTATCGGTGAAGATGATCCGCGTGCCGGTGTAGCGTTGATCGGTATTGCTCCAGACATACCAGTCACGCGCACTGGTCCCCGGTGAGGAGCGTCGCGCGCGCTTGAACCAGGGATGCTGGTCGGAGGTGTGGTTGATGACCAGTTCGGTGATCACCCGAAGGCCGCGCCGCTTGGCTTCATGCATGAAGCGGCGGAAGTCCTTCATGGTGCCGAAGGACGGATTGACCGAGCCATAGTCGGCGATGTCATAGCCGTCGTCGCGGCCGGGGCTTGGATAGAAGGGCTGGAGCCACAGCGTGCCGACGCCGAGGTCCTGCAGATAGTCGAGCTTCTGGGTCAGCCCGTTGAAATCGCCGACGCCGTCATCGTTGCTGTCGGCAAACGCCTTGACGTGCAACTGATAGATGATGGCGTCCTTGTACCACAGGTCATCGGTCCCGCTGGTTGCGACCGCTGGACTGTCCGTCATGATATTCATCGTCGTCGGCTTCACGTTCATGGCAATCTGCATCACGTCAGGCAGCGGAATAAAACGGCAGGATCCTGCCCGGTATCAATTCTCACCCGCAGCCCGCCCCATTCCAGCATGCGGTGTTCACCCGTCACCAGGTTTTCGACTGCGCGGATGTGCTGGGGGCTCTCCGCGTTGCCGACCATCAGATCTCCGAGATGCAGCCAGAATTCATGCACGCCCGGCGCCATCGCGATGGCCGCTGCGATCGCATTGGTGCGGTCCGCGCTTTGTTTGACGAAACCCATGATATTTGCGTTGTCGACCCGGGCGAAGCGGAAGTCTGCCGTCTGCAGCAGGGCCGGATTGTCGCGGCGCAGCTGATTGAGGCGGGTGATGTAGGCGCGGATGTTGCCCGGAGCATGCCAGTCCCGCACCTTGATCTCGTACTTCTCGGAATCGAGGTATTCTTCCTTGCCGTCGATCGGCGTATGCTCAAGCAGTTCAAAGCCACTATAGACACCGTAGTTGGATGAGAGGGTTGCCGCCAGGGCGACGCGCGCCTTGAACATCCACGGCTCACCGCCCTGCAAATGATAGGGCAGGATATCCGGTGTGTTGACGAAGAAATTCGGCCGGTAATATTCCCGCTCGGGATAGCCGGTAAGCTCGGCGATATAGGCGCTCATGTCATCCTTTGTCGTGCGCCAGGTGAAGTAGGTATAGGATTGGCTGAAGCCGAGCTTCGCCAGGGCCTTCATCACCTTGGGGCGTGTGAAAGCCTCGGCCAGAAAGAGCACATCGGGGTGGCGGGCCTGCACCTCGCGGATCAGCCATTCCCAGAATGGAAAGGGCTTGGTGTGCGGATTGTCGACGCGGAAGATGCGCACGCCCTGTTCGACCCAGAACAGGATCAGGTCGCGCAGGGCGTCCCATAGCGCGGCGCGGTCGTCGCAATAGAAATCCGGATTGACGATATCCTCGTATTTCTTCGGCGGGTTCTCCGCGTAGCGCATCGAGCCGTCCGGCCGCCAGCGGAACCATTCGGGATGCTCCGTCACCCATGGGTGATCCGGCGAACACTGGATCGCGAAGTCCAGCGCGATCTCCAGGCCGTGGTCTCTGGCAGCCGCGACGAGACGGCGGAAATCATCCAGCGTTCCAAGCTGCGGATGCAGCGCAGTGTGCCCGCCGTCGGCGCTGCCGATGGCGTAAGGGCTTCCCGGATCGTCCGGCCCCGCGCTCAGCGCATTGTTCTTGCCCTTGCGGTTGGCGCGGCCGATCGGATGGATGGGAGGGAAATAAAGGACATCAAAGCCCATCGCGGCGATGTCCGGCAGGCGCGCGATGCAATCGTTGAATGTGCCGTGCCATCCGGGCTCCGGGCTCTGGCTGCGGGGGAAGATCTCATACCACGCGCTGGCTCTTGCCGCCGGCCGGTCGATGGTGAGGGGAAACGCCTTGCTCCAGGTCAGGTCGGGACGCGGCTCAAGCCTCGCGACGGTCGCAGCCAGCGCTTCGTCAAGCAGAAGATCGGAATTGGATGTTTGATTGAAGGCTTCGATGACGGCTGCGATCGCGGTGGTGTCGGCGCTGGTGATGGCTTTTGTCCGCAACAGAAGATCACGCCCTTCACGCGCCTCCAGTGTGATGTCATTGCCTGCATTGCGCTTGAGAAGAAAATCACGCCGCCAGGTTGCGAATGTATCTGTCCAGGCTTCAATCGCGAAATGATACTGGCCGGGAACCGGCGGAACAAAGAAACCGGTCCAGCGATCGTTCTGATCAAGACGCATGGGTTCAGTGCGCCATGTGGTCTCGCCCGTCCGGCGCCATCGCAAGCTTGCGCGAATGACGTCATGGCCGTCACGGAACACGTCGGCCCAGATATCCACAGGCTCACCTGTGATTCGCTTCACAGCGAAACGTCCCCCGTCCACGGCGGGAAAAACATCCTCGATGAAAAAGCGGTGCTCGGGCCGGATGGATGTCGACGGATCGGGCACGGCAGCGCCTGCACGCGTTGCTTTCGTCATGATGTAACTTGCAAATTTCGATTTGACTCCCCCGCCTGCAGCGTCAACCCATGCTCCCGCGCTTGGTTCCAAAGGCTGCGTCGTAAAGTTCCATGGTCAAGGTCGCCATGATGTGGTCTTATTTCCACCTGCGAATGAGGCTGCTTCGCGATGGCGAGGTGGGAACTTTGTGGCGTCTCGCGGGTTTGGTTCCCGAACTTGGAGAAATCCCCGTGAGCATGGTCGTTGTTTCAAACCGCGTCGCGCGCGTTAAGGCCAATGAGCCGATCTCCGGTGGCCTCGCTGCGGCATTGTTGCCTGCTGTCAAAACGTCGGGTGCAATCTGGGTCGGATCAAGCGGCCGCCTGAAAGACAGTCAAAAGGATTCATTTGCGGAGATCGAACCGCTGGGGACCGGCGCCCTTGCATTGGTTGATATGCCGGGAGCGCACTATGCGCGCTTTTATGAAGGCTTCGCCAATTCCGTTCTCTGGCCGGCGCTGCATTCGCGAACTGATCTGATCAAATCCTGCGAGAATGACTATGCGTCATATCGCGAGATCAACGTCTGCATGGCGAAAGCGTTGCTGCGCTTCCAGCGCCATGATCGCGCATTCTGGATCCATGATTATCACTATCTGACTCTCGCGTTGGAGATGCGCAAGCTCGGCGTCGACCGGCCGATCGGTTTCTTTCTTCACACGCCGCTGCCGAACCGTTCGATCCTCGTCAGCATTCCGCATCATCGCGAGTTGATGCGGGCGCTGCTGGCTTACGACCTGATCGGCTTCCAGACTCCGCAGGACCGCGACAATTTTGCTGACTATGCCGTCAATGAGCTCGGACTGTCGGTTGTCGGAAACGCGATCGCCTCGCAGCGGCATTTGACGCGGCTGGGTGCCTTTCCGATCGGCATCGATGTTGAAGGTTTCGCCAAACGCGCCACCAAGGCTGTGACCAGTCCGGACGTGATGCGCCTGCGCGCGAGCCTGCAGGGCGCGAAGCTCGCCATCGGTGTCGACCGGGTCGATTATTCGAAAGGGCTTCCGAACCGCTTCCGCGCCTTCGACATGATGCTCGAGACGCATCCCGATCTGCGCCGTCAGGTCTCGTTCCTGCAGATCGGAGTGCCGTCGCGCGGGGAGATCGACACCTATGGCAATCTCCAGAAAGAACTCGCCACGCTGGTCGGCGAGGTGAACGGGCGTCACGGTGAGGTGGACTGGACGCCGATCCGCTACCTGACAAAGGGATTCAGCCAGAGCACGCTGGCGGGGTTCTACCGGTCGGCGCAGATCGGTGTGGTGACGCCGTTGCACGACGGCATGAATCTGGTCGCCAAGGAATATGTCGCTGCCCAGAATCCCTTCGATCCGGGTGTGCTGGTCTTGTCCGAATTCGCCGGCGCGGCGCATCAGCTCGACGCGGCTCTCCTCGTCAATCCCAATGATATCGAGGACATGTCGCGCATGCTGCACCGGGCCTTGACGATGCCGAAGGAGGAGAGGGTGGAGCGCTGGCAGGCGATGATGACCGTTCTGCGCGCATCGCCGGTGCAGAGCTGGTTCTCGGATTTCACCGAGGCGTTGCTCGAGACCCAGGATACGATGGTCTCGCCGGTCGCTGCCAAGACGGCGCCGGTGCCGCTGGTGGCGAGCCGCGGCGACAACACCGCCATCAAGCTTCACTAGCATGGGCTGACCGTGGCGGATTGGGCTGCGGAAGATCTCGCTGCACGGGCAGCATCCCTCGGTATCGATACGAGCTACGTGGATGCCCTCGGACGGCGGCAGGATGTCGCAGCAGATGACATCGCGGCCATCGTCCGTGCCCTGGATGGAGGCGTGCCGGCTGCGACGGCGAGGCCGCAGGTTCTTGTCCTGCGCCAGGGGCAGCCGCAGCATTTTGACATCGGCAATGACGTCGCACCGCCGTTTGCATGGTCACTCGTCGATTCATCCGGCAGGATCGCTCAAGGGCGTTCGGACACCGGATGGATATCCATCGATGTGCCGCTTGCGCCCGATTGCTATCGCCTCCGCATCGAGGGACAGGCTGAGCGTGAAACTGTTCTGATCGTCGCGCCGCCGGCGGCCTATCGTCCGCGGTTCTCGGTGGAGGGGCGGCGGGTCTGGGTGCTGGCTGTCCAGCTTTACGGCGTCCGGTCACGCCGCAACTGGGGGCATGGCGATTTCGGCGATCTTCTGAGGTTGATCGGGATTGCGGCAGATGCCGGCGCCGCTGGCGTCGCGCTCAACCCGCTGCATGCTCTCTTCGCCGACCGGGCGGACGAAGCGAGTCCTTATTCGCCCAACAGCCGGTTCTTTCTCAATCCGCTCTATATCGACGTCGACGCCATTCCGGAATTTGCCGGTCTCGATGCCAAACAGTTGCGGTCTGTTGAACGGCTGCGCGCCACCGACCTGGTGGCGTATGCGGATGTCGCCGCGCTGAAGATGCGCGCGCTTCGCGCCGCCCATGGCGCTTTTCGCAGGACCGCGGGTGAAGCGCGCCGCAAGGAGTTCGATGCCTATCGTGCCGAGCGGCAGGAGATGCTCCCGGCGTTTGCTGCGTTCGAGACGTTGCGCCAGAGATTTGCCGGGCCCTGGTGGGACTGGCCGCCCGACTGCCGCCAGCCTGATCCCCGGATCATCGCGGAGCTTTGCCGCACGGCCGCTGACGAGATGGAATTCCATGAATTCCTGCAGTGGACGGCGGACAGCCAGTTGCGCGCCTGTGTCGGGCAGGCGCGGGCCAAAGCGATGGCGATCGGCCTGTATCTCGACATGGCGGTAGGAGTCGATCCCGCTGGCTTCGATGCGTGGCTGGAGCAGCATGCGATTGTCCGCGGGCTTTCCGTGGGCGCGCCGCCCGACCTGCTGAATACGGCGGGACAGAACTGGGGCCTGGTATCATTCAGTCCGCGCGCTCTGCTTCAGTCCGACTTTGCGGCGTTCCGCCAGACCCTGCGCGCGGTCATGCGTCATGCCGGTGCGGTCCGCATCGACCATGTGCTCGGGCTCAACCGGCTGTTCCTGATACCGGCGGGGAGGGACGCGCGGCATGGCGCCTATGTCCATTTCCCGTTGCAGGCGATGCTTGCGGCCGTCGCGCAGGAGAGCGTCGCCGCCCGCTGTCTGGTGATCGGCGAAGACCTCGGCACCGTTCCGGACGGCTTCCGGGATGCGATGTCGGACTGGGGACTCTGGCGCTACCTGCTGATGATGTTCGAGCGCGGCCATGACGGGGCGTTCCTGCCGTCGTCGTCTTATCCCCGCGATGCGCTGGTCGCATTCAATACCCATGACCTGCCGACCTTCATCGGCTGGCTCGTAGGCAATGATCTGCGCCTGCGGTGGTCGCTGGGCATCGATCCCGGGGAGACGGAGGAGCAGCGGGTGGCTGCGCGGCAGGCCTTGCGCGACGCCGTCGCTGACGGCGGGGAGGCTGCCTTCGCCGATGTGGCGCGCTGGCTGGCGCGGACTCCCTGCGGGATCCTGGCGATCTCCGTTGAGGACATTCTCGGGGTTGCCGATCAGGTCAACCTGCCGGGGACGACGACCGAGCATCCGAACTGGCGGCGGCGGTGGCCGGTCCTGCTCGAAGATCTCCCGTCCGACCCGGGCCTGAAAGCGCTTGCGGACGTCCTCTTGCGCGAGGGACGGAGCGCGCCGCACACGTCCGCGTGATGTCACGAAATGCCGCGCCCGGCGCCGCTGGCTTCGGGTTCCGTCGAATTGACCTGATCTGGCATCGTGACTATCGTCCGCGTGAATTGTCGATCGCCTTCCAGGGAGGAATGCAGTGCACAAATTTGTATTGGGTCTCGGCGGACTGACAGCCATTGCGCTGGCCGCGGGCCCGGCTCACGCACAAGGTACCGTCAAGGTCGGCCTGATCATGAGCTATTCAGGCCAGTTCGCCGATCTCGGCACGATGATGGACAACGCCATCAAGCTGTATGTGAAGCAGCATGGCGACACCGTCGCCGGCAAGAAGATCGAATTCGTCCGCAAGGATTCCGGCGCCGCCGGCACCGCGCCCGACGTCGCCAAGCGGCTGGCCCAGGAACTGATCGTTCGCGACAAGGTGGACTTCATCGCCGGCTTCTCGCTGACCCCGGACGCGCTGGCTGCGGCCGACGTTCTCACCGAGGCCAAGAAGCCCGGTGTGATCATGAATGCGGCAACGGCCATCATCACCACGCGTTCGCCCTATCTCGTGCGCACCTCGATCTCGCTGCCGCAGGCCGTCGGCACCCTCGGCACCTGGGCGGTGAAGAACGGCACCAAGAATGCCTTCACCATGGTGACGGACTATGGTCCGGGCATCGACTCGGAGCAGGAGTTCCAGCTTCAGTTCAAGAACGGCGGTGGCGCGATCAACGGCTCGGTCCGTTTCCCGGTCGCCAACCCTGACTTCTCGGCCTTCGCCCAGCGCCTGAAGGACTCGAAGTCCGAGTCCGTGTTTGTCTTCGTGCCGGGTGGTGAGCAGCCGGCCGCTCTGGCCAAGGCATTTGCCGAGCATGGCGTCAGCCCGAAGTCGATGAAGATCATGTCGACCGGCGAACTCGTGAACGACGAAGCGCTCAAGAGCATGGGCGACGCGGCGCTGGGCATGATCTCCGGCTGGCACTATGACTACAACCTCAAGACTCCGAAGAATCCGGAGTTTGTGAAGGGCATGAACGAGATGCTGAATGGCCGGAATCCGGACCAGTTCGCCGTCACGGCCTATGACGGCATCCACCTGATCTACGAGGCGCTGAAGAAGACCGGCGGCAAGACCGACGGCGACGCGCTGATGGCGGCCATGAAGGGCATGGCCTGGGAGAGCCCGCGCGGCCCGATCTCGATCGATCCGCAGACCCGCGACATCATCCAGACGATCTATCTCCGCCGCGTGGAGAAGATCGGCAACCGTCTCGGCAACGTCGAATTCGACAAGGTCGAGAACGTCAAGGATCCGGTCAAGGAGCGCATGCGGGCCGAAGGCAAGCTCACTGATAACGGCCTGGCCAAGTAAGCTCGTGGTCACGAAGAGCACGTAAGCAAAGAATCGTTGTGACCGCTCGCATTGTCAGCCTCCTGTTCGACGGTTTCGCCTACGGGATGCTGCTATTCGTCCTGTCTGTCGGGCTGTCCGTGACGCTCGGGTTGATGAATTTCGTCAACCTGGCGCACGGCAGCTTCGCCATGATCGGCGGCTACGTCACTGTCATGCTGATGCGATCGTGGGGCGTGCCGTTCTTCGCCACGCTCCCGTTTGCATTCCTCGCTGCGGCCGTTGCGGCGGTCATTCTCGAACGCGTGCTGTACCGCCGGATGTACCGCGCGGGCGAGCTCGATCAGGCGCTGCTGACCATCGGCATCGTATTCATTTCGGTCGCGTCGGCGGCTTATCTCTTCGGCACCACCCAGCAGCCGGTCGAACTGCCGGCCTATCTGCGCGGGCGTATCGTCTTCGGCGACTTCAGCTTCGGCGTCTATCGCCTGTTTCTGGTCTGCGCAGCGCTGCTGATCATGGTGATCGTGGTGCTCGGCCTCGACTATACCCGCTTCGGCGCCCAGATCCGCGCGTCGGTGGACAACCAGCGCATGGCGCGCGGGCTCGGCATCAATGTGGACCGCGTGTTCTCGCTGACCTTCGCCATCGGCAGCGGGCTGGCCGGCCTGGGCGGCGCGATGGCGATCGAAGTGGTGGGTCTCGATCCGAATTTCGGCCTGAAGTATCTGGTGTATATGCTGATCGTGGTGGCCGTCGGCGGGCTGGCGTCGATCCGCGGCGCGTTCGTCACGGCGGCGATGCTCGGCATCATCGATATCTTCAGCAAATATTTCGTGCCGGAGATCGGCGCGTTCGTCCTGTATGCGGTGATGATCGGCCTCCTGGTCTGGCGTCCGGCCGGCCTGTTCGCGAGGCGCTGAGATGGCCCAGGCCGCAGTCGAAACATTTGATCCGCAGGCCGCGTTGCGCGCCCAGGTGCGCTGGCGGCTGATCGAGATCGTGTTCTGGGTCGCGACGTTGCTGCCGTTCTTTGTCGCGGACACCTATCTGGTGCTGGCGAGCCAGATCGCCATCATGGCGCTGTTCGCGCTCTCCCTTGACCTCATCGTCGGCTATAGCGGCCTGATCTCACTGGGGCATGCGGCCTTTTACGGCTTCGGCGCCTATACGGCGGGCCTGCTCTCGAAATGGGGATGGGGCGAGCCGATCACCGGTCTGCTGGCGGCCGGCGTCGCATCGATGATCCTCGGCTATCTCACCAGCTTCATCATCGTGCGCATCAGCCACTTCGCGCTGATCATGGTGACGCTCGGTCTCGGGCTGCTGCTTTACGAACTCGCCAACAAGGCGCACTGGCTGACCGGCGGCGACGACGGCCTGCAGGGCATGGATGTCTGGCCGATCTTCGGCGTGTTCCGGTTCGATCTCTATGGCTACACGGCCTATGGCTATTCGCTGGCGGTGCTGTTCATCTCATTCCTGATCCTGCGGCGGCTGATCAACTCGCCGTTCGGACTGTCGCTGCGGGGGCTGCGGGAGAACCCGCGCCGCATGCCGGCCATCGGCGCGCCGAGCAAGCATCGCATCCAGGTCGTCTATACGATTGCGGCGACCTTTGCCGGCATCGCCGGCGGGCTGATCGCCCAGACGACATCCTTCGTCGCGCTCAACGTGCTGAGTTTCCAGACGTCCGCCGACATCCTGGTGATGCTGATCCTGGGCGGGGCCGGGCGCCTTTACGGTGGGATTATCGGCGTCATCATCTTCCTGATCGCCCGCGACCAGCTTGCCGGCATGAACCCGCAATACTGGTATTTCTGGCTGGGCCTGCTGCTGGTGCTGGTGATCGTCTTCCTGCCGAACGGCATCCTCGGCGGACTGGCGCAACTTCTGTCGCGCGGCAAGAAGCGGGGGGCGTCTTGAGCGATACCGCCCTTGCCACCCGCAATCTGCAGAAGAGTTTCGGCTCGCTCGTGGTCGCGCGCGATATCAGCATCGCGCTGCCGAAGGGCGCGCGCCATGCCCTGATCGGCCCGAACGGCGCGGGCAAGACGACGCTGATCAACCTGATGACCGGGATGCTGACGCCGGACAGCGGCAGCATCCTCCTCGGCAATGACGATATCACCCGGCTTGATCCCGGCATCCGGGTCAAGCGCGGGCTGGTGCGCACCTTCCAGATCAACACGCTGTTTCCAGATCTCACAGCGCTCGAGTCGGTGACGCTCGCGGTGTGCGAGCGGCGTGGCGATGCGGGGGTGTGGTGGCGCAGCCTGCCGAGCTATGGCGAAGCGATTGCGGAGGCCTATGGCATCCTTGCCTCGCTGAATCTCGCCAGTGATTGCGACCGTCCGACCCGCCAGCTGGCCTATGGTCAGCAGCGGCTGCTGGAGATCGCGCTGGCGCTGGCGACCAAGCCGAGCGTGTTGCTGCTCGACGAGCCGGCGGCCGGCGTGCCGCGCACCGAGAGCGGCGAGCTCTTCACCGCCATATCAGGGCTCTCCAGCGACATCAGCATCCTGTTCATCGAGCATGATATGAATGTCGTGTTCCGCTTCGCCAGCCGGATCATCGTGATGGTGAGCGGCGGCATTCTGGTCGAGGGGACGCCGGCAGAGATCTCCGCCGATCCGCGCGTGCGTGAAGTCTATCTGGGGAGTGGCCAGCATGGCTGAGCCGATCCTCAAGTTGCAGGGCGTCAGCGCCGGATATGGCGATGCGCTGGTGCTGGACGATGTCTCGTTCGAGATGCCGGAAGGCGGCAGTCTTGGTGTGCTGGGGCGCAACGGCGTCGGCAAGAGCACGCTGTTTCTGACCATCATGGGTTACACGACATTCCGCCGCGGCAGCATCGTCTGGCGCGGGCAGGACATCACGCGGATGCCGCCCCATCGCCGCGCGCTGCTGGGCATCGGCTGGGTGGCGCAGGAGCGCGAGATCTTTCCCTCGCTCACCGTGGAGGAAAACCTCACGGTTGCGGCGCGCGCGGGCCGCTGGGACCTGAACGCGATCTTTGAGCTGTTTCCGCGGCTGCGGGAGCGCCGGATGAACATGGGCAACCAGCTCTCCGGCGGCGAGCAGCAGATGCTGGCGATGGCGCGGGCGCTGATGACCAATCCGGCGCTGCTGCTGCTCGATGAACCGATGGAAGGCCTCGCGCCGGTGATCGTCGAGGAGCTTGCGGCGGCGATCGGCCAGATGATGGCGGATGAGGGCACTGCAGTGATCCTTGCCGAGCAGAATGCCCGCCTCGTGCTCTCGCTGACGAAGGACGCCATCGTGCTGGAGCGTGGCGCGATCGTGCATCGGTCGGTCTCGGCCGACCTGCTCAAGGACACGGCCACGCTCGACCGGTTCATCGGCCTGCGGGTGGCCGGCGCTCACTAGAGCGTTTTCCGGCGAAGGGGACACTGGTTCGCCGCATGGGGGAAGAAGGAGCCGGCCGTCGCCGGGTGCTCCGACTTCAATATCGCGCTGCTATCGTTTCGGGATCGGTTTCACCAGTTGCACCAGTTCGGCGACCTGCTTGGCGTTGAGCGGTTCCGGAATGAATTTCAGTTCGACGGCATCCTTCATCAGCGAGTCGAGACCCTTGATCTCGTCCGGCAGCACCAGCGACTTCGGGAAGAAGT
>Ga0180223_1001861_pt1 | contig 14468 bp, 14 predicted proteins | sample eDN5th30CKraftOP_FD_151337 | JGI IMG/M metagenome (GOLD analysis project Ga0180223, IMG submission 151337) | Enriched Organic Plus compost microbial communities from Emeryville, California, USA - eDNA 5th pass 30_C Kraft OP (version 2) (version 2) ...
AGGAGCAGGCGGCGGCTCGGCTGCGAGGAAGTGGTCACGGGGGAGGTCTCGCCAGACATGGATGCGACTCCTGCCGAGCGTCCCGGGCCTGTCCGCTGCCGCATGTGAAGATCCGTCGCTTCCGATAGTTTAAATTTATTCCAATTGAGTAGACCCTAGTTTTTAATCATTAAAAACTAGGGTCAGTTCAACCATTATTGACGCAGATATTAGGCTTTACTACAAGCGGTCAAGGGCAACGCGTGGGGCGGTGTCGGTTTCGTCCGCGGCATCGCGCTGCATGGCCGAAACGCGATATCGGATGGATGGTCATGCCGATTTCGTGTCGCCTCGGCGGGCCGGAGGGCCTGGCCGAGGCCGCCTGCCGTTGATGCCGTTTCGTTCCGGCCAGTGATGGCCTTTCAGTGCAGGATCGTCCGATGTTCATCGCCATGAATCGCTTCAAGGTCGTCAGGGGCGAGGAGGCCGCTTTCGAAGCGGTCTGGTCCTCGCGCAAGAGCCGGCTCGACGAGATGCCGGGCTTCCTGTCCTTCCACCTGCTGAAGGGCCCGGAGAAGGAGGATCACACCCTCTACTCTTCGCATACGAGCTGGGCCTCGAAGGATGATTTCCTCGCCTGGACGAAGTCGGAGCAGTTCCGCGAGTCGCACCGCAATGCCGGCCAGCCGCGGCCGAAGCCGATCTATCTCGGCCATCCCGAGTTCGAGGGCTTCGAGACCGTGCTGAGCGAGGTCAACCCGCATCAGCCACGCCAGGCGGCCGAGTGAGGAGCGGCCGATGACGACGGCGGAGATCGCGGCCCGCGATCCGATCGAGCAGGCCCGTGCCCTGCTGGCGGCCAAGCCGGACGGGCTGATCGAGGCGATCGCCCGCGAGGCGGGCGTTTCGACGCAGGCCGCGCTGGAGCTGCTGCCGGCGGAGCAGCGGCTTTTCGTGGCGCCGGAGCGTTTCGAGGCGCTGTGGCAGGAACTGGCGAGCTGGGGCACGGTGCTGTTCCTGATGCACACGCCCGATATCGTGCTCGAGGTCGAAGGCTCGCTGCCGGTCGGCAGCTTCGGCCATGGCTACTACAACATCCATGGCGACAGCCCGATCGGCGGGCACATCAAGGCCGGGAACTGCCGGGCGATCTATCTCGTCGACCGCGCCACGGCGCAGGGGCGGCGGGCCTGCTCCGTGCAGTTCTTCAATGCCGCCGGCGAGGTGATGTTCAAGATCTTCGTGCGGCGAGATGCCAGTCGCGCATTGCTGCCGGATCAGCTAAAGCGGTTCGAGGGCCTGAAGACGAGCTTCGTCTGAGGCTGCCGAGGGGGCGAGATTCGATTGCCCTGCCGCGCTCCGCGCGGCAGGGCCGCACCGACGACCAGCGATGAACCTCGTTTACCATTCGTTAACCATGACGGCGCAGCGTGGCGGCTTGAGAGCCGCGTTTTCGTGATGTCGGCCGACCGCTCCCCTCAGCACGGGCGCGCGGCCGACGGCGAGGCCGGCTTGCCTGATGCTCCAGCCGTGGATGTCGATATGGCCGCGCATGTCGTCATGGAAAGGGCGACGTTTCCGCCGAGCCGGCCGTCTCTGGCGCTGGCCGCCGGCCGGCGCTTCGTCGCGGCGCGGGCGCCGATCCTGCGCTCGAGCCTCGGCTCCGCGATCCTCCTGGGTCTGCGCTTCGTGCAGGCGCGCCTGATTTCGGTCTGGGGGCTGGTGGTCGCGGCGGCGCTGTGTCCGCCGGCCGTTTTCGCCGCCTTCGCGGTGTTCTCCGCCGCCGTCAATTTCGTTTCGACCGCCTCCTTGCTCAGGCTCGAGGCCGTGTTCTTCCGGAGCAGCGATCCGGTTCGGCTGGGCCTGGCCTTTCGGCTGGCCGCAACGGTCGGCGCCGCCTTTCTCGCGCTCAGTACGCTCGTTCTGGCCGGGCTGGCGCTGGCGGGCCGGGTCGCCCCGGCGGTCGCGTTCCTCTTTCTGGTCTCGCTGGCCGCCAGATCGGTACTGCGCCTAATCTGGGCGGAAGCCACCGCCGAAGGCGATTTCCGCGCCATCGGCAACAGCAATGTCGTGCAGGCGCTGGTCCAGCCGGTGATCATGCTCGTCCTGATCGGACTGTTCGGGCCGAAGGCGCTGGCGCTCTTCATGGCCGATGCCTGCGGGCATGTCCTGGCCGCGCTCTATCTGCTGCGCCGCCGCTTCCGCCCGCTCCTGCCCCTGGTCGAGCCCGGCGCCTGGAGCGTCGGGAGCCTCGTGGCGGCCGGCCACCGCTGGCGCGACGCGCCGCGCGCCCTGCTGCCGGCGGCACTCCTCGCCTACGGCTTCAGCATCGCCCCGATTCTGGCGCTGCCCTATGCATCCGACGCGTTGCTGGCGGCGCATGTCGCGCTGGCGATGCGCCTGCTCGACATGCCGACCCAGATGTTCGGAACGGTCTCGATCCCGCTCGCGCTGAACCGGCTTCGCGGCTATGCCGGCATGCGCCGGCGCTTCTGGGTGCGGGTGATGATGCTGGGGCTCGTCGGGGCTTCCGCGGTCCTGTTCGCGGCGATCGCGCTCGTCGGCTCGGTCGGCGACAGCTTCCTCGACGGCTCGCAATGGAGCGGGGTCGGCGATGTCGTCGCCATCATGAGCCTGTTCTATTGCGGGATCGCGCTGGTCGGGCCGCTGCAGGAAATCGCGAGCCTGTCGCGCCAGCCGCTGTGGCAGGTGCTGATCAATGCGCTCGCGCTCGCCGCGATGATCGGCGTGATGCTCGGGCACGGCGCATTGACGCCGGCGTTGCTCTCCGCGATCGGGCTGGTCTCCATCGGCCGGATGCTGCTTTATGTGGCATTCATCTGGGTGCATCTCGGCGAGGCCGAGAGCCATGCCGACGACGCGCTCGCGGCTTCCGCCGCGAAGCCTTGAGCTATTCGCGGCGGATGAGCCTGTCCGCGATCAGCGAGGAGAGCAGGCCGGGCTTGAATTCCCGCTCGAGGCGCTCCGGATCGTAGACCGTCGCGACCCAGTCGAGGAAGGCGATGCCCCGGGCTTCGCCCTCGCGGCGATAGGCCTCGAAGAAGGCGTCGAGGATGCCGGTCTTGGCGAAGCGGAAATGGCCGTAGCGCAGCGAAAGCTGGTGCATCGCCTCGTCGAGCGGGCGCTCCTCGCGGATCAGCAGATAGAGCGCCGAGAAGAAGCCGGCGCGGTCGGCTCCCGACTTGCAATGGACCAGCGCCGGCTCCCGAAGGCTCTCGAAGAAGGCCTGGGCGCCGAGGATGGTCTCGCGCTCCGGCGCACCGCGCGAGCGCAGCACGAAATCGACCAGGGCGATGCCGTGCCGCTCGCAGGCCTCCTTCTGGAGGGGCCAGGAGCCGTGCTCGCGGCCGCCGCGGAGATTGACGATCGTCTTCACGCCCCTGCGCGCGAAGGCCGCGATCTGGCCCGGCGCCGGCTGGGCCGAGCGCCAGAGCCGCGGCGTGACACGGTGGGCGTTGAGATAGGCGAGCCGGAAGATGCCATGGTCGACCAGCAGCATGTTGGCCCAGGCGCGCAAGCGCTGGCCGGGACCCTCGATCGGCCGATCCCAGCGGGCGATGCGGGCCATGCGGCGGGCATAGCGTTCTTCGTCGGGGCGCAGGCGGTTCAGCACGGCCTGGTCTCGGGGCTGCTCATGGGGCGCCCGATAGCAGCGGCGGCGCCCATGCGCAAATCGTCTGATGGCCCGCGATGCCGGAAGGGGTTGGACTTTTCGCCGCGAACTTGCATAAGGCCCGGCAAAATATCCAAGCGATAGGCTCCACCATGCGCATCGACGCCATCTCCATCGGCAAGAACCCGCCCGAAGAAGTCAATGTTGTGATCGAGGTGGCGATCGGCGGCGAGCCGATCAAGTACGAGATGGACAAGGAGGCCGGCACGCTCTTCGTCGACCGCTTCCTCTATACGCCGATGCGCTATCCGGGGAATTACGGCTTCATCCCGCATACGCTCTCGGAAGACGGCGACCCCTGCGACGTGCTCGTCGCCAATACGCGCCCGCTGGTGCCCGGCTCCTATATCGCGGTCAGGCCGATCGGCGTGATGCTGATGGAGGATGAGAGCGGCGGCGACGAGAAGATCCTCGCCGTGCCGGTGCCGAAGCTGACGAAGCGCTATGAGCACGTCCACAACTACACCGACCTGCCGAAGATCACGCTCGACCAGATCCAGCACTTCTTCGAGCATTACAAGGATCTCGAGCCCGGCAAATGGGTCAAGCTGAAGGGCTGGGGCGATGCCGCCATGGCCAAGAAGCTGATCGTCGAGGCGATCGATCGGGCCAAGGCCGCGAAAGGCTGAGCGGCGTTTCAAGCTCCGACCAGGGTTGAGGGCCGCGTCATGTGCGGCCCTTTTCAATTCAGGCTGCGATCGCTTCCGCCAGCGCCACGGTGCGGCGCGCCATCTCCGCATGGAGCAGTTCGACCATGCGGCCGTCGAGCTGGATCGCGCCCTTGCCGGCATTTTCCGGCAGCGCGAAGGCGGCGATGATCGCCCGCGCCCGCTCCAGCTCCGCAGCGTCCGGCGCGAAAATCGCGTTCGCAGGCCCGACCTGCGAGGGGTGGATCAGGGTCTTGCCGTCGAAGCCGAGATCGCGGCCCTGCTCGCATTCGGCGCGGAAGCCGGCCTCGTCCCGGATGTCGTTGTAGACGCCGTCGAGGATGTCGATGCCATGGGCGCGGGCGGCGAGCAGCGCGCCGGTCAGCCAGGGCAGCATCGTCGCGCGGCCCGGCACGAAGCGCGCGCGGGTCTCCTTGGCGAGATCGTTGGTGCCCATGACGAAGCAGGCGAGCCGGGTGGCCGGGTCGCGCGCGGCGCGGGCGATGCGCTCGGCGTCGAGGATGGCGAGCGGCGTCTCGACCATCGCCCAGAGCGCGATGGCGGGATCGGCCCCGAGGCCGCTCAAACGACCGCCGATCGCGTGCAGCGCGTCCGGCGCCGAGACTTTCGGGATCAGGATCGCCTGAGGCTTTGCCGCCGCCGCCGCCGACAGATCCTCGGCGAACCAGGGCGTGTCGGCACCGTTGACGCGGATGACGAGCTCGCGCCGGCCATAGCCTCCGGCCTGCACGGCGGCGCAGACCTGCGCACGCGCCGTCGCCTTGGCGTCCGGGGCGACGGCGTCCTCGAGATCGAGGATCAGGACATCGGCCGCGATCTCGCGTGCTTTTTCCAGCGCGCGGGCATTCGATCCGGGCATATAGAGGGCGCTGCGGCGGGGGCGGATGGCGGTCATGATCTCTCCTGGCGCGGCCGGCTCCCGCGGCGGCGCAGAATAGCCGAACGCAGGGGCAAGGCCAGCGCGGCGCGGGCGGAGGAGGCGAGCATGGCACGGTTGGCGGGGGTCGACGGCTGCAAGGGGGGCTGGATCGCGGCCATCGCCGCCACGGAAGGCGGAGCGCCGCTGATCCGCGTGGCGGCGCGCTTCGCCGATCTGTTCGCGGGCGAGATCGTGCCCGCTCTCGTCGCCGTTGACATGCCGATCGGATTGCCGGACCGGGTGACGGGCCCCGGGCGCGGGCCTGAGCAGGCGGTGCGGGCATTGCTGGGCGAACGGCAGTCCTCGGTATTTTCGATCCCCGCGCGCCGTGCCGTGGAGGCGGGCGATTACGCGCAGGCCTGCGCGCTGGCGCTCGCCCATTCGCAGCCGCCGCGGAAGGTCTCCAAGCAGGGCTTCCACCTTTTCCCGAAAATCCGCGAGATCGATGCGCTGCTGCGGGCGGAGCCGGCATGGCGCGAGCGGGTCTTCGAGGTCCATCCCGAACTGGCCTTCCGGACGATGAAGGGCGAGCCGCTCGCCCATCCGAAGAAGATCCGGGGCGTGGTCAACCCGGCGGGCATGGCCGAGCGGCAGGCCCTGTTGCGGGCGGCCGGAATCGCGCCGGAAGCCGTGGCCGCACGTCCGCCGCGCGGGGCGGCCGTCGACGATCTGCTCGATGCGTTGGCTGCGCTGGTCGTCGCCCGGCACATTGCCGCCGGGCGCGGAAAGCCCTTCCCCGATCCGCCGGGACGCGATAGCCACGGGCTTCCCGTCGCGATCTGGACCTTTTCGTCCGCGCCGCGGCCGACACAGGATCGTGCCATGAGCGAACGCCCCGTCACCCGCCCGATGATCGAGGAGGCGGCCGCCCGCATCGCCGGCCATGCCCGGGTTACCCCCGTGATGCGGCCGGGGCCCGGGGCGCTCGGCACGGCGGCGGATGTCTCGCTCAAGCTCGAATGCCTGCAGCATGCCGGCTCGTTCAAGACGCGCGGCGCCTTCAACAACCTGCTCTCGCTCGCGGTGCCGGCGGCGGGCGTCTCCGCCGCGTCGGGCGGCAATCATGGCGCCGCCGTCGCCTATGCCGCGATGAAGCGCGGCGTGAAGGCGACGATCTTCGTCCCCGAGATCTCGCCGGCGGCCAAGATCGAGGCGATCCGCCGCTTCGGCGCGGAGGTCGTGGTCGGCGGTGCGCAATATGACGACGCCCAGGCGGCCTGCGACCGTTTCGTCGCGCAGACCGGGGCGCTCAAGATCCATCCCTTCGCCGCCAAGGAGACGATCGCCGGCCAGGGCACGCTCGGCCGCGAATGGGACCTCCAGGAGCCCGATCTCGACACGGTCCTCGTCGCGGTCGGCGGCGGCGGGCTGATCTCCGGCATCGCGAGCTGGTTCGCCGGCGGCAAGGTCAAGGTCGTCGGCGTCGAGCCGGAAGGCTCGCGTGCCCTGCAGGCGGCGCTGGAGGCGAAGGCGCCGGTCGAGGTCAAGGTCGCCTCGGTCGCCGCCGACTCGCTCGGCGCCCGCAATGTCGGCCAGCTCGTCTACGAGGCCTGCAACGGTACGGTCGATCATGTCGCGCTGGTGCCGGATGCGGCGATCACGGCGGCGCAGGCGGCGCTCTGGCGCGATATGCGCCTGGCCGTCGAGCCGGGCGGCGCCGCTGCCTTCGCCGCGTTGGCGAGTGGCGCCTACAGGCCGGCGAAGGGCGAGCGCCTCGGCGTGCTGGTCTGCGGGGCCAATGTCGATCTGGCGAAGCTCGCCGCGATCGTGGGGTGAGCGCGCCGCGGCCGGCGGGGCGAGGCCCCTCACATCATCGCGACCCGTGATCGGCATGCGGCGGCGCCGGTTGCCGCCGCGGCGCATGACCTCAGCGGGAGGCCGGCATGCGCCGCGATTCCGGGGCGCGCGGCGCGTCGGCCCGCTCCGGTTCCGGCCCCCGGCCGTTCGGAGCTTGCCTTGCGCGGCTCGCGCCCGCATGCAAGGCGTGCAAGATAGAGCCGGGACGATTCCCGGGCGCGACGGCCGGGCGCTGCCGCCCGGTCCGGTTTTTCCGATAAAATGACGAATTTCAGAATCTGTAACTTTGTTCCGCGCCTGCCGCATTGCAGCGCGGGGATGGTTTCGCTAGAGAACCAGTCACTCTAGAATGATCCCAAATGGGTCCGCCGCCGTCCGACGGGCCGCTTGATCGGAGAATGATATTGGCCGAGGTCAAGCCCGCAGCTCGCCCGCTTTCGCCGCATCTGCAGATCTATCGCTGGTCCTGGACTATGGCGATGTCCGTCGCCCACCGCGTCACCGGAACCGGGCTCTATCTCGGCACGGTGCTGATCGCCGCCTGGCTCGTCGCCGCCGCCTCCGGCCCCGCCGCCTTCGACACGGCGCAATGGATCGCCGGCTCCATCCTCGGCCGGCTCGTGCTGTTCCTCTACAGCTTCTCGCTGATGCACCACATGGTCGGGGGGCTGCGCCATTTCGTCTGGGACATGGGCAAGGGCTACGAGCCGCAGACGCGCATGGCCATGGCCAAGTTCACCCTCGTCATTTCGGTGGCGCTGACGATCCTGATCTGGGTCGTCGTGCTGGCGACGCGCTGAGGAGACCTCCGATGCAATCCAACTCCTCGATGCGCACCCCGCTCGGCCGCGTTCGCGGCCTCGGCTCCGCCAAGTCCGGCACCGGCCATTTCTGGCTGCAGCGCGTCACCGCCGTGGCCAACGTCGTCCTGACGGTGATCTTCGTCTTCATCGTCGTGGCGCTCGTCGGGAAGCCCTACCCGGCCGCGATCGCGCTGCTGTCGCATCCGCTCGTCGCCATCCTGATGCTGCTCTTCATCCTCTCCGCCTGCATCCATATGCGGCTCGGCATGCAGGTCATCATCGAGGACTATGTCCATGAGGAGGGGATGAAGATCCTCGCCGTCATGGCCAACACCTTCTTCGCCATCGCGGTCGGCGCGGCCAGCGTCTACGCGGTGCTGAAGCTGTCTTTTGGAGGCTGATCCGATGGCGATCACAAAATCCCGTCCGGTCCCGGCCTATACCGGCACCGCCTATCCCATCACCGACCACACCTTCGACGTCGTCGTCGTGGGCGCCGGCGGCGCCGGGCTTCGCGCCACGGTCGGCTGCTCGCAGGCCGGCCTGCGCACGGCCTGCATCACCAAGGTCTTCCCGACCCGCTCGCACACCGTCGCGGCCCAGGGCGGCGTCGCCGCCTCGCTCGGCAACATGGGCAAGGACACCTGGCAGTGGCACATGTACGACACCGTCAAGGGGTCGGACTGGCTCGGCGACCAGGACGCGATCGAGTATCTGGTGCGCAACGCGCCGGCCGCCGTCTACGAGCTCGAGCACTGGGGCGTGCCGTTCTCGCGCACCGAGGACGGCAGGATCTACCAGCGCCCCTTCGGCGGCATGACCACCGAGTTCGGCGAGGGGCCGCCGGCCCAGCGCACCTGCGCCGCCGCCGACCGCACCGGCCACGCCATGCTGCACACGCTCTACGGCCAGGCGCTGCGCTACAACACCGAGTTCTTCATCGAGTTCTTCGCCATCGACCTGATCATGGACGAGGACGGCCATTGCCGCGGCGTGATCGCGCTCAAGCTCGATGACGGCACGCTGCACCGCTTCCGCTCGCAGCAGACCATCCTCGCGACCGGCGGCTATGGCCGCGCCTATTTCTCGGCGACCTCGGCCCATACCTGCACCGGCGACGGCGGCGGCATGGTGCTGCGCGCCGGGCTGCCGCTGCAGGACATGGAGTTCGTGCAGTTCCATCCGACCGGCATCTACGGCGCCGGCTGCCTCATCACCGAAGGCGCCCGCGGCGAGGGCGGCTACCTGACGAACTCGGAAGGCGAGCGCTTCATGGAGCGCTACGCCCCCTCGGCCAAGGACCTCGCCTCGCGCGACGTCGTCTCGCGCTCGATGACGATGGAGATCCGGGCCGGCCGCGGCGTCGGCAAGAACAAGGACCACATCTACCTGCATCTCGACCATCTCGATCCGAAGATCCTGCACGAGCGGCTGCCGGGCATCTCGGAGAGCGCCAAGATCTTCGCCGGCGTCGACGTGACGCGCGAGCCGATCCCGGTGCTGCCGACGGTCCACTACAACATGGGCGGCATCCCGACGAACTTCCACGGCGAGGTCCTGACCAAGGTCGGCGGCGATCCGGACACGGTGGTGCCGGGTCTGATGGCTCTCGGCGAGGCGGCCTGCGTCTCGGTGCACGGTGCCAACCGGCTGGGCTCCAACTCGCTGATCGACCTCGTCGTCTTCGGCCGCGCGGCCGGCCTGCGCTGCGCCGAGACGGTGACGGCCGGCGAGAAGCAGCCGGAGCTGCCGAAGGGCTCCTCCGACCTCGCGCTCTCCCGCCTCGACAAATACCGCAATGCGTCGGGCGGCACGCCGACCGCCGTGCTGCGCGACCGGATGCAGCGGACGATGCAGAACAACTGCGCCGTCTATCGCGAGGGCGACACCCTGAAGGAGGGATCCAAGCTGATCCACGAGGTCTGGGCCGGCATCGCCGATATCGGCACCACCGACCGTTCTCTGGTCTGGAACTCGGACCTCGTCGAGACGCTGGAATTCGACAACCTGATCACCCAGGCCGTCGTGACCATGGACTCGGCGCTGAACCGGCCGGAAAGCCGCGGGGCGCACGCCCGCGAGGACTATCCGAACCGCGACGACAAGGACTGGATGAAGCACACCCTGTCCTGGATCGACGACGAGAAGCGCACGGTCACGCTCGATGACCGGCCGGTGCACACTTACACGATGTCCAACGACATCGAGTACATCAAGCCCAAGGCGCGGGTGTACTGAGGACTCTTCCGATGGCTGAATTCAATCTTCCGAAGAACTCCCGCCTGACCGAGGGCAAGGCTTGGCCGAAGCCGGCCAACGCCAAGAACGTCACCGAGTTCAAGATCTATCGCTGGAGCCCGGACGACACCGCCAATCCGCGCACCGACACCTATTATGTCGACCGCGACGATTGCGGGCCGATGGTGCTGGACGCGCTGATCTGGATCAAGAACAAGGTCGACCCGACGCTGACCTTCCGCCGCTCCTGCCGCGAGGGCATCTGCGGCTCCTGCGCCATGAACATGGACGGCAAGAACGGGCTGGCCTGCACCACCGGCATCGACGAGTGCAGCGGCAGCGGCAGCGGCAGCGGCAGCGGCAGCGGCAGCGGCAAGGCCGCCGGCCGGGTCGCGATCTATCCGCTGCCGCACATGCCTGTCGTCAAGGACCTCGTCCCCGACCTGACGCGCTTCTATGCCCAGCACGCCTCGATCGAGCCCTGGCTCCAGACCACGACGCCGGCTCCCGAGAAGGAATGGCGCCAGGCCAAGGACGACCGCGAGAAGCTCGACGGGCTCTATGAATGCATCCTTTGCGCCTGCTGCTCGACCTCCTGCCCGAGCTACTGGTGGAACGGCGACCGCTATCTCGGCCCGGCCGCGCTGCTCCAGGCCTATCGCTGGCTGATCGACTCGCGCGACGAGGCGACGGGCGAGCGTCTGGACAATCTGGAAGACCCCTTCCGGCTCTATCGCTGCCACACCATCATGAACTGCGCCAATGCCTGCCCGAAAGGCCTGAACCCGGCCAAGGCGATCGCGGAAGTCAAGAAGATGATGGTGGCGCGCCAGGTCTGAGGCGCGCCGGCATTCAGGGAACGACGACGCCAGCCTCCGGGCTGGCGTTTTTGTTGGCCGCGGACCCGGCGCCGCTTCGCGGCTTGTCCGGGATGACGGTGGGGATGCCGTTACGCGATATACCGCTCCGGCCGGAACGGTGTCGGGTCGATCGGCGGTTCCTCGCCGCAGACCATGGCGGCGATCATCTCGCCGGTGATCGGGCCGGTCGAGAAGCCGATATGCTGGCTGCCGAAGGCCAGCCAGAGGCCGGGATTGCGCGGCGCCTCGCCGATCATCGGCAGGGAATCCGGCAGGGTCGGACGGGCTCCGCGCCAGGTCTCGCCGACGACCTCGCCGAGGGGAAACGCCTCGCGGGCCGAAGTCGTGGCGCTGTCGATCTGGCGGTGGTCGTCTGGCGCGTCGCGGAAGGAGAGGTCGACGCCGCTGGTGATGCGGTGGCCCTGCTCCATCGGCGCCATGTAATAGGCGCCGTCGGCATCGTAGACGGGCCGCGACAGCCGCGCGCCGTCCTGCGGCCGCAGGTGGCGGTGATAGCCGCGTTCGACGTCGAGCCAGGGATCGAGCCCGAGCGGCTTGAGCAGGTCGCCGCTCCAGGGGCCGAGCGCGACCACCGCGATATCGGCCGCGAAGGCGCCTGTCGCCGTGCGCGCGCCCCAGCCCGTGCCCTGCCGGGCGAGGCCGGTCACCTCGGCCTGCTCGATGCGCCCGCCACGCGCGGCGAAAAGGGCGGCATAGGCGGCGGTGACGGCGCCGGGAGAATCGACCGAACCGACGGACGGGATCAGGAGCCCTACCGGGAAGATCGGGTTCAGGCCCGGCTCGACCGCCGAGATGCCCTGCCGGTCGAGGATCTGCGAGGCGATGCCGTGGCGCCTGAGGAAATCGTGCTCGGCCTGCGCGGCGGCATGGCCGGCCTCGCTGCGCCAGAGCTTCAGCGTGCCGTTCTCGCGCAGCCGGTGGGCCACGCCCGCCTCGCTCATCAGGGCGCGATGGCGCACGACCGTGCTTTCGGTCAGCGCCTGGAGCGCGGCGATGCGGGCGGCCGCCTGCGACGGGCGAGCCTCCCAGAGGAAGCGCAGCAGCCAGCCCGGGCGGGTCAGGGCGCGGCGCCAGCTCAGATTGAGCGCGGCGTCGCGGTTGCCGAGATAGCCGGCGATCCTGGCGTAGAGCGAGGGATTGTTGAGCGGCACGATCGAGGAGCTGGCGAGCACGCCGGCATTGCCATAGGAGGTCTCGCTGCCGGGCTCCCTGCGGTCGATCAGGGTGACGGCGATGCCGCGCTTCTGGAGCGCGAGCGCGCAGGAGACGCCGAGCATGCCGGCGCCGAGGACGAGGGCTGTGCGGGTCACAGAGGCTCCGTGGCGGTATCGGCCGGCTGCTGCAGCCAATGGTCGAGAAAGGCGTCGAGCCAGAGCCGGATCGCCGGGTCGTGCAGGAACCAGCCCGGGACATGGGTGTGGCCGAGCTGGGCGCCGGGCATCAGGGTGCGCTCATGGCCGCGCACCGACCAGCGATACATCATCGCGGGCGTGACCTCGGGGTGGAACTGGATGCCGTAGACGCGCGAGGCGGCGCGGATCGCCTGCGTCGGAAAATCGCCGCCGGTGGCGAGGCATTCGGCTCCCGCCGGGCAGTCGAAGCCGTCGCGGTGCCATTGATAGACGGTGCCGGGCCATGTGAAGCCGGCGGACTCGGCATGGCTCCGGCCGGCCTCGGTGACCGAGAGCGGATAATAGCCGACCTCGGCCCGGCCCTCGCCATGGGTATAGACGCGCGCGCCCATATGCTTCGCCAGCATCTGCGCGCCCAGGCAGATGCCGAGGAAGGGCGCATCCTCCTTCAGGCAGGTGCCGACCCAGTCGATCTCGGCCTTGATGAAGTCCTCGGGGTCGTTGGCGCCCATCGGGCCGCCGAAGATCACGGCGCCGGCATGGTCGCGCATCGTCCCGGGCAGCGCGTCGCCGAAGCGCGGCTTGCGGATGTCGAGCGCATGGCCGCGCGCCTGCAGCAGCCGGCCGACGCGACCGGGGCTCGAATGCTCCTGATGGAGCACGATCAGCACGGGCTTCGGCGGCCGGTCCGGTCCGGCCCCGGCGAGGGGGCGGGCGGAGCGGGCGGAGGGGGGAGGAAAGGCGTGGTCGTTCATCACCGGCGTCGGGCTCGCTTGCGCGCGGTCCACCGGCAGGGGCGCGCAGTCGTGGCGGACACGGCCAGCATGAAGTTCCACACGGAACGAAGCAAGCGATTTATGCGTCGTGTTCCGGTTCGGCGGCATGCCCGGCCACGGCTTTCGCGCTTCCCGCCTGGCGGAGGGGCTCCGGCCGCGCGGGAGGCGCTTCCTTGACCTCGCCACAATCCCCTGCGATGAGAATGAACGTTCATTCTCATTTTGGCCCGCTCATGCCGCCCTCCGCCGCCGCCCTGCAGCCCGAAACCACGCTCTCGGAGCGCCATATCCGCATTCTCGACGCCGCCGAGCAGGTTTTCGCGCGGGCCGGCTTCCATGCCGCGACGATGCAGGACGTGGCCGCGGCGGCCGGGATGAGCCCGGGCAATCTCTACCGCTACTTCCATTCCAAGGACGCGATCATCGCCGGCATGGCGGAGCGCGACCGCAGCACCATCGCCGCCGATTTCGCCGCGCTCTGCCCGAGCCGGGGCCCTCTCCTCGATCAGCTCGAGGAGATCGGCCGCAAGCATCTCATCCGTCAGCCGCGCGACAAGGCGGTGATCGCCCTGCAGATCTGGGCGGAGGCCGCCCGGAACGAGGAGATGGCGCGGATGTGCGCCGGGATCGAGGAAACCCTGATCGAAGGGCTGATCGCCGCGCTCGCGGAGGCCAAGCGGATCGGCGAGCTGCCGGCCGAGCTCGACGAGCAGAGCTTCCTGCTGGCGATCTCGATGATGGCCGACGGATTCTACTGCCGCCGTGCCATCGAGCCCGATTTCGATGCCCTCGCCGGCGGCGAGGTCCTGTTTCGCAGCATGCGCGCTTTGGCGCGCGCCATGCCGCTTCCGGTCGCTGCGGCGCCCGCGACGGAGACGCAGTCGTGACCCGCGCACCTATCCTCGGACGCCGCCTCGCGGCCGCGGCCGCGTTGACGAAGCTCTTCCTCCCCCTTCCATGCGCGCTGCTGCCGGCGGCCGCCATCGCGGTTGCGGCGGGGCCGGCCCTGGCCGAGCCCGCGGCCGCGGGACCGTCGGTGACGGTCACCGAGGCCAGGACGACCGAGATCGTGCAGAGCGTCCTCGTCGCCGGCTCGATGATCGCGCGCGACGAGGTCCTGGTCTCGCCGCAGGTCGACGGGCTGTCGATCGTCGCGATCCTCGCCGAGGAAGGCGACCGGGTGGCGCAGGGCCAGGTGCTCGCCCGCCTCGACCGCACCACCCTCGACGTGCAGAAGGCCCAGAACGAGGCCCAGATCGCCCGTGCGGAAGCGGCCGTCGCGCAGACCAACGCGCAGATCGCCGAGGCGGACGCCAATCTGGTGCAGGCCAACAACGCCTTCGACCGGACGAAAGCGCTGC
>Ga0180223_1001866_pt1 | contig 14449 bp, 8 predicted proteins | sample eDN5th30CKraftOP_FD_151337 | JGI IMG/M metagenome (GOLD analysis project Ga0180223, IMG submission 151337) | Enriched Organic Plus compost microbial communities from Emeryville, California, USA - eDNA 5th pass 30_C Kraft OP (version 2) (version 2) ...
GCTCCTCGGCGATGCCGCCGGGCTCGTTCGTCGAGATGCGGTGCGGCAGCAGGTCTTCCTCGATGCCCGTGAGGAACACCGTGTCGTACTCGAGACCCTTCGCCGTGTGGAGCGTCATGAGCGTGACAGTGCCGGATGCGTCGTCGATCTCGTCGGCCGCCGCGACGAGCGCGACCTCGGTGAGGAAGTCGATGAGCCGCCCCTCGGGATTACGCTTCGTGAACTCCTTCGTGAAGGAGAGGAGCTCCTCGACGTTCTCGGCGCGCACCTCGTCTTGTGCGTCGCGCGTGGCACGCAAGGCGTCCACATAGCCCGTGCGCACGAGCAGCTCGGTGAGCACGTCGGCGGGCGGCGAGGTCGGCACCATCGCCTCGACCTCGTCGAGGATCTGCCCGAGATCCATGATCGCCTTCGTGACCTTGGGGCCGAGGCCGAGTTGATCGGCCTCGCGCAGCGTCTCGCGCAGGGGGACCCCGAGCCGATCGGCGTGCGCCTGCAGCGCGGCCTCGGTCGCGGGACCGATACCGCGCTTCGGCACGTTCATGATGCGGCGGAGCGCGAGGTCGTCGGCGGGGTTCGCGACCTGCACGAGGTAGGCCATCGCATCCTTGATCTCGGCGCGCTCGTAGAACTTGGTGCCGCCCGCGATGCGGTACGGGATCGCCGAGCGGATGAGGATGTCCTCGAGCGCTCGCGTCTGCGAGTTGACACGGAAGAACACGGCCATGTCTTTGTAGGCGGCGCCCGCCTCGTGCAGGGCCTGGATCTCGTCGGCCACGAATTGCGCCTCGTCGTAGGCCGTGTAGCCCGTGAAGCCGACGATCTTCTCGCCCGCCCCCGCCGTCGTGAAGAGGTTCTTCTCCTGGCGGTCGAAGTTGGAGGCGATGACGGCGTTCGCGGCGTCGAGGATGTTCTGCGTCGAGCGGTAGTTCTGCTCGAGCAGGATGACCTTGGCCTCGGGGAAGTCGCGCTCGAACTCCACGATGTTGCGGATGTCGGCGCCGCGGAACGCGTAGATCGACTGGTCGGAGTCGCCCACCACGGTGAGCGAGGCGCCCGGGATGCCGCCTGCGGCATCCAACCGCATCCGCGTGTCAGCGGGTACGTGCTGGGGTTCGACGGGACGCGTGAGCTCGCGGATGAGCGCGTACTGGGCGTGGTTCGTGTCTTGGTACTCGTCGACGAGGATGTGGCGGAAACGCCGCTGGTAGAGGGCCGCGACCTCGGGGAACGCCCGGAACAGGTGCACGGTCTCGGCGATGAGGTCGTCGAAGTCGAGCGCGTTGGCGCGGCGCAGGCCCTCGCTGTAGCGCCGGAACACCTCGAGGAACGCCGCGTCGGCGGGGTCGTCGGCGTTGACCTGACGCGCGTAGGAGTCGACGTCGCCGAGTTCGTTCTTGAGCTTCGAGATCTTGCCCGCGACGCTCGGCACGGTGAGCCCGAGGGTGTCGACCTCGAGTTCCTTGATGATGCGCTTGAGCATGGCGCGTGAGTCGGCGGAGTCGTAGATCGTGAAGGCCGACTTGAGGCCCATCGCCTCGGCCTGACGCCGCAGGATGCGCACGCACGCCGAGTGGAACGTCGAGATCCACATGCCCTCGGCCGCTCCGCCGACGAGCTGCGAGACGCGCTCGCGCATCTCGTTGGCAGCCTTGTTGGTGAAGGTGATCGCGAGGATCTGGCTCGGCCACGCCTCGCGCGTCTGGATGAGGCTCGCGATGCGGCGGGTGAGCACGCTCGTCTTGCCGGAGCCCGCACCCGCCACGATGAGCAGCGCCTTGCCCCGATAGAGCACCGCCTCGCGCTGCTGCGGGTTGAGCCCCGCGAGCAGCGCCTCGTCGACGGCGGGAGCGCCCGCCGACGGCAGGCCGGAGTCACCGGGATCCGAGTCGAACCCGTCGAGGAGGAAGGTCATGGCCGCCCCAGTCTAGGTCGCGCCGCTGACCTCCCTCCCCATGACGACGGGTCAGGCGTCGCCCTCCGAGAACCCGACCACGACCGCGCCGACCTCGCCGTCGGTCTGGATCGCGAACTCGAGGTCGCCGGCCGCCGCGTTGAGGATCGGCCAGCCGCCGATGCCCTCGCTGCGCTCGAGCGTGTAGCCGCCGAGAAGCGGCTCCCACGCGTCGAGCACGGCATCCGGCTCGAGGGCGGTCGCATACTGCAGCACCGCCGTAGTGTCGCTCGACTGCAGCGCGCCGCAGAGCTCGAGGCCCTCGGGAGCCTGCCAGTCGGCGGGCACCGTGTGCACGCCGGTCATGTCGGTGCCGAACGGGCTGTCCGGGAACGCGGCCTCGCACGCCGAGCTCGCGACGGGGCCGCCGCCGGCGCCGGGGTCGTCGCCCTGCGCGGGGCCGGAGACAGCCGGGCCGTTGGGGTCGGGGGTGCACGCCGTGAGCGCGAGCGCGAGCGCGAGCACGGCGAGGACGCCGGCGCGGCGGATGCGGATGGTGGTCATGTCGGGTTCTCCTTCATTCGTAGTCGTACTGGCCGTCGATCGCCCAGTCGATGAGATAGCTCCTCGTCCCGGTGGACTGGATGTAGTACGAGGCGTCATCGAACACGCCCGTGAGGATGTCGCCCTCGTCGGTCGGGGCCCGCCCGTGCTGTCCGCCCGGGAACGCGCGTTCGTAGTGGCGCATGATGTGGGTAAACGGCGTGTAGTAGGTCGTGGCGTAGTAGGCGATCGCCTCCACCTCCGAGACCACCTCGAACCAGCACAGGGCGGCGGATGCCGGCGGCGCCGGCCAGCCGAACGGCCGGACGTCGATGTAGCCCTCGTACGCGAGCACCGCGTCGTCGGGGTAGACCTCGAGGCATCGAGGGTCGACCTGCTCGGCAGCCTCCGTGGGCGCCGGAGCGTCGGGGGTTGGTGACGGCGTTCCCGTCGGGACCGGCATCGGGCGATCGTCGTCGTCGCAACCGCTCAGCGTGAGGGCCGCGGCGACGGCGAGAGCCGCGACGCCGAGTGCGCGCCCGCGCATCAGCTCTGCGCGGGCGATTCCGCCGCGGCCTCGATGACGGGGGCCTCGACTGTCGCAGCGGCGGTGCGGCGCGGCGCGACGACGAGCGGGCGGAGGGTCACGCGGCTGCGACCGACGACGAGCCAGAGGCTCGCGGCCGCGAGCACGCCGCCCGAGAGCGGGCCCGCGAGCCCGGGCACGCCCATCACGGCGTAGGCGGCGGCGATGAAGACGACGTAGAGCGCGAGGAGCGTGCCGAGGATGCGCGAGACGAGGCGTTCCGCCCACGCGAGCCACGCCATCCCCGCGAACGAGACGAGCACGCCGAGCCACGGGATGTACGGGCCGAAGTCGGTGAGGATGTAGTACACGTACAGGCCGGGGTCGTCGAACATGCCGAACTCGTTGCCCGTGTAGCCGTAGTTCGCGAGGGCGCCCTTCCACCCGTAGGCGAGGGCGAGGCCCCCGGCGCTCACGAGCAGACCGCCGGTCACGACGGATGCCGCGATCGAGCGGGTGTGCTGCTGCTCGACGCGCGAGCGCCAGGCGGCGGCGAAGACGATGAGGCAGGCGACGGCGACGAAGCCGATGAGGAAGCCGAGGTAGTTGCTCGTGTGGGCGACCTCGTTCATGTAGCTCGCGTCGAGCGTGAACTGGCGTCCTTGCTCGGCGGCGAGCAGTTCGCTCTCAGGACGCGTGTCCATGAGCACGGTGGCGGTGAAGCCGGCGATGCCGGCGGCGGCGCCCCACAGGGGCCAGAGGCGGTCGCGTGCTGCTGTTGCGGTCATGATGTTCGCTCCTTGAACATTGGTGGTGCGGGCCGCGCCCGCGGGTGGTGGTGGTGCGGGGTGGTACAAGTCGTGCGGATGGGTGCAGGGGGCCGAGCGGGCGCCCATGGGGACCGTCGAAGGACCGGCGCCCGCCCGGAGGTCAGAAGCCTGCGATGAAGCTGCTGACGATGCGGTCCAGAGCGGCGGCGTCGTCTTCGCTGACCGCCTGGATGAGCACGTAGATGAGGTAGCCGCCGTTGTCGGCGAGCGCTGCGATCGCGACGTAGTCGGCATCCGTCGATCCGCACCCCGTGAAGTACTCGTACTTGCCGGTGTGGTAGCCGTCGGCGTAGCTCTGCACGCCGTCGGAGACGCATCCGTCGCCCTGCACCCCGGATGCCGTCGAGGCGAGTAGCGCGTCGACGTTCGCGGGGTCGACGCCCGTGGGCGTGGCCATGACGCTCACACCCGGCACCGACCAGCCACTCTGCAGCTTCGAGATGTTTGGGCTCGCGATGACCGACGACCACTGGTTGCCCGCGTCATCCGTGAACCCCGAGCCATCGATGTCGTCCCACTCGACCGGCACCGACACCTGCACGTGCCCGGAGTCGTCGGCGATATCGACGAAGTCGCCCGAGGGCTCGCCGCCCCCGCCGCCGATCGTCTCGACGGCCGTGAGCACACGCTCGGAGTTGACCTGACCGCGGTAGTACGCCTCGTCGGCAGGGCGGTAGAGCTCCATGTCGAGCGTCGCCTCCGTGCCGTGGGTGCGCAGCACGTCGCAGTACTCGCGCATCGTGCCGTCGGTGCCGACGCTCACGCCGCCGAGGCGCGTGATGAGGTCACCGGGCTTGACGCCGGCCTTGTCGGCCACAGAACCCGCGGCGACCGAGGCGACCCACACGCCGAGTCCGCCATCCTCGCCCGCGATGCCCTGGCCGTTGATGCCGAGGCTCAGCACGCTCTCGCCCGCCGCGAGCTGCTCGATGACGTCTTGCACTTCGTCGCGGTGGATCGCGAAGTTGTAGTCGTAGGTGTCCTCACCGGCGTAGTTGACGCCGACGACGCGCCCGTCGGTGTCGACGAGCGGGCCGCCCGAGTTGCCGGGGCGGATGCGCGCGTCGTGCTCGATGATCGAGTCGATCGAGGCCCACGCCGTGTCGCCCTCCACATCGGCCTTCGAGACGATGCCCCGCGTCATGGTGAACGTCGGGTCGCCGAGGGGGAAGCCCGCCGCGTAGACGTCGATGCCCGTCTTGATCTCGCCCTTGTGCCAGTCGAGGTAGGGGTAGTCGTCCTTCTCGAGCTGCACGACCGCGATATCGAGGCACTCGGATGCCCCGAGCACGCGCGCATCGAGGGTGTCGCTCTGGTCTCCCCCGCGCCAGACGTCGAGCGTGCCGGCGCCCACGACGACGTGGTTGTTGGTGACCGCGAGGCCGTCCTCCGAGATGATGAAGCCGGAGCCGCGGCCGGCGCCCTCGTACCCGCCGTACTGCGGGTCGACGAAGGTGCCGCGCGCCTCGAGCTGGATGACGGCCTGCTGCACCTGCTCGAAGCCCACTGCCTTGCCGGGTTCGGCGGGCTTGCCGCCGGGGGTCGGGATGAGGTTGCAGCCCGCGAGCGCGATCGCAAGACCGCCCGCGGTGAGTGCGCCCGCGAGGGCGCGTGTGGTGGTTCGGGACATCGTCCTTTTCTCTTTCTGTGTCGGATTGGTGTTTCCGGGGGTCGGGGGTGGTGCTGTTGTGGTGCAGGTGGTGCAGGCGGCCGCGGGTGCGTCCGGGCGGAGAACCCCCCGGCAATCCCGCCCGGACGCGCGGCGGCCGCAACCCGACTAGCGGCCGCCGAGCCTCCGCGTGGTCAGGAGCGTGGCTCCTGCCGCGAGGAGAACTGCGACGAGCACGATCCCCGGGAGGACGTAGTCGGCGCCGGTCTGTGCCAGTCGGGGGTCTCGGGATGCGGTCGGCGATCCGGATCCGCCGGATGCGGTCGGCGCGTCGACGGTGTAGCTGAGCACGCGCTCGGTGCGGTTGCCGGCGGCATCCGTCGCGACGACGCGCAGCTCGTGCGTGCCGGGCCTGCCCGTCGGGAGGTACTCGCCGTCGGGGGTCGAAGCGTCGCACGACGCGAGCCCGGATCCCTCGTCGGTGCAGTCGATGTCGATGACCACGCGCTCGTTCTGGGCGTAGTGGCCGTTCGGCAGGATCGACGCGATCGGGTCGGCAGGCGAGACGAACCGGATGACGGGCGCGCTCACATCGATGCGCACCGTGAAGGTCTGCGTCTCGCTGCGGTTGCCCGCGCCATCCTCGGCCCAGACCTCGACCTCGTACTCGCCCGTCGCGTCGAGCTCGAGCTCGCCCGTCGGGGTCGTGCTCTCGCCGATCACGACGCCGGATCCGGTGCCGTACTCCCAGTGGATGCGCGAGATGCCGGTCTCGAGGTCGCTCGCGCTGAACTGCAGCGTGACAGGCTCGGTGAACCATCCGCTCGCGGGCTCCTCGGGGAGGTCGACGTCGAGCGACGGCGCCGTCGTGTCGACGCCGACCACGGTGTACGTGCGCTCGACGCGCGTCTCGTTGCCGGCGCGGTCGACCGCGACGAGCGTGAAGGTGAACACGCCCGGCGTCGAGGTGTCGAGCTGCTCGCCCGACTCGATCGGCGCGATGCAGTCGACGATGCCCGAGAGCGCGTCATCGCAGCTGTAGTCGACGATGACCTCGTCGCCCTCCCGGATCTCCTGCCCGTCGACGAGCCCGTCGAGGGTCGCCGTCGGCGCCGTGAGATCGATGCGGATGGTGCGCTCGACTTGCGCCGAGGCGTTGTTCTGGTAGTCCTCGGCGTAGTACCTGAGGGCGTGGACGCCCTCCGTCGCAACCTCGACGGTCGTCGTGGTCGTGCCGTACACCGGCTCGAGCGTCGTCGTGTCGAGACCGCGGAAGATGCGCTGCACGCCGCTCCCCGGGTCGCTCGCAGCGAGCGTCGCCGTGACCGCACGGCGGAACCATCCGTGCGCGTTCGACGCCGCGGGCTCGGTCGTGTAGGCGACGACGGGCGGCGTGTCGTCCTCGGCCACCACGTCGCCGAGGTCCGCAGCCGAATAGCTGACGCCGTTCATGACGTACTGCGCCTCGATGAGATAGAGACCCGGCTCGAGCCCCTCGAAGCGGGCATAATAGCTCGTCGACCCGGCCGTCTGCGGTCGCAGGGCAACGGAATGCGTGACCCCGTCGCGACCGATCACGTTGACCTGTCCCGTGATATCGGCCGAGGGGGTGCCGTCGACCGTCGGCCGCAGCGAGACGAAGAGGTAGGGCTGGTGCAGACTGGGCCACAGATCCGGACGCACAACGGGGCCGTAGTACGACGCCACGAAGGGCACGACGCGCGTCTCGTCCGCGAGGTTCCTCACGGTGACGCTCATCGTCCCGGACACCGGTGACGACGCCACACGCAAGTGCCGGTTCACCCCGTCGACCGAGACGGACGTCACCGAACCACCGGTGCCCGGGATCACGCTCGTGACCTCGACATCGTCGCCGAGCGCGTAGATCGGGAAGACGGTCCCCTCCGTGACCGTGATCGTCTCGGTGCGCGACTCGCCGGGGCCGAGCTCGGGCGTCGCGGCGAGGCCCGCGGGAACGGCGGCCGGGGCCGCGGAGGTCACATTCTCGGATGCGTCGGCGACCTTGGCCTGGGGCTCGGTCGGCTCCTCGGCCGGCGCGGGCGGGGCCGATGCCGCGCCGTCATCCGACTCTGCGGGAGCCTCGGGCGTCTCGTGAGGGAGCTCCTCGGCGGATGCCTCCTCGGCGGGCGTCTCGGCCGGCGTCTCGGTTGGCGTCTCAGTGGCGGGCGCCTCAGAGGCGGGCGCCGTCGCCGTCTCATCGAGAACCGTGGTGGTCTGATCCTCGACGGGAAGGTCGTCGGCGACCGCGAGCGCCGCGGGCGTCAGGAGCCCGAGCGCAAGCAGCGCGGTGGTCGCGCCGGCGGCGAGCCGGCGCACGGGGGTGGTGGTCATGGTGGGGTCCTTTCGGGTGACGGCACGAAGCCGCCATCCGAACCTCGCGGACCGGGCGTCCCGTCGCCCAGAGTCGCGTGCCCTCGATCGGAGGTCCGCCCTGCCCGGGACGTTCGGGACGCGTGTCCTAGGACGCCTCGGGCACGGCCTCAGGACGCCGAGTCCACCCCCACGCCCGCCTCACGCGCCATGACGATGAGCGCCGAGCGGTCGCTCGCGCCGAGCTTCGTCGCGATGCCGTAGACGTAGTTGCGCACGGTCTTGTTCGTGAGCACGAGTGTGCGCGCGATCGTCTGGTTGTCCTGCCCGCGCGCGACGAGATCGAGCACCTCGCGCTCCCGCTCGGTGAGCTCCGGGAAGGGGTTGCCGCCCGTGCGCTTCGCCTCGGTGAGGTACGAGACGGCGCGGCGGGCGACATCCGCGCCGAGCAGCATGTCGCCCGCGGCGACCGCGTGGATGGCGCGCTGCACCTCGCCGGGCGCCGCCGTCTTGAGCAGGTAGCCACGCGCGCCCGAGCGCACGGCCGCGAAGAGCGACTCGTCGTCGCCGAGCATCGTGAGCACGAGCACGCCGATGTCGGGGCGTTCGCGGTTGATGCGCCGCGTCGCGTCGATGCCCGAACTGCCGGCCGCGAGGTCGAGGTCCATGAGCACGACGGCGGGCGAGGCCGCGAGCACGACCTCCACGGCTTCGTCGGCCGTCTCGGCCGAGCCGACGACCTCGACGCCGTCGAGGGTCTCGAGCAGCGAGATGATGCCGATGCGGAAGAGCGGGTGGTCGTCGACGACGACGACGCGGATGGCGGAGGAGTCGGCGGTCATGTGGTGGTCTCCAGAGTGGTGGTGGACGGCAGGGGCTCTGCCGGGGCGGGCGCCGGGAGCGGCACCCGGAAGCTGATCGTGGTGCCGGAGGGCCCGGAGCTGAGGTCGAGCTCGGCGCCCGCCTCCGCCGCGTGCTCGCGCATCGTCGTGAGGCCCACGCCTCCCGCGACGTCGTCGGGGTCGAAGCCGCGCCCGTCGTCGCGCACCGTGAGCACGACGGCGGCAGGCGCATCCTCGACGACCTCGATGACGACGGCCGAGGCGTGCGCGTGCCGCACGGCGTTGTGCACTCCCTCGGCGGCCACGAGGTAGAGGGGCCGGATGGCGTGGGCCGGCACGCGCCAGGCCGCAGGCGCGTCGACGCGCACCTCGACCCCCGAGCCGGCGAAGTCGGCCGCGAGCTCCGCGAGCTCGACCGAGAGCTCGAAGACGGTGCGATCGCCGCGCACACTGCGGGCGACGCGTCGCACCTCGCCGAGCTGCTCGCGCAGATCGCCTGCGAGGCGCGACGCGAGCTCGCCCGCGGCCGCCGGGTCGCTGCGACGCAGGTTGTCGACGGCCGCGAGGCCGAAGCCGACGCCCGCGAGCGAGGGCCCGATGCTGTCATGCAGTTCGCGGCGCAAAGCGCGGCGCTCGTCCTGCCGGGCCGCGACGAGCGCGTCGCGCGCGGCTCCCAGGCGCGCGCTCGCGAGGGCGAGCCGCAGCGCCGTCGCGACGACGCCCGCGAGCCCCTCGATGCGGCGGACGGCGCTGCGCGAGAGGCGCTCACCCGGACGCGGGTGCACACGGATCTCGCCGAGGCGCACACCCGCGGCGCGCAGCTCGACGGGCACGGGGTTGTCGACGGGCGTGCCGACGAGGATGACGGGCGACGCCGCGTCGTCGGGCACGATCTCGATGGCAGCGACCCCGAGCGCGCCGCGCAAGGCCGCGGCGAGGCCCGTGAGGCCCTCGGCCCCCGAATCGAATTCGCCGACGCGCTCGCCGAGCCGGCCGAGCAGCCGCGCCGGGTCGCCGTCAGGGCCATAGACGAGACGATCGATGCCGCGCTCGATCCCCCGCCGTGCCCACTGCAGAGCGATCGCGACGATCGCCGCCGCGACGATACCCGTCGCGACGGCATCCAGGTGCGTGACGACCTTGAGGAGCTCGCTCACCCAGAGGTAAGCCGTGACGGCCACGACGGTGAGGATCGTCCAGAGCAGCACGCGCGTCACGGCGATGTCGATGCCCCGCAGGCGCGTGCCGAGCACGAGCACGAGCACCGCCGAGGGGTAGAAGATCTGGCCGATGACGGGTGCGACCATGCCGAAGTCCCACACGATCGCGGGCACCTCGGGCCCCGCGGGGATCACGAGCGACGCGTAGGAGGCCGTGAGGAAGGCGTGACCGACGGCGAGCCATCCGACGCGCGAGCGGCGGCCGCTCGAGGAACGCCGCCACTCGACGACGACCCACACGGCGACACCGGCCGAGAGGAGCACGGCGAGCACGACCGAGACGCCGTAGACATACGGGAGCGCGTGCTGCACCGCGGCATCCGGGATCGCGAAGGGATTGACGGGCCCGCGCGTCACCGGGTCGACCGGCGCCTGATTGACGACCGCTGCGGCCATCGCAGCGGCGGCGAACAGCAGGTCGGCCGCGACGATCGCGGCGCCGCGCCCGCCGAGGGGACGCCGTAGCAGCAGCACGGGCACGAAGACGGTCGCGACGGTTCCCGGGATGTAGCCCCAGCCCGCGGCGTGCGCGACGAAGCCCCAGAGGGGCAGCTCCGGCATCCGCTCGCCGAGGAGCCCCCACTGCACCCCGAACGCCGCGATGCCCGAGCCCACGGCGTGCACGGCGAAGAGGATCGCGACGGGATGCGGCCGGCGCACGATGAGCACGGCGCTCAGCGCACCGTAGATCAGAGCGACGACGACGCCGATCTCATCGAAGCGCGACTGCACGAGCGGCGGCGAGGCCGAGAGGAAGACGCCGGGCACCGGCAGCTCGGGCAGCTCGAAGATCCACGCGATGACGATCGACGAGAGGGCGGGCCCCCACGAGACGACGAGCACCGAGAGCCCGACGATGCGGCGCACGATCATCGCGGCACCTCCACGACGAGGGTGCGTCCGATGCCCGACTCGGCGTCCGACAGAGCACCGCCGAGTTCGTCGGCGCGATCGCGCACGGATGCCAGGATCGCGGCCTCGTCGGCGGGGCGGCCGCGGCCGTCGACGTCGAGCGAGATGCGCACGTCGCGCGAGGCGACCTCGATCGCGATGCGGGCGGTGCGCGCATCCGGGGCCCGACGCGCGAGCAGCACGAGCTCGGCGACGAGGTGGTGGATCGCGGCCTCGCGGCCCTCGGGGATCGCGTCGCCGAGGCGTCCCACGACCTCGATGTCGAGGCGTGCGCTCGAGAAGCGCGCGGCGAGCTCGCGCAGGGCCGTGTCGACGTCGCCGGTGTCGAGGGCGCCGGGCAGGAGGGTGCGCGCAAGGTCGCGCACCTCGCTCGTGCGCTCAGCGAGCTCCTCGCGCACTGCCGCGAGCTCGGCCCCCGCCTCGGGCGCGCCCGCCACGACGAGGGCGGGCACGCGGTCGAGCCGCTCGGCACTGCGGGCGAGGCCCGGCCCGAGCCCCTCGTCGAGCTCGCGCGCGACCATGCGGCGCTCTTCCGCGCCGACCTCGCGAGCGCGCTCACCGGCATCCAGGATGTCGCGGTTGATCTCGGCGAGCCGCACCGTGATCGCGAGCACGCCGGACACCTGGTCGAGCACGCGCACGACGCGACGGTCGACGCGCTGGCGCCCCGGGGAGGCCGCCTCGATCCAGCCGACCTCGCCCGTCGAGCCGCGCAGCGGGATACGCGTGACGGGCCCGCCGGGCCCGCCGCTCAGCGCGCGCACGCCGCCGGGCTCGGCCGAGTGCAGCTCGAGCCGCGCGAGCCGCAGGGCGGATCGCAGTTCCTCGGCGAGGGACCGCAGGTCGTCGCCGTCGACGTCGTCGGGCACTCGATCGCCGAGCGTGCGCAGCAGCTGCGCGGGGTCCGCGGCGTCGCCGTACACGAGCTCGTCGACGCGGCCCTGGATCCACGCGCGCAGCGGTTCGAGGCTCAAGACGAGCGCCGCGACGCCCATGACGCCCGCGATGAGCGGCGGCACGGGCAGGGTGAGCGCGATCGTCGTCGCGATCGTCGAGTAGGCGAGCACGAGCACGGCGACGAGCAGCACGTTGACGATCGCGCGGTTGACCGTGACCTCGATGCCGCCCACGCGACGCCCGAGCGAGAACACGATGACGGCCGCCGGCATGAAGAGCAGAGCCACGAGGGGCGCGAGCGGCGCGACCGAGTCGAGCGTGTCGGCGAGCTGCGGCCAGATCGGCAGGAAGATGGGCGACGCGAACACGACGAGCAGCGCCTGCCCGAGCACAATCCAGCCCTGACCGACGCGATCGGATGCCGGGCCCGCCCAGCGCCGCCACGCCGCGACCACGAGGCTCACGACCGCGAGCGCGACGGCGGCCGTGAACGCCGCGATGATCGTCACGCGCAGCACTTCCTGCGCGATCGCGCCGTCGATCGCGAGCGGGTTCGGCGGCGCCTCATCACGCTGCCGCAGCGGCGCGAGCGCGACGGGCACGATCGCGATGACGAGCCCCGCGACCACGAGGGCGCGGATGCCACGGCCGAGCGGGCGCGTCGTGAGCAGGAGCGGCAGGATCGAGAAGCTCGCGAGCGCTCCGGGAATCCACGGGCGATCCGCGACGTGCGCGAGCACGCCGTGCAGCGCGGCATCCGCGGGCTCCGCACGCAACAGCACGGTCAGCAGCAGCGAGAGCCCCGCACCGATCGCCTGAACCGCGAGGATGCCGCCCACGAGCCGAGCGCCGCGGCTCACGATGATCGCGGCGACGGGCGCCCACACGATCGCGTAGCCGAGGTAGATGATCGTGAGGTCGCCGTCCTCCGCATACGGCGGCCCGATCATGATGGCCGCGACGACGGATGCGAGGGCGAGCGCCCACGAGACGGCGAGCACGAGGTTGCCCGCGACGAGCGCGCGCGCCCGCGGGCGCGCGGGAGTCCATCGCGGGTCGAACCGCGCGGCGTCCGCCGGGGCGCTCATTCCTGCATCCTTCCGCGTCGCGCGGTCACTGCAGGTAAGGATGCCGCGTCCCCCGTCCCGGAATCCAGGGGCGGTTGTCCCGCGGGGCGCCGCGCTTACGTCGTGGAGTGGTTGTCCAGAGAGCGCCAACGCAAGCATCAACGCGAGCACCCACTTCAGCTATCGAGATCGACCGTCCTTGTTTCCGGCTACGAGCTTCACGATCCGAAATGCCCCCAGCGACGCTGCGTACACCAGAGCCGCGTAGAAGAAGCCGATAGGAAGAGCCATGGCACTCACGAGCGCCGACGCAAGAATGTCGCCGGTGGCCGCGCCGAGAAATAGCCCGACCCATGCTCGCGTCAACGCCGAAACCGCATAGGCGAACTCTCCGTACGGGAACAGCAAGAGAAGAGACCACTCCGAGTAGACGGATCCGCTCGTGCCCGCCGTGAGGGGCGCGTGCCCGACGTCTTCACGCCCATCCGTCGGGCTCAGCCACACTCCGCCTCGGTGACACGGCCGTCCGGATGTAACCAGCCATCCGTAGGCACCCCTGTCTTTGTCGGAAACTCCGCTTCAACTGAACCGTTGGCCGCCGCTGCCTGAACGACGACGGGGCCGCCTGATTCGAAGTCGAACTTGCCGGTCTCGACAAGGGAATCACCGAGCATGGATCGATCGACTATCTCGCCCGGCTCCAGCGTCAGATACGGACGCGCTTCCCAGACCGTGTGGCTTCGCCCATCACGCTGATCGACCCACAACACGTCGATTCTGACGCCATCACAGAAGACGATCCGGAGGTCGTCTCCCTCACGTTGGAGTGCGATATTCGCGACCGGTGGTCTATCCGCGACGCAGCTGGACAGCGCGAGAGCGAGCAGCGCCGCAAGTGCAGCGGTCAGCACTGATCGTAGGCTGCCCCGGCGGGAGCCAAGCGTTCTAGTGGATTCCAACAGCCACCTCCTTGCACGGGCGCATTACCGGTCGCATAAGACAGCGCGGCCGATGGCAACCAAATCGAGAGGAACCCTCCCACCCCGAGTGTGGCCCATTGATCCGAATGACCATACTCGTGGTCGGCGATTCCGGAACGTCGGAACTTCTCCGCGCTTGAGTAGCCAGTGATGATGTAGTCGCCCACAGTAATTGCCCCACTGAACCCCCCACCGGTGCAGATTACTTGGCCCCCCGCGGCACGGTCATGGCACGTTGTACCAAGCGTCATTGCGGCAATCCCCCCAAGAACCCAACTCCCGTTGAGAACGTTCCGGAAGCTCCGCAGGAAGTTACCGGCTACATCCGAAGCGCGTCGGGCCTCGGCCTTGTAGAACGCGGCGTCCTTAGCGGCGTTCACGACCTTTCGCCACTTGTAAGCCTCCGCCAGCCCCTTTGCGATTTGGCCCGCGGAGTAGAACCCACAGACGTCACACTCCCTCTCCCCGGTGAGGTCGAGTTTGTTGATGGGGTCGGCGGGGTAGTCGTAGGCGTTGGTGACACCCCCCTCGACCGGATCAACGGACATGAATCTGCCGAGTGCTGCGACGAACACGCGGGCGCCCATCTCGATCGACGCGATGGAGCCTTGGTGCTCGTAGAGCTTGCGGTGACCGCCCACCCAGGCGTAGTCGGCATCCGCACCCGAGACCGTGTCCGGCACCGCATCATCCGCCGTGGTGGTGCCGATCTGCCCGGACACCGGGTCGACAGGCTGCCCGAACGGGTCGTAGCTTGCCCGGACACCGATCCGTGCACCCGCAGCGTCGGCCTGGACG
>Ga0180223_1001868_pt1 | contig 14440 bp, 14 predicted proteins | sample eDN5th30CKraftOP_FD_151337 | JGI IMG/M metagenome (GOLD analysis project Ga0180223, IMG submission 151337) | Enriched Organic Plus compost microbial communities from Emeryville, California, USA - eDNA 5th pass 30_C Kraft OP (version 2) (version 2) ...
CGAAAGACACTCGAACATCGGCGCTTGCAACACCGCAAGCTCGCCGCCTAAACATCAAACCAAGACGAGGCCCACACTCCGCTGATCTACGCCGCGAGTTGTGCCAAATGTTCTGACGACGGACACGTCGTGAAGGCTCTGCTCCCGTCCACGAGCGGTCACGACGATATCCTCAATGGCCACTTCATCGCCATCCTCGACGGCAGGTGCCTGGCCGATAGCGGCGCTCGCAGGCAAAAGCAGTCCGAGCGCAATGAAGCTCCCGCTTCGTAGGAAAGTCGCGCGAAAATTGGTCATGACATCCTCCCCTGGCCGGCCAATCCTGAGCGTTCGAAGGCCTTGTGTTGTCAGGGGATGCTATGGGACTCATCACGAGTGCACTTGCCGATTTGTGCCATCTGCTTGTCCGGCGGCGCACAAGCCGCCCTCATGAACAGCATTCGCCGAACGTGACTGGCCTCAATGGCACCGCACGGCGGCCGTGCGATACTCGGTCGGCGACTGATCGAATTCCGCCCGGAACAGGCGACTGAAATGGGCGGCGTCGTTAAACCCCCAGCCAAAGGCAATGTCGGTTATCGACCGAGCGCTATGCGTCGGATTTCGCAGGTCCGCGGCGCATCGATCGAGTCTCGTTCGGCGAATGATCCGGCCGACGCTTTGCCCTTCGCTCGCCAGGATCCGGTGCAGCTGCCGCTCCGAAATGTTGAACTCGGCGGCGATCTGCGTCGGGGACAGATCCTCGTCGGCGAGCCGCGAGGCGATATATTGGTGGATCGAGGAAAACAGCCGGCCACCCCGGCAGCTGCGCTCGAAGGAGAAAAGGGCGCGGTCCTTCTCGCCGGAATTCCACGCCGCCTTGAGGAGTAGAGCAAGCGAGCGCTGGAGCGCATCTTCGGTCACCTCGTCGCAATCCCGAACGAGCTCGAACGCCGATTGGAGAAACGACCCTATTGTGGGCGCAAAATGGGTAGGCACCCGACCATGAACGCGCTGCGCCTCGTCGATATCAAACCCCTCGAAGTCCCGATGGGAGATGAACATCACGAGTTGCGTATTCTTACCGCTATATTCGGCGCTGAACGGATGCGCGCGGTCCATCACCGTCAGGTCGCCCGGCTCGAGGCCAATCGTCCTGTCTGCATGCTGAAGTTTCGCGCGACCGGCAATCTGCAGAAGCACGAGGATCTGGTCACTGTCGGCCTGTCCCCTGTAGCGTGGGTCGCCCCGCACGGATTGCGCGGTATGGGCCATGCGCATCATCCCGATCTTGTTTGCCTGCCGCATCTCGACGCAGCCTTGGAATTCCGGTCTGCTGGACAGCGCGGCAATCGAGCTTCCGCACGCGTCGTTGACGGCATTGGCCCATGCCTCAACCCGTCTGGATTCGGGGATTCCTTGCGTGGAAAAATACATCCTCATCCTCTTCACTCGCGAGAAAGATCGCCTTCGTCAGACGCCAAACTACCTTTGATAGGCTTCTGTCCTACCATTGCTAGTTCGTCAAGAGATCCGCCTCAGGGCGCGAGTTCGCCCCGCAGAGATATTCACATGCTCTCCGGCGAGCATTGGCGGTCCTCGGTTACCGCCTTAAACTGCGTTAACGCCTCAGAGTAACGTGTCGTTGCTTCTTTGCGCCCTGAAATGCCGACCTTTTCGATCGAGGAGAAATATTCTCTTGGGGCAGCGTCGAACGACCTCTGCCCCTGCATTTTAACCTATGCCCATCGATAGCACCTAGCGCTCATCTAGCCTGTTGGGGAGATGTTGGCATGCCTGGCCTTCGCCCCGAAGCGGCGAAGGCCAGATCCGCTTACTGGGCGTCTCTGTGCCCGCGCATACGTTCAGCGCTGCCGCTGAGCGTGGCCTTGGCATCCTCAAGATCCCTGGCGACGCGACCGACCGGACCGAGCATATCGTAATTTACCGAAAGTCGGCTGATCTTGCCGTTCTTGGTCTCGACGTGGAACCAGATCGGAAATTCCTCGGTCTCGCTCCGCTTCGCGGCAGGAAGCCCATATCCCATGCAGGTGGGCTCACTGCCCGTTTCACAAAAATCGGCTCCCTTCTCGGCGTCCTTCGGTCCTCTTAGTAAGAAGTCATACGCTATGAAAAATTCGCCCCTATCCTCCAATATCTTGGTGGGGACGATCGCGAGTTCTGTCCAGAACCAGGTGTCATATCGGGCGAGCCTTTGCCCGGCCAGATAAGACTCCCGGCCCGGTGCCCCAGTGCGGTCGTATCGCATCCCGAGCTCCGGCGCCGTGACTGTGAAGTCGTCGGTGAAGCAGGTTTGATACACGTCCTGCCCGGCGTACCAGCGCGCAAGACAATCGTCGATCTTGCGTCCGAGCCTGCTCTTCGGCACGGCGGGCGTGTTGCAGACCCAGCCACCGCTGTAACAGCCCTTGGGAATGGGTTTTGCTCCATCGGCTTCTGTTGAGACCGAGGTCGACCTGGCGACTCCCGTCAGGGAAACGCCTCCCAGCAGCGCTGCGACCACGACCGCACCCATTACCCTTGTTGTCCTGTTCATCACTCGTCCTCCTGTTGAGGGTGGCTGGGGGTCGACTGCCCCGCAAATGATCTGAAGTTTGGTTCAGCTCCCCGTCTTCATGCGGAGCTGGATGCCCCATGTCCTCGGTTCGCCGTACAGAACCCGCCCGATCCCGAGCGAGCGATCGCCCGTCTGAATGTAAGTCTTGTCGGTCAGATTGCGCGCGAATAGCGCGACTTCGAGCCCGCTGCGGCCCGCCGGAACCAGGGTAATCCTGCCATTCAGAAGTCCGTAGGACGGAACGAAACCGTTCGGATAGAGATTGGATTCGTCTGTGTAGAAGAATTTATCCGACCAAGTGTAGTTCACTGAGGGCGTCAGCGATCCGATCTTGCCGAAATCAAATTTATACTCGGCCGAGAGGGTGATCTTGTGCTTCGGCGCATAGGCGTAGGCGTTACCGCTCAGGTCCACGCCATCCAGGTTCTGATACCGGTCGAATGTCGCATCGGTATAAGTGTACGAACCGTTGAGGCCCAAACCACCCCACTGCAAATTGGCCTGCGCCTCCAAGCCCGAAATGACCGAATCCGCGGCATTGATATTGACGCTCGCTCCCGAGATCGCGAAGCTGCGCTGCCGGTTCTTGTACCAGCTTCGATATGCGGCGAGGCCGATGAACCCGCGCGCGTCACCCGCGCGCCAGTCGCCCTTGAGGCCGAGCTCGAGGTCGTCGATCGTCTCTGCCGAGAAGCTTTGGAATTTTGCATATTGCGCTGGCAGGGCAAGCGCGTTCACGCCGCCCGGGTTTGATCCGCGCCGGTGGGCCACATAGACCAGCCAATTACGACTGAATTGATAGTCGACACTCAGATTGTACGAGGTTGAATTAAATGCTGATCCCTGCGATCGCACGCAACCAACGAGGCTGTTCGGATCATGGCCCGGGATGTTGATGCCGCACGGGAACAGGCCGAACTGGGGATAAACGAGATAGTTCGTCGTCGTGTTGACCGAACTGCTTTCGTCTTTGGAATAGCGGATCCCGCCGGTCACGCTCAAACCTTCGAGCGGCCGCAGAGTGACCTGACCAAAGACCGCCTTACTCGTGCTTCTGGACTTGACGCCGAGACCCGCATTGACCGCCAACTCGAATGGCACCGTCATCGTGGTGCCCGGCCCGACCGGAACCTCGATCATCTGGTAGGAGGTCACGTAATAGTTGCTTATCGATTCCGCCCGTGTGTGCGAATAGAAGCCGCCTACGATCCAATCGATGCGATCGTCCCAAAGCTTGCCCTGAAACTGCAATTCTTCGCTGAGAGTTTTGCTGCCATCCGGAAAGCTGGGATCATCGAATCCCGGCACCACCAATGGGCCGACCGTGTCGAACGCCGCGAACCGGATCAGCGCGCCATCGCCCTCGATATTGGCGCGTGACCATCCGGACCGATAGCCGAATATGTTCTTGATCGTGACCGGTCCCAGATCGATCGTCGTGCGGTTGCTGATTCCCCAGGTCTTGCGGCGCTCGAATACCTGTCCTTGTCCGGGGCTATTCTCGATCGTCCTTGGCCCGAGTTCCTTCGCCCTTGCGATCGCGGCCACCACAGCGGGATGTTGCACGCTGAATTCATATAGAAGGAATGACGAGGGAAGCGCGTTGTAATGCCTGTAGTCGAATACGAACAGGTTTTCGATATTCGATGTCGGCGTCAACAACGCGCTGACCCTGTAGTTCTCTTCGCGGCGATTGTCGACCACTTGCCCGAATGTGAGATCGCGCGTGAAGCCATCGCGGCGGAGGAAGTTGCCCGCAACACGAATTGCCAAAGTGTCAGGTATCACGGGGAGGTTAAGCGCACCTTCGAGTTCGACATAGTTCAGATTGCCGAAACTGGCTGAACCGTAGCTACCGAGCGTGCCGGTTGGCCGCTGTGGCTCGAACAAGACGGCACCACCCGTCGCGCTACGACCGAACAGCGTGCCCTGCGGCCCGGCGAGCACCTGCACACTCTGCAAATCGAAGAACGGCACCGTAGCGTTGTCGGCTGACAACGGCACTTCGGCAAAATACACGATGACCGGCGTCGCCGACGATCCGAAACCCTGGGACTGGCCGCGGATCGCAAAGCTCAACGACGTTCGGGAATTCACCGCGACCGTGCTCAAGGCCGGAACGGCGCGCTCGAGGTCTCCGCCGTTCTGCAGTCCCTGTTTCTCCAACTGTCCCTGAGAGAGTGCGGTAATGGCCACAGGGACATCCACGAGGCGCTCCTCACGGCGCCGTGCGGTCACCACGATGTCGGAAACTTCGACCTCCGTGGAAGCCCGATCATCCTGCGAGACGTCTTGCCCGGGTGAAGGCGGAGGGTTTGCCGCGGCGCCGTCAACCCCCACGGTTTGAGCATTCGCAGCCGACGCTATGGCGGCCAGCGCGAGAATGCTCGTACCCGCGCAAAAGAGATTCCTTCTCATGCTGTCCTCCCCAATTTCAATGACCATGTGCCATCATTTATAATCTCAACGCCAGTTATCGTAACTGGTGTTCTCATACGTCAAGTGGCTTTGGTGAGGTTGTCGAGTGACTTTTGAGATCGGACGTTGAGAAAAACTAACAAGCCCCTTCGACGGCTCCTGGCTGTCACCAGGCCACTATGCGATCATCAAGAAATCATGATGGCTAACAGGCTTCTCGGAACTGTTGACTTAACATCGTTAAGGCGCCAGTCCAATTTGATGGCCCAACGCCCTGATACTCAGCTCGATCTCGACCGGCTCATCGCGGTCGCATTCGCCCATCTGGAAGAGGAAGGCCTCGACGCGCTGAGTATGCGCCGTTTGGCGGCCCGGATCGGCGTGCAGGCGCCAGCGCTTTATTGGCACGTAAGTGACAAAGGCCAGCTGCTCAGCCTGATGGCCGGAAACATCTATGCGGCCGCGCATGCTGGCGTTGCACCGGCAGAAAACTGGCGTGATTGGCTGGTCGCTTTTGGCTGGTCGCTGCGGGCCACATTCCTTGCCCACCGCGACGGCGCGCGCTTATGTGCATTGGCGCCGGCACCAAGCGGATCGGATCGTGAGGACTATGCACGCAAGGTCGCCAATCCACTTGTTGTTCTTGGATTGCCAGAAGACAAGGCGCTCGCCTTCCAGGCGTCGATGATATCCTTCACACTTGGCTGGGCGATGTTCGAAACGAATGGTCCGATGCGCGAATATCTGCAGACGTTGTTCAATTTCGACGAAAGCTTCGAGACCGGATTGAACGCGCTGGTCATCGGGCTACCTCCGGCCTGACCGAAGCAACGGACCGTCGATACGCAGCAGTCGCTCGCGCTCGAGAGGCAACCGAAAGGCATCGCCAGAGACAGAGGCACGGACCGATGTTGTCGAATATTAACCATCGCATCTTTCCGCGGTCTTCAGGCCGCACGGCGATTGACGGTCCAGCAGTGGGGCGCCCAATTTGAGCTCCCAATCCAAGCGCGTGAAACTGATGGAAACCGAAATCTAATGCGAGCTTCCATCCGATAACCCCAGGCATAGGACGGCTTTGGGATCGCGCAATGACCGACCTGCCATAACGCGAGACGGCCGATCGGCCGCGCACCGAGGACAAAAGGCTTGACGATAAAACAGCATTAGGACACCAGTTACGATAATTTATGTTCTTAAATAACACGGCTCATGGCTGCCATGCGACCACAGGTCGATTGGCAACGCGCCGACAATGGAGGGGGAGATTATGATTTTAGGGCGCAGTCGGCTCATCCTGATGGTTGTCGCAGGTTTGGTCGCCACCTCGGCAGCAGCGCGCGCTGAGGCGGCGACACAATCGGATCGTGCGAAATTCATCGACACCTGCACCGAGCGCCTCTTCAAGCACGATCAATCGGTCATCAAGGATTGCTACACATCGAACTTCGTTCTGATCAGTGGGCCTGAAACCTATGCGGCTCCGAACCGCCAGCTTGTTGGGGAGAACGCCGTTCGCGGCATGATGATCATGGGACGCGGGGACGCGTCGGCTTTCGAGGCGATAACCCAAAGCTGGGAGGACATCGCGGAAACGGAGGATACCGTCGTTCGTCGCTTGCGGTACGTGATGAAGCACCCGCGCGCCAGCAACTATGCTGGCTTCACGAACCTTCCCCGTGACCTGATCGTCACCTGCGACATTCTCGTCGTCTATAAGTTCCGGGAGGGCAAAATAGCCACGCAGATTGCTCAGTACGATTCGCTTGGCTTCTTCCTCGATCTCGCACGTGGCGATCCTCAGCAAGTCGCGGCCGCTTTGACGGCGATGAAGCCGCTCATGGACGCCATGAAGTCCGGGGTGGTCCCAGAAATGCCCTCCTCGCCGGCGCCGGCCAATTGACCACAAGCAGTCTCAGAGAGGACAATCCAATGGCAATTCGTCACGCCCAAACTTTCGTGTTTCCGGTCTTGATGGCCGTGGGCACCGTCAGCACGCTCGGCCTGCTTCCAGCAGGAATGACAGCCACAGCAAAAGCCGAGCCTGGACCGGAAGGCTGTTCGGACAGTGCCTGGGTTTGTTCCAGTCCCGCCATTCCAACTTCAGCGGAAGCAAAAAAGCTGAATGGCTGTCTGACGGACTTCTTTGCCAACAAGGATGTTTTCCAGGAATGTTTCACGGAGGATTTCGTCGGAACAGCACCCGATTTCTCAATGTCTTATGAGACGTTGGGAAAGCCTGGCCATGAATATTTAGAGCGATTCCAAAGGGGCGCGCTCTATGATGTCTGGTTTTGGCGCTCCCTGACCTACAAACCGACGCTTGTACTCCATCAAGGCAACCAATGGTTCTTCGATACGCTTTGGGAGGGGGCCGGTCCGAAAAACGCGGCGCCTGGGACGCCGTTCTGCAAATCGGGCAGCGAACCGACATGCATGGGATACTTCCAGCCTGTCGAAGCGCGCGTGGACGGTCTCAAAATCCGGATGTGGCACCTCATCGAGACACGAGATGGGAAGATCAGTCGCTGGACCGTGAACTACGATCTGTTGTTGACGCATGTGAACGTGATGAAGGATCTGGAAACCGCAAAGGCCCTCCTAGGAATGACGGCCACCATGCTGAAAAATCCCGCAAGTGTTGAGACGATGCTCAACACGTCACACTGATAGGCAAGTCCGCCTCGCGCTCCCGTTAGATCCACGGCCTGCCTCGCTTATGGTCTCGATCATTGCGGACAGGCCGAAACGGTGAAGTGATTTTGGTGATCAGGTTTGGAAAGATCCAAGGTGAGAAGCGCCTTGGATGCGCAACAGCCGAAGCCCCGCCAATCACGAAACCATCCAGACTGCCCCATCCAAAACGACAGCCCCTAGCTGCAACTGTCTCGGCCCCGCCCGAGCTAGGAAGGCATGGCCTGGATTGAGGCTGCCGTAAGCAGCCCTATTTTAAGAAGGGGAGGTAATGGCTGTCACATTTCCGGTTCAGACAGCGCCAGAGGAGCATTTGCTCTGCCCTGAGAATGTCATTCGGCCCCGAGTAGCCACGCTTCGGCCTGCTCGATCGAAGAGAAATATTCGATGGGCGAAGCGTCGAGCGATCGCTGCCCTTGCATCTTAACCAAGGTCGAGCTCACGACGATCGCCATACGGTCGCGCATCGCCCCCATCTCCAACTCCATCTGTCGAAAAGCAGAGGCTACTTCAGGACTCTGTACTGGAAATTTCCGGGCATCGCAGAGAACCAATACTGGTCCCGCCGCATTTTTCGCCGCAGTGAGATAGGGGCGCATGTCAGTAGCGCAGGCCTTGACGTCAGCGAGTGTCCAGAAGCCTTCGACCTTCGTGAAAACAATGCCTTTGGCATCATCATAGCCTATCTGGAACATAGTGCCTCTCCTGACATTTTGCCGCTGTCACTAGCAGACGACGTGGCGCAGGCCTCCTTCTAGACAGTGGTATCCCGGTCTCAAAGTTTAATTTGATATGTCAATCAATCGCCCGATCAGCTGCCATGATATTGGACGTCGCGATGCCCTCTCACGCTCCGCACTCGGGCAATCCCGGTACCTGCCAGCACATCGTTGTGAGACCTGAGCGCCGGACGAGGGCGTTGGAAAGTGACTTTGGTTCACAAATCCTCATCCGAGCGTGCCCGATCAGAGCCCTCCCGATGCCTCACCAGCGCCTTTGCGAGGAACGTCGTTTCCGATATCCGTACTCGGACTGTTGACTTACATTCAATAACGAATCCTGGTTTTCCTAGACTGCGTGCGTTTTGATTGAGAAATCATCAAAAAGCCGGCAACAAATTCGATTGCCGGTGCGACGCCGCGCCGCCACTCGAAACTCTGTTGAGAGTGCCGAGCGATACAGGAGAGGTTAGGACTGTGAAGCTATTAGTCCCTGTCAAGCGCGTGCTTGATTACAATGTGAAGCCGCGAGTGAAGGCGGACGGAAGCGGGGTCGATCTCGCCAACGTCAAGCAGAGCATGAACCCGTTCGACGAGATTGCGGTCGAGGAGGCCATCCGCCTCAAGGAAAAGGGCGTGGCGACCGAGGTCGTAGCGGTGTCGATCGGCGAAGCGAAGTCGCAGGAAACGCTGCGCACGGCCCTTGCCATGGGTGCCGATCGCGCGATCCTGGTCGTTCATGAAGGTATCTCCGAGCCACTCGCGGTGGCAAAGATCCTCAAGGCGATTGCCGAGGAGGAACGGCCAGGCCTGGTCATTCTTGGCAAGCAGGCGATCGACGATGACAGCAACCAGACAGGCCAGATGCTCGCGGCCCTGCTCGGCTGGGCGCAGGGCACCTTCGCCAGCAAGGTCGAGGTGGCGGGCGATACGGTCAACGTGACGCGCGAGGTCGATGGCGGGCTAGAGACGGTGGCGCTGAAGCTTCCAGCGATCGTCACGACCGACCTGCGCCTCAACGAGCCGCGCTATGCCTCGCTACCCAACATCATGAAGGCCAAGAGCAAGCCGCTCGCCCAGAAGACGCCGGGCGACTATGGCGTGGACATGACCCCGCGCCACACGACGCTCAGCGTCACCGAACCGCCCAAGCGGCACGCTGGCATCAAGGTGGGGGGTGTCGATGAGTTGGTCGCGAAACTGAAGGCATTGGGAGTGACCGCATGAAGACGCTGGTTCTGGTCGAGCATGACAATGCATGCGTGAAGGACGCGACCCTCCATACTGTGACGGCCGCAGCCAAGCTGGGCGAGGTCCATCTTCTCGTCACCGGCAAGGGCTGCGCGAGCGTGGCGGATGCCGCTGCGAAGATTGCCGGGGTCGCCAAGGTGCATCTGGCCGATGAGGCCGCGCTCGAGCATCAACTGCCCGAGAATGTCGCGCCGCTGATCATCGGGTTGATGGCAGATCACGACGCCTTCCTCGCGCCCGCCACCACCAACGGCAAAAACATCGCCCCGCGCGTCGCCGCTTTGCTCGATGTCATGCAGATCAGCGACATCATCAGTGTCGAAGGCCCGGACAGCTTCACGCGGCCGATCTACGCGGGCAATGCCATCGCTAAGGTGCAAACCACCGACAAGAAGCTTGTCATCACCGTGCGCGGGACCGCGTTCGACAAGACGGCGGCCGAGGGCGGCTCCGCATTGGTAGAAGCTGTCGGCGGTTCCGCGGACGCAGGCATCGCCAGCTTCGTCTCGGCCGAGCTAGCCGCCTCCGAACGGCCAGAGCTCACCAGCGCCCGGGTCATCGTCTCGGGCGGTCGCGGCGTCGGCAGCGCCGAGAACTATGAGGCGATCATCGAGCCGTTGGCCGACAAGCTCGGCGCCGCGGTCGGTGCCTCACGCGCAGCAGTGGACGCAGGCTTCGTGCCCAATGACTATCAGGTCGGTCAGACCGGCAAGATTGTGGCGCCCGACGTCTATATCGCAATCGGCATCTCCGGCGCTATCCAGCACCTCGCTGGGATGAAGGACTCAAAGACCATCGTCGCCATCAACAAGGACGAGGACGCACCGATCTTTCAGGTCGCGGACATCGGACTTGTCGGCGATCTTTTCCAGATCGTGCCGGAACTGACATCACGGCTGTAGGGGGTCAAACTCAGCGCAGTGTCGATCCGCCGTCGACGCGCATGAGCGACCCCACCATGTAGCTTGCTTCATCCGAGGCAAGAAAAAGGACGGCCTTGGCGACCTCCTCGGCTGCGGCAACGCGCCCGAGGGGGATCATCGCCTCGATGTCCGCCCTGCCCTGCTCGGATGCCAGGACCGGCGCGAGCATTGGGGTCTCGATGAATCCAGGGCACACGGCATTGACCCTTATTCCGTGCTTGACCAGGTCCAGGGAGACGGCCTGGGTAAGACCTGCAACGCCATGCTTCGCCGCAATGTAGCTCGCCATTCCCGATTGGTTGACGAAGCTCATCATGGAGGCCGTGTTGATGATGGCCTTTCCTCCCGAGGCTCTCATCGCCTTGACTTCGGCCTTCATCGACAAGGCAACGCCGCCAAGATTGATTGCGAGGATCCGTTGCCAATCGGACAGATCAATGTCCTCAAATTCCAGGTAGGGCATCGACGGCGCGGCCGCATTGTTAAATGCTATATGAAGCCCGCCAAAACGGTCGACCGCATGGGCAACCATCGCTTCGCAGGAGGAGTACTCGCTTACGTCCGCGACGACGCTCGTACAAAGCGGCGAGACCGCTTTCACGGCACTCAGCGCTCCTGCGAGCTTCTCAGCGTCGAGGTCGACAAGCACGACCGACGCTCCCTCGTGCGCGAACGCCAGTGCGGTCGCGAGGCCGATCCCCCCGGCGGCGCCCGTCACGAGAGCAATTTTTCCAGTGAACCGTTCCGACATATCTCTTTTCTTTCGTTTCAGGACAAACGGCCATCCTGACCATTAGGTCGCCCGCCCTGCGAATGTTCGCAGTGCCTTTTGCTCAGGCAGTTCATGTCAACGTTGGCGTCGTGACGCTACAATCGGTGGATAGGCCTTGGGAACGCCGACGGTCGTATTACCAAGATCGACTAGTGGCCCGATCGGTTCAAAGCTCGACGTGGAATAGAGCTGAACATAGGAACGCATGTTACCATTCCTGATGACAGGGTCACTCATCTTCACGACGTCCCAGATATTGCCGTCGATCATCGTAACCCATGCGCCCTTTCCGTCCGACGTGAGGGCCACACCCACGCTGTTGTAGGGCGTTGGAATATTGACCACCTTGCGGTCTCTGAGCAGCAGCACTGACACGTCTTTCTGCGTGTTTGCGCTCCAAGCCTGCCGCACGTTTATGTCCATCGAAATAGCATGGGCACCTGCAGCCAAGGGAAAATCTCCGACATGTTGCAGTGTCTTCGTGTCATATAGACCGAACGTCGCCTGATCAGCATTGCGAGCAGGCGCACCGGGCTCCGCGATGCCCGACGGCCAGGAATGAAGTGTTACGACAAAGCGGCCATCAAGCGTCATCTCGAGGTCGTGCACGATCGAACCACGATCTTTCTCACTATAGGCGATTGACCGGCCGAGCGCCTGACCCGTCTCTCCCGACACGGCCTCCAGCCCGGCCGGCGACGTTAGCCACAATATCTTTCCGTCCGGCGTGACCGTGCCGTTTCCCGAGAAGTCCCTGAGAAAAGTGACGACGCCAGAACGGGTATCGATTCGTTCCAGCGCACCCAATTCTCCAGGCTCGCCAAGTGACAGTGAATAGACCCAACGGGGATTTGCGCGACCAATCGTGTGGATGAACGACGAGCGGCCTTTGACCAGGATCGGCTCAAGCACAGTATCAGGCTCACAGCGCTTTCGTAGTTTCTCTGCTGCAGTCCAATCGCGCGATGCGGGGCATTTCAAGCGGACCACGCCAATTGCTCTGTTCCATGTGTGGACAACGTAGCCAAATTGCCCGTCCGGTGTGAGATGGAGATCGATCGCTCCAATGGCCGTCGAAATGCGCTTGAGTTCCTTCTGACTCGTTTGATCGACAACGATCAACTCTCCAGTGCTGATGCTAGGGATGTATATTTTAGGATGGTCGGCGCCAGTTTCTGCAACGCCAGCGCTCGCACAGGTGATCATGACAGCGGCTGCAACCCCCACGCTCAAGGCACGAAGCGGAAGCATATCACCCCTCCAGTCAACTTATAATATATCATTTATCGTCACTAGTGTACGGAAATCGCCTGTGTCAAGAATTCTCAGTCAGCCAGGCGTACGAGCACGCGTTTCAGTTCGGCATAGGACGCTGGACCGATGGCATCGGCCATTCGCCTCTCGCAATGATCCCAGACGTGCCGGACCGAACTCAAGGCCTCAATGCCGGCCGGCGTAGCGCTGATTGCCAAGCGACGCGCGTCCACGGGATGTCGCCCCCGCACGATCCAAGACTTGGCTTCCAGGGACTGAAGGATCTTCGCCAGTGTCGGGCGCTCACTCGCGAACGCTGATGTCAACAGGGAAAGATCGACATGATCCTGCATGCAAATAACGAATAGCGCCTTCGCCTGCCCTTCCGTAAAATCCATCGGCCCGACAATTTCGTAAGCGAGCGCGCGCCCAATCTGCCCTGAACGGCGCATGAGAAACTCAACGGTCCGATACAGATCGTGCAGAACGTCCTGCCCTTTTCCACCCGGATGCAACGCCGGCTCCCACGTGGGCGCCTGAGAAGCGCATTGCCGCACAAGCGCGCTCATCTTATCGATCATGAATTGCGATTCTTCTTCAGAAATCACAGAGAAAAGACGAGCCTCCGCGCGCCGCCGCCCATTCCACTCATGGCGGATAAGCTCTTCAGCGGCCGGCGTCAGCGTAAGGCCGAAGCGTCGTCGATCGTCCGAACGGCGGCGCGACGCCAGACCAAGCCGTTCAAGTCCATCCACAAGGCGAGTGGCTGAGGTTTTTGTGACGCCGAGTTGCCTGGCGAGCGTGACCTGGTCCTCAACGCCAATTTCCGAAAGTATTACAAGGCCTTGAAACTGGATGTCGTTGAGCTCCCATTTCTTCCCGACATGTTCGGCGTGCAGAGACGCATCATAGATAGTCTGTGCTCGCCTGATCAGAAAACCGATGGAAGAAGCCTGCCAACCTTGAAGCTCGACGCGAGTATCCTGCAACGACGCCATTCCTCTTCATTCCGATGCGAGCCGAGGGTTTGTCGGACCACACAATAAGCCCTGACACAAACCAGTCACGTCGGAATATGCACATCACTTATTATCACTGATATAATGGAAAGAAAACTGGCCGGAAGCTTGGCCTCAAACGGAAAGGACATGACGGATTGTGATTGACGAGCTCTAGCGCCGTGGCAATCGCCACAGCAACTATGCCCGCGTATACCGAGCAAGGCCAATCCTGAGCAAGGCTCCGGCAACTGAACCACGAGCGGCGGCCCAAGATGATGCGGCCGGAGGCGAGATTGTCTTCACGCGCGCTGGCGTGAAGAAAAACTGATTTGGTCAGGTCACGGTCCGGCCCATCGATCGGCTCAGTCCGACAGGTGACCATCGACGCGAACTCGGCCAGCGCGGGGCTCAAGAACGACGTGAACGTAGCCTGCTGTTTGTTTCCGCGTGCAATCACAATCGCCGGGCACGGCCCAAACGATCTGTCGGGCTGCTTCCGCACGCAAAGTTAAGAGTTCGAGGATTAGCCTACAATCTTGGCGTCGAGGTCCGGATAAGTCCAAGCTTGCTCGGCCATATTGCACATAGGCATAGCTCAAACCTCGCGACCGTGAATGCTCTAGCGTTGCCGCCTCAATATGCAGAGGTTTCAGGCGCATCGAACTATTGAGCGCCCCGACGGAGCAAAAGCAGCGCCAGGTCGTATCTACATTCGGCGAAAGGCTGAGGTGGTCCCGCCTATTTGGACAGGTTTGCGGCTAAGTTAAGCTAATCCCGGTTGTCGTTCATGCCGCCTGTTTGATCATCAGATCATGGGGGGCATGCCCCCCATGATCTGATTGCCCTATCCG
>Ga0180223_1001870_pt1 | contig 14373 bp, 14 predicted proteins | sample eDN5th30CKraftOP_FD_151337 | JGI IMG/M metagenome (GOLD analysis project Ga0180223, IMG submission 151337) | Enriched Organic Plus compost microbial communities from Emeryville, California, USA - eDNA 5th pass 30_C Kraft OP (version 2) (version 2) ...
GGCGCATGGCTCGCCGGCAGCGCCATCGCCCGGACATGGCGCGGCATCCATGTCGCGGTGCTTGCCGCGATCCCGATGGCAATGGCCGTGCGCTTCGTGCATTTCGCGCTGTTCGAAGAAAAGCTGCTGTCCCCCGTGCCATGGGTCGTCGAGACCGGCATCCTGCTCGTACTGATCTGCCTCGCCTTTCAGCGCACCCGCGCCCGGCAGATGGTACAGCAATATTACTGGCTCTACGAAGCCAGCGGCCCGCTGGGCTGGAAGCTGCGACAAGATGCACCGCAGCATGGCCCGTCACATTAAAATTGCTGGTGAATGGCAATTCGAGCCGGTTTTCCGGGGTGACTTGGCGGCCAATTCGTTCGACACTACCCACCCATTTCATTTCTGATCTTCACCGAGGGATGACACGCATGACCCCTATCCGCTTGCTCGCCGTGACCTGTGCGGCTGCCTTGCTCGGCTTTTCCGCGCAGGCCATGGCTCAAACCATTCCGGTCGCCGTCGCCGGCCCCATGACGGGCGGCGAATCCGCTTTCGGGCGGCAGTTGCGCAACGGCGCCGAACAGGCGGTCGCGGACATCAACGCATCCGGCGGCGTGCTGGGCAAGAAACTCGCGCTGCAGATCGGCGACGATGCCTGCGATCCGAAGCAGGCCCGCTCGATCGCCGAGAAGATCGCCAACAATGGCTCGGTTTTCGTCGCCGGGCATTATTGCTCGTCCTCCTCGATCCCGGCCTCGGAAGTCTATGCCGACGGCAACGTTCTCCAGATCAGCCCCGGCTCGACCAATCCGCTTCTGACCGAGCGTAAATTGTGGAACGTGTTCCGCGTCTGCGGACGTGACGACCAGCAGGGCGGCGCGGCGGCGGCGTATCTCCTGAAGCACTATAAAGGCAAGAACATCGCCATCCTCAACGACAAGACCACCTACGGCAAAGGTCTGGCCGATGAAACGAAGAAGGCACTCAATGCCGGCGGCATTCAGGAGAAAATGTTCGAGTCCTACAACAAGGGCGACAAGGACTTTAACTCCATCGTGTCGCGCCTGAAGCGCGAGAACATCGATCTCGTCTATGTCGGCGGCTACCATCAGGAAGCGGGCCTCATCCTGCGCCAGATGCGCGACCAGGGCCTGAAGACCGTCATGATGGCGGGCGACGCCATGAACGACAAGGAATTCGCTTCCATCACCGGCCCGCTCGCAGCCGGCACGTTGTTCACCTTCGGCCCCGACCCGCGCAACCGGCCGGACGCGAAGTCCATCGTCGACAAGTTCAAGGCCAAGAACATCGATCCGGAAGGCTACACCCTCTACACTTACGCTGCTTTCCAGGTCTGGTCGCAGGCTGCTGCCAAGGCCAAGACCACCGATCCGCAGAAGGTCGCTACCGCCATCAAGGCTAGTCAGTGGAATACGGTGATCGGTCCTCTGTCGTTCGATGCCAAGGGCGACATCAAGCAGACCGGTTACGTCGTCTATAAGTGGGACGACAAGGGCAACTACGCCGAACTGCCGAACTGAAGGCGCAGCAAGGCTCTCTCCTTCGGGAGAGAGCCTTAGCCGATGCTTTGCAGCGCCGGGAATGCCTCGAGCAGCCACACACCGACATTCGACACCGCGCCTGTCAGGAATGCGATGCCGACAAGAATCATCAGCCCGCCCATCACGCGCTCGACCGTGACAAGATGACGCCGCAGCCGCGCGAGAGCTGACGACGAACGCTCGATCAGAACCGCCGCGAGCAGGAATGGAATTCCCAGCCCGGCCGAATACACCGCAAGCAGCAGCGCGCCTTTCTGCACCGTGTTCTCCGCGGCGGCGATCGACAGGATCGCGGCAAGCACCGGGCCGATGCAGGGCGTCCAGCCGAACGCGAATGCAAGCCCCATCACATAGGCGCCCCATAGCCCGACCGGTTTCGGGATCGGCATTCGCCCCTCGCGCATGAGGAAACCGATCCGCGTCAGGCCGAGGAAATGCAGCCCCATCACGATGATGACGATGCCGGCTGCGATCGACAATTCAGCCGACCAGCGCCTCAGCGCCGCGCCGATCACGCTCGCGCTGGCGCCAAGTCCGACGAACACCGTGGAAAAGCCCAGCACGAACAGCAATGCGCACAGCAGCACCGCGCGGCGCGACGCCGCGGGCTTCTCTTCGCTGGCGACATGCTCGACCGTGGCGCCGGTCAGGTACACCAGATAGGCCGGCACCAGAGGCAGCACGCAGGGCGACAGAAAACTGACGAAACCCGCGAACAATGCTGTGGGGATGGAGATGTTCTGAATCATGCGGCTAGTGTCCCGAATCCAAAGTTCGCCTCATCGTGCAGCACCTTCCGTCGCGAACTTTGGATTCGAAAGGACACTAGCAAACTTATGATTCTAGTGTGGTTTAGGTTCGAGAGGTTCGCTTGAGGAGTTCGCGGAGAAAACGAGCGAACCTCTCGAACCACCACACTAAATGCCTTGATCGTCCATCGAAGCGCAAGGCCTCACTTTTACGTGTGACAGCCTTCAGGCAGGTAACACGGGCGGATTGACCGCATGCAATGGACGCGCTCATCTGGCCCGCGGAGGCATCATGAAGAACCTGCTCACCGATATTGAAGGCATCAGCGTCGGCCACGCGCATGACGAGACTCTGGCATCCGGCGCAACCGCGATTTTGTTCGACACGCCGGCTGTCGCAGCACTCGACATTCGTGGCGGCGGTCCCGGCACGCGGGACAGCGCGCTGCTGGATCTCGCCAACACGGTGGAGCGGATCGACGGGCTGGCGCTGTCCGGCGGCTCGGCCTTCGGCCTTGAGACAGGCGGCGGCGTGCAGGCATGGCTCGCCGCGCAAGGGCGTGGCTTCACCATCGGCGATGCGCGCGTGCCGATCGTGCCGGGCGCGGTGGTGTTCGACCTTTTGAACGGCGGTGACAAAAAATGGGGCCGCTTCTCGCCCTATCGCGATCTCGGATTTGAGGCCGCCACGAACGCGACGACCGGCGCCTTTGCGCTGGGTAACGCCGGCGCGGGCTATGGCGCGACCACCGCGAATTTCAAGGGCGGCCTCGGCTCCGCATCCGCGACCGTGCTCGGCGGCATCAAGGTCGCGGCATTGGCCGTGGTCAACGCGGTCGGCACCGTGACCGTGGGCGACGGCCCCTGGTTCTGGTCCGCCCCGTTCGAGCAGAACGGAGAGTTCGGCGGACGCGGCCTGCCGCAGACCTTCACGCCGGACATGCTGGCGCCTCGCCTGAAGGGCGCCGACCGCGCCAGTGCCGGCGAAAACACTACGCTTGTTGTCGTGGCGACCGATGCGGCCCTGACCAAGCCGCAGGCGCGGCGGCTTGCGATCCTCGCCCAGACCGGCTTTGCGCGCGCGATCTATCCCGCGCATGCGCCGCTCGACGGCGACATCGTGTTCGCCGTATCGCTTGGGAATAAGCCGGTCGATCCGCTCTACGGTCTCACTCAGCTCGGAATGATTGCCGCCAACACGGTCGCGCGCGCCATCGCCCGCGGCGTTTACAAGGCCGCTGCCCTGCCCTTTGCGGATGCGCTTCCCGCCTGGCGTGATCGTCACGCCTGACATCGGAATCATCGATACAGCACTCCCCGATCCTTGCTCTGACAATAACATATATTTTATTTACATCTTAAATCGGAAGCCGTAAGAGACAACTCCTTTTTGGGGAGTCGAACATGGCTTTCACCTTGCGCGGCATTTGCGCCGGTCCGCGGCTCTATCTCGTTGCTTCCGTGACAGGCATCAGCATCGGAGCCATCGCGGCTATCGCACTGACGAGACTGCCTCCGCTCACGACCCACCGCATCACCACGCCGCTCAACAGCGCTGCGACCGTCATCCCGGAGCCGATCGGAAGCCTGCCTGACCTGCCCAGCCTCCTGATCTCGAAGCCTTCCCGGCAATGGAGCATCTTAGGTGGCGCGCTGCTCGAAAGCGGCCTGCCCTCGCTCGCCGTACCGGTTCTCGAACAGGCGATTGACGATGACCGGGCCAATACCTCGCTGCGCTCTGCGCTCGGCGAAGCTCTCGCGCTCTCCCAGAACGGGAAGGTCAGCGAACGCGCACGGATTGAGTTTGAAGATGTGCTGCAGGCGAATCCGAACGATCTGGTCGCGCGTTTCTACATGGCGCACTGGATGTTGCAGAACGGAAAGCCGAAACCCGCGCTCGTCAAATTCGTCGGACTGATGCGCACCGTCGGAAATGACCCGCTCTGGTACAAGCGGCTATGGCAGATCATGCCTGAAGCCGCCCAACAGGTCGGCGTCAGCCGGCTTGCGCTGGAAGCACTTTGCGTCGCTGGAATGTAAAATGAAAAGCATCGTGGCCAGACATATCTATCGTGCAAAATTCATCCTGTCGTTAAAAGATGTATTTTAAATATTGCTTTGACTCGACAACGATGACAATGTTCTTTCATCAAGTTCGATTTGGGGATCGATTATGAAACAACCTTCCACATCCTCGGGGGCCCGACAGGGGACGCTCGGCGGCTTCTCTCCCCGCCGGGCGTTTCCTGTCACCTCGCCATAAAATATCTATTTTAAATATATCTTAAAGGCTCGCCATGACTGCCTGCGGACGACGCTTGCCTATCGCAACCCTTCTCTCTGCCGTTATCGCCTCGGGATTGACGATATTCGTCTCTCCCGCCATCGCGGAAACCCGTCATTTCTCGATGACGATCGAAGACACCATTCTCACGCTGGTGGATAAGCAGACTTTCCACACCTTCTCATTCAACGGCCAGACGCCGGGGCCGCTGATTCACGTCAAGGAAGGCGACGATCTGGTGATCGACGTCGAGAACCAGACCACTCTGCCGCATACGATCCATTGGCACGGCATGTTTCAGCGCGGAAGCTGGAAGAACGACGGCGTCCCAGACACGACGCAGCCTGCGATCGCACCCGGCGAAACCTTCACCTATCGCTTCAAGGCCGAGCCTTCAGGGACGATGTGGTACCACTGCCATGTCAACGTGAATGAACATGTCGCGATGCGCGGCATGTGGGGACCGCTGATCGTCGATCCGAAAAGATCCGCCAGCGATCGAGAAGGAAGTCACCAAAGACTACATCATGATGTTCTCGAGCTGGGTTTCCCAGTGGTCGAACAAGCCCGGCCAGGGCGGCATTCCCGGCGACGAGCCGGATTTCTTCACCGTCAACGGCAAGGCATTTCCCGACACTCAGCCGCTGCGCATCAAGAAAGGCGACGTCATCCGCATTCGCCTGATCGGCGCCGGTGACGAAATGCACTCCATCCACATCCACGGCCATGACTTCGAGGTTTACGCCAAGGATGGGCGGCCGCTCGCCAACCCCTATCTCGCCGACACCATCCTGTTCGGACCGGGCGAGCGCTACGACCTGATCCTGCGCGCCGACAATCCCGGCATCTGGATGGTTCACGATCACATCGACCGCCACACGGTCAACGGCAAGTCGCCGATGGGCGGCATCATGACAACCATCGAGTACCATGAAATCCCGGTGAAGGAGCAGTCCTTCTACACCTGGAAGAACAAGAATTTCGTACCCGATTTCTACTACGAGGAATCGCTGAAGAAGCCACTCGGCATGTACGAAAGCCCCGCATTCAAGGGAGTTCCGGCACCGTAGTGCCGAATAAGGAAACCAAGATGAAATACAAACTGCCTTTGGCAACCGCGATGCTGACCGCGGCTCTGCTCGGCGGGGCACACGCCGCCGACAAGCTCGATGCCAGTTGCGCCTCGTGCCACGCTCTCACCAAGCCGACCGATACATCGCTTGAACGGCTGATGTCCCGCAAGGGGCCCGACCTCTGGTACGCCGGCAGCAAGTTCAATGCCGACTGGCTGGTGGCCTGGCTACAGGACCCCAAGCCGATCCGTCCGGCGGGCTATCCCTATTTCAAGACGATCAAGGAAGGGCCCGACCATGACGTGCCGGACCCATCCAAGATCACACCACACCCCAAGCTGACGAAGGCCGCCGCTGAAAGCGCCGCTGCCGCGCTAATGGCGTTGAAGGCACCCGACCTCGTACCGGCCGGCACCTTCAAGGGCGACACTGCCGGCGCGCGCATGGGCGCACTCGCGTTCAACAAATTGCGCGGCTGCATCACCTGCCATCAGGGCGAAAACGGACAAGGCGGTTTCTCGGGGCCTGAACTCACAGATGCTGGCGCACGGCTGCAGCCCGATTTCATCGCCGCCTACACCATCGATCCGCAGAAATTCGATCCACACATCTGGATGCCGACTCTCAGCCTGAAGGATCAGGACATCCAGCGGATCACCGCATACCTGTCGGTCCAAGGCCGGGAAGATAAGAAATGAGCACCTTTGTGAAACGTCAAACTCCCGCTCCACGATCACGGAGAAGCTTTGCGCTTGCCCCCGCGCTTGCCGCCGCAACGCTGCTTCTTACGCCTGACATCGGCCGCGCCGACCCGCCGATCGATCAGGTCTACAACGTCTATTGCGCTCAATGCCACGGCCTCAAGCGCAACGGCACTGGCGTCAACCTCCCCGGCCTTTCGGTTCGTCCGCGCGACCACACCGACAGCAAGGGCATGGGCGACACGCCCGATGACGAATTGTTCAAGGCGATCAAAGAAGGCGGCCTCGCGGTCAACAAGTCCGTGTTGATGCCGACCTGGGGCAAGGTCCTCTCAGACAAGCAGATCACCGAGATGGTGAAGTACCTCAGAACGGTTTGCCATTGCGGCAAGTGACCCCGCGCGCAACAACGAAATCAGTTTCATAAAAGGAGCATACGATGAATAGAACTTTGCGGGCCGCGCTGATGGCAGGCGTGGTGGCGATGGTCGCCTGCGCGAGCGCCATGACCAGCGATGCCGAGGCCAAGACGGTCAAGGTCCATCTCACGGCCAAGGAAACCATGGTGCCGATCGATAACCAGGGACACAAGGCAATCGGCTGGACCTATGACGGCCAGATTCCCGGCCCCGTGGTGCGCGCCACCGAAGGCGACACCATCGAGTTCACGCTGACCAACGATCCGGGCAACAAGAACTCGCACTCGATCGACTTTCACGCTGCGCGTGCCGACGTGTTGACCACCTTCGCCCCAATCAAGCCCGGCGAAACCAAATCCTTCACCTTCACCGCCGACCATCCTGGCGCATTCTTCTACCATTGCGGCGCAGACCCGATGATCCAGCACATCGCGCGCGGCATGATCGGCGCCATCATCATCGATCCGAAAGATCCGGACGCCATGCCGAAGGCAGATCGCGAATACATCCTGGTCGAACACCAGACCTTCGATAACCCCGAAGACGTCAAGGGCATGATGGCCAACAACTGGCAGCACGACGCCTTCAACGCCGTTCCCTTCCAGTACGATCCCGTGCACGACGTCAACGCCACGCAGACGCTCGAAGCCAAGCCCGGCGAGCGCGTCCGCATCTACCTCATCAACGCCGGCCCGAACGAATTCTCCGGCTTCCACCCGATCGCCGGCATCTGGGATCGCGTCTATCCGTCCGGCAATCCGAAGAACGCCCTGGTCGGAATGCAGAACTACACCGTGGCTCCCGGCGATGCCGCGACCTTCGACATCATCTCACCGAAGGAAGGCGCTTATGCTCTCGTGAACCACTCGATGCGCGCCGCCCTCTCCGGCGCCATCGCAGTCATCATGTTCAGCAACAAGGCCGACCCTTCGATGGGCCACGGCGACAAGATCCTTCCGCGAATGTAACTGCGCCCTCGGTAAGGATCACGGCCCGGCGGGACATCCGACCCTCCCGCCGGGCTTCTTTTTAAGCTTTGCGGCTCGAACTTCGCAGCACCTGGCGCGTTATCTTTCCGACAGGAGAGCGCCATGCCCTCAACCGCTATCCGCCGTATCATGTACGATCCAATCGACCGTGAATTGTGGGTCACATTCGTCTCCGGCCGCCAATATGTTTATTTCGGCGTGCCCCAAGAGAAGTTTTCCGCCTTCAGCCACGCCTCATCGCGCGGCGGATTTTTCAATCGTGAAATCCGCGACCGCTATGCCTATCGCGAAATCACCACCCTGCACCGTCAGGCGAGTTAACAAAACGGGTTCCCGATACAAGCGCCGCAGGCGGTAGCGTCCTGATGAGAAATCTGAACGGTCTACGCTTCTTCCCGTACGATTTAAGGTTAGCTTTCTGTTTCGGTTGGCGCGTCCCCCTCGCGTCTCCACGGTGATGTGCGTGCGCAGATCGCGCACGTCAACAGTGGAGCAAACGTCATGAAGAAAATTCTGATCCTCGCCGCCACCGCGGTTGCCCTCACCGCTACACCGAGCTTTGCCAAGGGCGGCATCGGTATCGGTGCCAACGTGCTGACCGGCAAGGGCGGCGTGATCGGCCTGCTCAATGGGCGCGGCGCGCTCGTGGTCAACACCTCCGTCACCACCGGCAAGCGCGGCATTCTCGGCGCCGTGCTCGGGCGTGGCGGCCTTCTCGGTGGCGGCCACGGCGGCGGCTGTGGTTGCAGCTACTAAGCCCATTCACAATCACGCGGATGGGAGTTTTCCCATCCGCACTCAGATTTTCCGGCTGGCTTCCGCCTTGTCTTTCGCTGCCGCGGCCTTTGCGAATGGCGAGAATTTCTTGGTGATCGACGACGACAGGATCATAGCATTGGCCTTGTCGCCGGAAATCAGGATGCCGCGTGCATAGGTCAGATCCAGTCCCACCGCATAATCGTTACCTAGGTCGTAGGACCCGCCAACCGCGACCGTCGCGGTCTGCGCATCGAACGGAGAATCGAGATAGCGCGTGGTCGCATATCCGGCCGCCGCGCTCAGTGTCAGCCTCTCGCTCGCTGCCCATGACAGCTTCCCGGTATAGGCTGCATCGATGGTGATCGGCGAAATCGGGAACGTGGTCTCGTTGGCGCGCTTCCATGCCGTCAGTTCGAGCGTCAGCGCATCGCGCCGCCAATGCAGATGCCCCTCGTAAAGCAGCGCCTTCACATTGCTGAAATCGGGATCGTGCCAGGTGCCGCGCAACTGCGAGAGCGATCCGGTGACGCTGAAATCCTTGTCGGCATATTTGGCGAACACGAACGGCTGGATGCGCTCGTTGTCGCGGCGATAGCCGAACACGTCGAATTCCTGCGCATAGCGCCGCATCGACAAATTGATCGACACTCCTATTTCAAACTTGCCGCGGACATAGGCCACGCCGGGAATGAGTGTACCACGCAGATATTGCTGCGCCTCGGGCAGGAAGTCCTGAAAGATCGCATTGGTCTGATTCAGGCTCGAGCGCGCACCCTCCGCTGTCGCAAACAGCTTGAATGAGCCGAATTTCGCCTCACCCTTCACCGATTGAATGAAATCGGACGAGCGCAGATTGTAGGTGCTGGTATCGGCAATCGTCGTCACCGAACTGACATTGAGATCGTCGCCGCCGAGCATGCCGCGAATGACGATTTTGCCGCTCAAGGCCGGCGTCGCCTGCGGGTTGGCGTATTGGGTCTGGCTTGCTTCCGCCGCAACGCCAAGACTCGTGTCGCCATCCTTGTGTGCCGCCGCCATCGATGCATCGGTGCCGATGAAAGCAGAACCGCCGATGCCGTTGCCGGTGGAGAATTGCGGATTGGAGTCGAAGCCGCCACGCAGCCGCAGCGAAGCCGCGAACTCATCCTCCGCCCATGCAGGATGAAGCACCGCCGCCACCAGACTTCCGCACAACACCGCTTTCCGCAACATCCCGCTCCGCCACGCGAACTTCGCAGCGATTACGGGACAGCATCGTTAGCGAGACATGAAAATCGCCCGATGTCACGTATTGCTACGTAAGCATCGGGCCTACTGATACTGCGTGTGTGTACGTACGGGTGAGCTAACACGTATTCTACGCGCTAGACCTTGACAGAGGCGGACGCCTGATTGGAGACCGCCTGTGATTGGGACTGGATCAATTTCTCGATCAGATTGTAGGACGACGCCGCGTTGGACGCCCCGGCGCTGGCTGCCGCGCTGGTCGAAGTCACCTTCGAGCCGTCGGCGTAAGTCAGCGTCGTTGTGGTTGAGCCATCGGAATTGGTCGTGGTGGTGGTCGTGGCGCCGTCGATCGATTGCGACAAGGCATCGGCCAGACCGCCGCCTCCACCGCCGCCATGTCCGCCGTGGGCGTGATGGCTGCCACCGGATTTCCTGGTCTGGAGCGCGCTGGTCAATTCATTCATGCTGACGGAGCCATCGCCATCCGTGTCGAGCTTGGCGAACACATTGTCGGCCGCCGCGACATTGGTGCCGCCGGCGCCGAGCTGCTGTTCGAATTCCGACTTGGTGATCGAACCATCGCCATTGACGTCGATCTGCGAGAACAGATCCTTCATCGCATCCGATGGCGACGCCGAGGCGTTCGTTGCCGAGGGAGATTGCGCCGCGAGCAGCGCATTCCACGTATCGGGCGACAGGGCCCCGCTCTGCCCCCAATTCGAGGCGGTCGAGGACGTCGCCGAACCAGACGTGCTGGACGTGAGACTGAAAGGATTCGAATTCTGGGTGACTCCGGTCGTCGTCTTTGCCGACGACGATTTCGACGACGTCAGCGACGACAACAGATCGAGTGCTGTGGACGCGGCACCTGCCAAAGCCAGATACATGGCCATACTCCCTCCGCCGCGCATGCGCGGCCCCACAGGAACTCAGCAATTCCCGTGCCGGGTGAGAAATGCCCATAAAATCGATGTTATCGTGCGGAATTGCCCATTTTCATCCGGCAAAAGCTGCCGCCGAGGGGCAGAAAATGCCGTGCAGAGCAGTCTTAAAGCGCCATTCCCATTTTGCGCGCCAGGCCAAGGCATGATAGCGAAACGCCATCCGCCACAGGTCAATTCCATGTCCCAGCTGCCCTCACATCGTCCGCTGATTATCGCGCCATCGGTTCTCGCGTCCGATTACGCCCGCCTGGGCGAAGAGGTCCGCGCGGTCGATACCGCCGGGGCCGACTGGCTGCACATGGACGTGATGGACGGCCATTTCGTGCCGAACATTTCCTACGGACCGGACGTCATCAAGGCGATGCGCCCGCACACCAAGAAGATTTTTGACGCTCATCTGATGATCGCGCCCTGCGACCCCTATCTCGAGGCCTTCGCGAAGGCGGGCTGCGATCACATCACGATTCATGCCGAAGCCGGTCCCCATCTGTATCGCTCGCTGCAGGCGATCCGCGCACTCGGCAAGAAGGCCGGCGTCGCGCTCAACCCGGCAACGCCCGCCAACGTCATCGAGTACGTGCTCGACCTCGTCGACATCGTACTGGTGATGTCGGTCAATCCGGGCTTCGGCGGCCAGTCCTTCATCCCTGCCGTGCTGGAGAAGATCACCACCATCCGCGCGATGTGCGCGGGCCGCCCGATCGATATCGAAGTCGATGGCGGGGTCACGGCGGACAACGCCGCGCAGATCGCAGCCGCAGGCGCGAATGCGTTCGTCGCGGGCTCCTCGGTTTTCAAGGGCGGCACGTTCGACCATTACAAGGCCAACATTTCCGCGATCCGCACCGCTGCCGCCACCGCGCGCGGTGAAGCGATCTGAAGTCTGAAGCAAAAGGCCGCCCCGAGGCGGCCTTTTCATCTCTCAGTTCACCGCATCGGTGAAGGTCTTCACATCTTCCTTTAACAACAGCCGATCCTGAACCAGTTGCTCTGCGGCCTTCTTGACGGCCGCAGCACGATCACCCGGATGCGGATAGCGTTCCGCAATCGACAGGCGCGGATCGCCATTTTTCTCCCGCTCCTCCTTGGTCGCGGCGAACGGAATCATCGATCCGTTGTTGTCGCAAAGCTCCCCTTCCGAGAAACCGGCCTTGCGGATATTCCAGCCGGTGTGGGTGGCGATCGGTGCTTCCAGTATCGGCAAATGCACGCCTGCAATCGCGCGCCCGTCCGCATCGGTCTTCGGCACCAGAACGGGATAGGGTTTGGTTTTCATCGGCGGCATCTGGCTGAAATCGATCAGGACCGGCCGCACCAGCCGCTCGGTGTAGGGAAACGCCGGATTGGCCGGAAAGCCGACATCCTTGGCTGTCGGCGGCACCAGCGTGCCATCCGCGACGCTCGGATACCGGCTCGGGGGCGGCGCGGTGCCATCGGTGATCCAGGCATCCAGATCGGTCAGCAACGCACGAACTGACGGCCCCGCATTCAGCGGATTCGACGGATATTTGCATTGCTTCACCATCGCAGATTTCGCGTGCGCGAGCGCATAGTGCTGCAGGTTGGACAGGAAATAGATTCGTACATTATCCGGAATCGGCACCGGCTTGCCGTCGGTACCAGTCGAAACCAGCCCGGCCCGCTGCTGATAGAACTCGATCTCGCTGTCCGACTTCAGAATCTTCGGGCAGTTGTTCTGCTCCTGGCAGCGTTTGAGAATGCCGTCGGTCTTGCCGGTGAGCGCATCCGTCGTAACCGCATAGGCAAACGGAAACTCCGAGCCGGGATAAAGCATGTCGGCGTGCTCGTAAGGCGAGCGGCCCGGCTGGCTGAAGCGGTAGTTGGTGAAAGTTTTCTTGGCTCCAGAGATGTGCGGCATCACACCGTCGAACACCATGCGGCCGGCTTCATCGCCGTTGAATCCCAGATAAAGATAATCGTGCAGGAAGCGGCCGCTCTGCGACAAGCCGAAGCCGATCGTCTTGTCGATCTTTCCGGCGAGCGGATTGGAGCCGCCCGCGGCATCCGTTTTCTCGTAACGCAGAAACGACACGATATCGCGCGTCGCGGCAAAGCCCATTCCCATCACCTTGGGATCCTTCGCCGTGTAGATCAGTTCATAGATTGCACCTGCATCGAATCCTGCCGGCCGCTTGATCGAGATATGCGTGTCGTCGGTGAAGGTGAACGACAGATCGGCTGGCGTCGCGCGCTGGTCGGCCTCTGCCTCACGCACGGTGAGCTTCGCATGCGCGGGATCGAGATCGACAGCGGGATAACTGAGCTTGGCCGTCGCCGGATTGTCCGGATTGTCCGTGTTGTCGAAGATGTATTCCTCGCGCGCAAGCCCGGTGATGCCCGAAACCGTCGGCGGCGAAAACGTCATCCGTCCGCCGCCCGGCACGATGTCGCCCTGCCAGCCGCTCCAGACCACCGTATAGCCCTTCCGCATCAGGAAACCATTGCCGGCATCGTCCGCCGTCTCGGGATCGTTGATCACTTTCGGCGTGTCGTCGAACAGCGCGAGCCCGAGCTTGCTGCCGCGATTGAGCACTTCATAGAACAGGCGGCGGTTGCCGATATCGGGATTGGTCGGCCGCAGGATCTGCACATCCGTCGTCGCTTCGACCAGCCCCTGCGCATCACGCGGCGCACGGTCGAGGTCCACGATGATGCCGTTATGCGGATCGGAGGGTGTCAGCGCGATCGTCGCCCGCGCAAATACCCGGTCGTAAGTTCCAACGCTGCCGAACGTGCGACCGCCGAAAGCTGGCGATTCCGTTTTCAGAATCTCGAATTTGATGACTTTGGCATCGGACGGCGTAGCCGCCATGGTGACGGCCAGCACACCAGCCGCTGCAAACAGGCGCTTCATAAAACTTCCCCCTATTCATCCGGACTTTGTCGCCGGATTGAATGCATCGTAACGCGAGCACCCCGGCGGGGGAGGCAACGCCATACCGGAAGGAGTCACAGTTTGGTTATGTCGCTGTGCGGCATAAGGAAATTGGCGCGGCCCCGGCTCATCCCGGAATGTGGAATGAACGGCGCATATGCATGGACAACAGGCCCCCGATGTCTCAATAAGATGGCCTTTTCCCAGGAAGGCCTCTCATGATTCCACGCTATTCCCGCCCCGAAATGACCTCCATCTGGGAGCCGCAGACACGTTTCCAGATCTGGTTCGAGATCGAGGCCCATGCCGCCGACGCGCTGGCCGAGATCGGCACGATCCCGAAGGACGCAGCGAAGAAGGTCTGGGAAAAAGCCAAGGGCGTGACCTTCAACGTAGATCGCATCGACGAGATCGAGCGCGAGACCAAGCACGACGTCATCGCGTTCCTGACTCATCTGGCGGAAATCGTCGGCCCCGAAGCGCGGTTCGTGCATCAGGGCATGACCTCGTCCGACGTGCTCGACACCTGTCTGAACGTGCAGCTCGCGCGCGCCGCGGACCTTCTGATCGCCGACATCGACCGCGTGCTCGCGGCGCTGAAAACCCGTGCGTTCGAACACAAACTCACGCCGGTGATCGGCCGCTCGCACGGCATCCATGCCGAACCCGTCACCTTCGGCCTCAAGCTCGCTTACGCTTATGCCGAATTCGATCGCAATCGCGCCCGCCTCGTCGCCGCGCGGAAGGAAATCGCGACCTGTGCCATCTCCGGCGCGGTCGGCACC